>Ga0307515_10002209_pt1 | contig 42732 bp, 42 predicted proteins | sample 17_EM_MG_FD_194513 | JGI IMG/M metagenome (GOLD analysis project Ga0307515, IMG submission 194513) | Populus trichocarpa ectomycorrhiza microbial communities from riparian zone in the Pacific Northwest, United States - 17_EM | ecosystem: Host-associated > Plants > Roots > Unclassified | place... | reverse complement strand
CTGTTGAGCGACTCTCTGCCTGACGATCGGGCTGGGGTCCAGCGACGGTGACGGTGACGATTGGTGCTGGGGGCTGTCTTCGGGCGGCCCCTTGTTTGTGTGCGACGACAGTTTGAGCATGTTCTCCAGGCGCAGCGGCCCTCCCTTCTCCTTGGCCGGACAGGGAGGGCCGCTACTTGGTGCTCTGGAGGCACCCATGGTGATGGTAGGGACTGCTCAGGGTGAGGTCGAACGGCGGCTGCGGGCGGGTGAGTTGAGGTGCCCGTGCGGCGGCGTTTTGAGGCCGTGGGGTCATGCCCGAGGGCGGGTGGTGCGGGGTGTCGGGGTGCTGCGGCCGCGTCGGGGACGGTGTGTGGCATGCCGGTTGACGCATGTGTTGCTGGCGGTGTCGTGCCTGGTCCGCCGCGCTGACGGGGTCGAGGTGATCGGTGCCGCGTTGACCGCGAAGGCCGGCGGGCAGGGTCATCGCCGGATCGCGGTGCGGCTGGAGAGGCCGGCCTCGACGGTGCGGGGCTGGCTACGCGCGTTCGCTGGTCGCGCGGCGGCGGTGCGGGCGGTGTTGGCGGTGCTGCTGGTCGCGTTGGACCCCCTCGCTGGGCGGCTGGTGGTGCACGGGTCGGTGTTCGCCGACGCGGTGGAGGTGCTCGGAGTGTGTGCCGCGGCGGCCCGGCGCCGGCTCGGGGTCCTCGGCGCGGTGTCGGCGTGGCAGTTGGCTTCAGCGGTCACGGACGGCCGGCTGCTGGGCGGGGCTGGGCCGGGCGGCGGGTGCAACACGAGTTGGCCCTTGGGCACCGCTGGTTGATCAACGAGTCTCCCGGGCAGGTGTGCGCCGACGCGGTGCATCTGAGCAGGTGAGGAGGCGCCGATGGCCACCAGTAGTCGTGCCGGGGAAGAACAGGTCCGGGCCGAGCGGGCCCGGGCGGTAGGGCTGTTCCGGTATTCAGTGATCCGGGAGGCCGCCGACCGCGGGTTGTCGACCAGGCAGCGGGGTCGGCTGGTGAGGGCCCTCGCGGAGCGGGAACACACGGGTCCGTTCGGTGCTCCGGTGCGGGTTTCGCGGCACACGATCGACCGGTGGATCCGGGACTGGCGCCGCGGCGGGTTCGACGCGCTGGTGCCCAGCCCACGCCTGGTGTCGCCGCGGACCCCGGCTGACGTGCTCGAACTGGCTGTCGCGTTGAAGAAGGAGGTGCCGGCCCGCACCGCAGCACAGGTCGCGGCGATCCTGCGCGCGCATGGAGGGTGGGCGCCGGACGAACGGACCCTGCAACGCCACTTCGCCCGGCTGGAACTGACGACCCGGCCCGGCGGGCAGCCGCCGACGGTGTTCGGCCGGTTCGAGGCGGACGCGCCGAACGTCCGGTGGACCGGGGACGCGTTGCACGGCCCGACCGTGGGCGGGCGCAAGGCGATCCTGTTCGCGTTCCTCGACGACCACTCCCGGCTCCTGGTCGGCGGCCGGTGGGCACGCCGGGAGGACACCGTGCGGCTGGAGGCGGCGCTGCACGCCGCCCTCGCGTCCCGTGGTGTCCCGCAGTCGATCTACGTGGACAACGGATCAGCCTATGTGGATCGGCAGCTGCTACGGGCCTGCGCCAGCCTCGGTATCCGGCTGATCCACTCCCGGCCAGGCCAACCCGAAGGCCGCGGCAAGATCGAACGGTTCTTCAGGACCGTGCGGGAGCAGTTCCTCGTCGAGATCGGCTCCGGCCGCGAACTCGACGACATGATCGCGCTGAACACGCTGTTCACCGCGTGGGTCGAGACCGTCTACCACCGCCGCACCCACACCGAGACCGGCCAGGCCCCGCTGGAGCGCTGGCAGCCGGTCGGCACCCCGGCGTTGCCGTCGCCGCAGCTGCTGCGGGAGGCGTTCCTGTGGTCGGAATGGCGCACCGTCACCAAGACCGCCACCGTCGGGCTGCACGGCAACCACTACGAAGTCGACGCCGCTCTGGTCGGGCGCAAGGTCGAACTCGTCTTCGACCCGTTCGATCTCACCGCCCTCGAGGTCCGCTGGCACGGCAGGTCGATGGGCCAGGCGATCCCGCACAGGATCGGCCGGCACGTGCACCACAAGGCCCGCCCCGACGACACCACACCACCGCAGCCGGCGGTAACCGGGATCGACTACCTGCGCCTGGTCGAGGCCGAGCACACAGCCGAACTGGCCACCAAACTGCGTTACTCGCAACTGGACGACGGTCAACTGCCCGGCCAGCTCGCACTGCCCGGCACCGACCCGACAGACGAGGTGCCGGCGTGATCGACAAGCTGCAAGCGCACTACGGCTTCACCCGCACCCCGTTCGGCAGAGCCCTGGCACCGCAGATGCTGCACCGCCACGGCACGCACGCCGAAGCCGTCGCCCGCATCGGCTGGTGCGTCACCGAACGCGCCCTCGGTGTGATCACCGGCGAGGTCGGCGCCGGGAAAACCGTCGCCATCCGCGCCGCCCTGGCTGGTCTGGACACCAGCCGCCACACGATCATCTACCTCGGCAACCCCGCCGTCGGTGGCCGCGGCCTCTACACCGGCATCGTCCGCGCCCTCGGCGGCGTCCCTCGCTTCCACAAAGCCGCCCTCATCCCACAAACCGCCGATCTCCTCGCGGCCGAGGATCATGAACGCGGCCGCACCGTGGTCCTCGTCCTCGACGAAGCCCACCTACTCGACACCGACCAACTCGAAGAACTCCGCCTGCTGACCAACGCCGACATGGACAGCCACTCACCCTTCGCCGCCCTGCTGGTCGGGCAACCCACCCTCCGACGGCGGATCAAACTCGGCACCTTCGCCGCGCTCGACCAGCGCATCGCCCTGCGCTACACCATCACCGGCATGACCGCCGACGAAACCAGCAGCTACGTCGGCCACCACCTCAAACTCGCCGGCCGTTCCGACACCCTGTTCAGCGACGACGCCCTCGCCCTGATCCACCAGGTCTCCCGTGGCCTGCCCAGAGCGATCAACAACCTCGCCGTCCAAGCCCTCGTCGCCGCCTACGCCACCAACAAAACCATCGTCGACGAATCCAGCGCCCGAGCCGCCGTCGCCGAAGTCACGACAGAATGACCACCACACCGACACCATGAACACCAGAACCCCGCCGGCTACGCCGGCGGGGTTAATTCACACCCAAACCACATCGTCACACTCAACGACGCCGTCATCGTCATCCACAGCGTCGCTCAACAGCGCCGTCGCCTACAGAACCTTCGTGGCCGGCCTGACCAATCCCGGGCGATCGTTGCGAGCCGAATACAGAGGGTAAACCCCGGCACCCCCCGTACCCCCTCGTCACCTATTGCGGCCCGTCTCTGTCCCCGAGGCTACGAGACGTAGTCGTAGCCCCGGAAAGTCTCTAGACGCTGCGCGGTAGCACGGGCTGCCGCCAATGGCATCCGTCAGCCCGTGCATCGTGTTCGGCCTGGTCGCTGGAGTCGAGACGGTCCCTGCGGCCGCCGCAGATCCGGTCCGGTGGGGCCGGGGATGTGTCCGGTGCTTCGACACGCCCTTGATCACGCCGGTCCCGCAGGCCGGCCTCGGAAAGGCGTGCCGCATGCGTTATCGATGCACCGTCGTGGGCGTGGCCAGCGCCGGCGCGCTCGGGCTGGGCGCGATCCCGGTTGCAGCGTCCCCGACGGTGCCCGAGTCCGCTCCGCGGGTCGCGGACGGTACTGCGGTCGCCGCGACCCTGACGCTGACCCCTGCCAGGCCGGTCGAGCCGGCCGCGACGGCTGTGTCTGACCCGGCAAGCCCGGACTTCCGGAGATTCCTGAGCCCGGTTGCGGTGCGGGATCGGTTCGGTGCACCACCGGCGCGGGTGGCACGGGTGACCCAGTGGGCTCGCGCCGCCGGCTTCGCGGTGGGCAGGATCGACGCGACGGGCAGCCGCCTGCCGATCACCGGCACCGCCGCGGCCGCGCGCCGCGCGTTCAGTGTCGACCTTGTCGAGACGACCGTCTCCGGTATTCGCGTGCGGTCCGCTTCCCCTGCGCGGGTGCCGCCGACGGTCGCTGCCGATGTCCTCGCGGTGACCGGGCTGAACCAGCCGGTGGCCGAGCCGCTGAGCCTGCGTAGCTGCCTCGCCTCGCCCAACACCAGCAGCATGCTGGCAGCCGCGGCGCCGCTGGTGACGGCGGGCGGCTGTGTCGCGCTGCCGTCGATGGTCGGCGCCGGCGGTGGGGTCTCGTGCGCGTTGGCGTGGGGTGAACAGCCTGGCCCTGCACCGTTGTCGCGGGCTCTGCCCGGCCGGGTGTCGCTGCCGTTGTGCGGCTATACCGGGCCGCAGCTACGAACGCTGTATGGGCTGGCCGCCGCCGATACCGGGGCCGGTCAGACGGTGGTGATCGTCGGCGCCCATGACGGGTCCAGCACCCTCGCGGACGCGAACCGTACCTTCGCGCTCACCGGGGTCGCCCCGCTGCCGGCCGGCCGCTACCAGGTCCGCACGTACCCGGAGATCGGCACCGCGCCGGTGACAGGCTGCGACCGGGCGGCGTGGGCGCTGCAGCAGGCCACGGCCGTGCAGGTGGTGCACACCCTGGCCCCGGCGGCACGGATCGTGTACGTGGCCGCACCGGACTGCACCCGCCTGGTCGACGCGCTGGCGGGGGTGGTCGCCGACCCCGGGCTGGTGGGCGCGGTGGTGTCGCTGGGGTGGGGTGTGCCGGCGGAGACCGTCGCGGACGACGACCGGGCGGCGACCGACGCGGTGCTCGCCCGGGCGGCCCTGCGGGGGATGAGCACGTTCAGCGCCTCGGGCATCTACGGCACCGCAGCCCTCGCGGGCAGGCGGATGCCGAATGTGGCGTATCCGGCGTCGTCGCCGTTCACGACTGCGGTGGGCGGCACGACCAGCGCGGTCGGCACCGGCGAGGCGGTGTGGTGGCAGACCGGCTGGGGCAGCGTCATCGGCGACCGGCACCAGGTCGGCCGCCGGACCCTCGCACCCCCGGGCCTGGGCGGTCTGGTGCCGTTCGGCCGGCGGGACTTCATTCCGGACGGCCGCCGGGACGTGGTGCTCGCCGCGGCCGGTGGCGGGCCGAGCCTGCACGTCACCCGGCCGGCCTGGCAGACCGGCGTCGTCGGCGGGTACCGGCAGGTGCCCGACGTGGCGGCGCTGGCCGACCCGCTCACCGGCCTGCGGGTGGGCCTGACCGACGGCGGGTACATGGTGCGCCCGACCGGCGGCACCGGTCTGGCGACACCGATTGTCGCTGCGCTGACCGCCCTGGCGCAGGCCCGTACCGCAACCCGCACAGGCCTTTTGGCCCCGCTGCTGTACGCCCGCACCGCGGCGGGCCGGCCGCCGCTCGACGACGTGCGGCACATCGCCGCAGCGGTGTGGATACCGCAGCCTCGCGGCGGTCTGGTCGTCGCCGTGGATGCCGCCAGGCAACGAACCAGGCCGGGCTGGGATCCGGTCACCGGCCTGGGGACACCCGGCGCCGGATTCCTGTCCGCCCTCGACTGAGCTCGCCCGCGTGCGGCGCGAGCTGGCACACCGTCTCGCGGCCGTACCTGCGCATCGTCGGTCCCTGCCCCTCCCATCGTCCGGTCCCCATCTTCTTCTCCTGGAAGGACCTGTTTGTCATGAAAACACCGCATAGCGTCGTGCTGGCGGCTGCTCCGCTCGCCTTGGCGGGCGTGCTGCTGACACCAGCCGGAGCTGCCGCCGGCAGCAACGCGTGGATGGCTACCCCCGCTGCCACGGCCTCCGCCGTCTGCATGATCGCCGGGCTGCCCAACCGGATACCGGCCGTCACCGACGCCCGCAGGCTGCTCAACGGTCTCGCCAAGTTCACGTCGTCGCGGCTCGATGCCGCGTGGGCCGGTGTCGGCAGACCTGCCGCTGCAGCGGGTTCCGGCGGAACTGCGACGACCGCTGAGATGATCATGTGGTTGGCCGGGCCAGGTTCCCCGCCGGCCGGTGACCCGGCCGCTCCTCCGAGGAGCAGGTCATGCCTGTAGACAGCAGGCTGATCGTCGGCGCGCGCCGGGCCGACGTCGCGGACCTGGCGGTCCTGGCCGCGGCCGCTACGTGGGACGGCCCACTCGCGCAAACGGTGGTGCCGGATCCCCGGTTGCGGCCGGGGGTGCTGCACGCCTGGTACGCGATCCTGATCCGGCACGCGCTGGAGCACGGCCGGGTGGACATGAGCGTCGACCGGCGCAGCGCGGCGGTCTGGCTGGACCGCACCGTGCCCCTGCCCGCCCCGGCGGACTACCTGCGCCGGCTGACCATCGGGTGCGGGCCACACACCGCAGCAATTCTGCGCCACGAACAGCTCCTGGAACGCCACCGACCCCGGACCGGGCACCTGCAACTGGCGATGCTCGCCGCCCGCCCGGGCCCGGCCGGAGTGCTGCTCGCCCACCGCCACCAGCGGCTGGACCGGGCGGGCATCGCCGCGCACGCGGTCGCGGGCAGCGTCGACGAACTGATCGTGCTGACCGGCGCCGGCTACCGGGCCGGCGCCGCCATCCGGCTACCCGACGGCCCGCCGCTGTGGCCGCTGTGGCGCCGCCCCACCACCGGCCGGGCGGCGACCCGGCGTCCCGTGCTGGCCACGGCCGGCTAACTCCCGCACCTCCCGCCCATTTTGCTGACGAGGAGATCCCTGGGCATGGGCATCACCGGATGGATCCATCCCGACCGCGACCTGCGCGACCAGCGCGAGCACCTCGGCGCGATGGCGGCGGTGACCGGCCCGGCGCCGCCGGACACCTACACCACGAAACTCGGCCGCCGGGCGGGTTTCGCGGTCTGCGGCATGACCTGCGGGTACGTCGACTGGCGCAGCCCCGGCCGGCCCGAGGCGGACCTGGTCGTGGTCGCCGACGTCCAACTGAGCAACCGCACCGAACTGCTCGACCAGCTCGACAAAGTACACCCGCTGGCCAGCGACGCCGAGCTGCTGCTGCGCGCATACCGACAGTGGGGTGCCGGCCTGGCCGACCGGATCGACGGCGCGTTCGCGATCGCGATCTGGGACGACCTGCGCCGGCACCTGCTGCTGATCCGCGACCCGCTCGGCACGAAAACCCTGTTCTACTATCCGGCCCGCGACGGCGGCCTGCTGTTCGCCAGCCGGGTGCGGGCGCTGCTGACCCACCCGGACACCCCGCGGCAGATCACCGCCGACGGCCTGAACGAACTGCTCGGCCCGGCCCGCACGCCCGGGCACGGCGTGATCAGCGGCGTGCACGAGGTCCTGCCCGGCCACATCACCCACATGACGCCCGGCGGTGTGCGCACGCAGACGTACTGGCGGTGGCACGCCGAGCGTCCCGATACCGCCACAGGGTCGATTGATCTGGTGCGCCGCACCGTGGCGGAGGAGACCGCGCCGCTGCGGCAGGTGCCGGGCGGGGCGGTCCTGCTCTCCGGCGGGATCGCCTCCGCGGCTGCGGCCGCGATGACCGCGCCGGCACCGTCAATCGCCGGCCGACCGGTCGGGATCACCCTGGCGGTGGGCAGGCAGTGGGGCCTGCCGCCCAGTGCGGGGGCGAACGTTCTCGCCGCGCAGCATGTCGCCGCGCATCTGCGCCTGCAACACGGCGTCTTCGCCGGCGGGCCTACGGCGCTCATCGCCGCTGCCGGGGCCAGCCGCCGGGTCCTGGACCTGCCGGGCGAATCCCATCTGGACGCGCCGTTGTTCGCGCTGCTGCGCCAGGCGGCGCGGGTCTCGCCGCGCGTCGTCACCGGTGCCGGGGCGAACGCCCTGTTCGGCGGCCTGCTGTTTCGCACCGATCTGGAGTCCTGCCACACGTTTGCCTGGCGGCGCGGGGGCACCCCGGTCGATCTGCTGTCGGCCGACGCCCGCCTGAACCTGCTGCCCGCCGCATACCGCAAACAGCGCTACGAAGACGCCATCGCCGGCGTGGAGTACCTCGACGAGCAAGACCCGGCCGGGCGGGCGCACCGCCGTGCCGCCTGGCTGATGCTGACCCACTACCTGCCGGCCCAGCTCAACCGGCTCGACCAGCTCGCCGCCGCGGCCGGCGTCAGTGTGCACAACCCGTTCGCGAACGTGGCGCTGGCCCAGCACCTACTCAACGTTCCGTACGGGGAGCGGCATCTGTCGGGTGTCCGCAACGGGCTGTTGCGGCACGCCGTCGCCGGCCTGCTGCCGGCGTCGATCGTGTGGCGGCCCGGCCACGGCCAGCCCGCCACGCACCTGCTGCCCGAATGGTCGCGTCACCACCGCGACCAGCTGCGTGCTCTGCTCGGCGACCCGGCGCAGCCGCTGCACCCGCTACTCGACCACGCCCGGATCGGCACGCTGCTCGCCGCCCAGCCCGCCGGCCAGTTGCCCGAGGGCTGGCACACCAGCGTCGCCTCGTTGCTCGAGGTCAACGCCTGGCTGGCCGAGCAGCGCATCACCGTGACCTGACCCGGCGAACCCCGTACGGCAGACCGTATCCGGCGGCCATCGACCCCGACTGTGAAGGGAACCCCGCGTCATGCGACTCGACCCGTTCAGCATCCAGTACAGCACCCGGCCGACCGCCACCTGGCAGCGGATCCTCGCCGCCGGGCCACGCGTCGGCTACGACGACCAGCTGCAGGCGTGGCTGATCGCCGGCCACGACAACGTGCACACAGTGCTGGCTGACACCGGCCGGTTCTCCAACACCGCAACGTTGCTCCCGATGATGCCGGTCAGCGCGGCCGCCGGTGCGGTCCTGGCCGGGCTCACCGCCCCGCCGGTCCTGGTGACCGCCGACCCACCGCAACACCAGCGCATCCGGCGCATCGTGCGGGACTTCTTCCCGAACACCCCGGCCACAGCCGAGCGCCGCTGGGGAGCGCTGGTGCGCGCCCGCGTCGACGAACAGCTCGCCGAGCTCGCCGGGCGCACCGAAGTCGACCTGATGGATGTCGCCGTGTGGCTGCCGTTGCAGGTCGTCGTCGACGTACTTGGCCTGCCCATCGGCACCAGCCCGCTGCGCGCCTGGACCGACCAGTTCGCCGCCCTGGTCTGGGGCAACCCCAGCCCCGAGCAGCAACTCGCCGGAGCCCACGGCGCGGTCGCACTGTGGCAGTACTGCACGCACGTCGTGACCGGCCACGCCGTCAGCGGCAACCCCGGCCGGGGGCTGATCGGGGACCTGCTGGCCTACCGGGACGGTGACGACGCCCGGCTCACCGTCGACGAGGTCGCCGCGATCATCCTGAACATCTTCGGCGCCGGCTGGGAGACCGTCTCCGCTGCGCTCGGCCATGCCCTGTTCCACGCGTTACGTGAACCCGACCGGTGGGCGCGTCTGGCTCACGACGAGGCCTACCTGGCCGCCCACGTGGAGGAAACCCTGCGGCACTCGCCGGCCATCGACGGCTGGCTGCGCCTGACCCGCGACGAGGTCGTCCTCGACGGCGTCACCATCCCGGCTGGTGCCCGCTGCCTGGTCCTGATCGGCACCGCCGGCCACGACCCCGCCGTCTTCCCCGAGCCGTATGTGTTCGACCCGGGCCGGGAGCGCCTGAGTCAGCACGTCGCCTTCGGCGCCGGCCCCCACTACTGCCTCGGCGCCGCGCTGGCCCGCCTCGAACTCACCACCACCCTGCGCGAGTTGGCCCGCCGCCTGCCGCAGCTCACCCTCCACAGCGGCCACCAGCGCTGGTTCAAGCCGTCGGCCGGGTTGCGGCAGGACATCACCCTGCCGGCCGGCACCGGGGCGACCGGCCGCTGCCCGGTCGCGCACCCGGCCACACCGGGAGCCCAGCGGTGACCCGCGGCGAGGCCGTCGCCCTGGCGCCGCGGGCGGTCCTGCGGCGGCACCGGACACATGGGACGGGCCGCCCGCCGGACCTACCCCGACGGCATGTCCCACGCGCGCCGAGACTCGACCTCCGCCAGTCCGAGGCCCTGCACCGCCTCGACCGGACTATGCCGTTCAGCCACGGCTATCCGGTCGCCACCGACATCGACTACCGCCGGTTCGGCCGGTTCCTGCACCACATGATCAACAACTGTGGTGACCCGTGGCACGACCCGATCTACCCCGGCCACGCCATGGACGCCGAACGCGACGTGCTCGCCTGGACCGCCGACCTGCTGCACGCCCCGCCCGGGTGGCACGGCCACATGACCAACGGTGGCAGCGAGGCGAACCTGGACGCGCTGTGGCAGGCCCGCACCAAACTCCCCAACGCGATCGTCTACACCTCGACGGCCGCGCACTACTCGGTCCGCAAAGCCTGCGACCTGCTCGGCCTGCCGGTCGTGCCGGTCGCTACCGACCGCTACGGCGAGATGGACTACGCCAGCCTCCGTACGCTGGCCGGCCGGCACCGGGCCCGGCCGGCGATCGTGGTGGCCACCTGCGGCACCACCTTCACGGAAGCCTGCGACAAGGTTCCCCGCGTCCACGACGCTCTCGACGAGGCCGGCATCGGCCATCGCTGGATCCACGTGGACGGTGCCCTCGCCCTGATCCCGCGGGCGCTGACCGGCGACGGCGGCTGGTTCGACCTAACCGTGGCCGACAGCGCCTGCTTCTCCTTCCACAAGTTCCTCGGCGTGCCGTTGCCCGCCGCGCTGGTGATCAGCCGCAGCAGCCCACACCGCCCTGGCCCGGCCATCTCCTACATCGGCGTCCCCGACACCACCATCAGCGGTTCCCGCCCCGGGCTGGCCGCGCTCATGGCCTGCTACGCCATCGACCGGTACGGCCACGACGGGCACCGCCACCGCACCGAACTCGCCCGCGACCTCGCCGACTACACCAGCCAACAGCTGACCGGCATCGGCTGGCCGACCTGGCGCAACCCCGGCGCGTTCACCGTGCTGCTGCGCCCACCGCCCCGCCACGTGGCCGCCCGCTGGGCGCTGCCCGTCGACGGCGACTGGGCCCGGCTGATCTGCATGCCCGGCAAAACCCACCGCCACATCGACACCCTCATCACCGCCCTGAAGCAGACATGAACAAGCGCCCCGCCCTCGTCGCCGCGCTGCCATTGTGCCGCGACGCGGCAACGGCGGTCCGGCACGCCGTCCGCTGCGCCCGCGCTCAGATGGGCGCCGACCGCGGGTTCCTCGGGTCGCGGAACCGGACCGAATACGCCGGGGTACCGCATCGGCGACAACGGCTGGGCGACCTCGCCGTGAGCTTGTGGCCGCGCTCGCCGCCGTCCGACCGCGCCGGACCGGCCCTTGTGTCGTGCCGCGGTCCGGCCCGTCTGCTGACCACGCGGCCGCGCCGGACCTGCTATCGCCCGGCGCCGGCCCATCACCTTTCCGGTACGTACGTCGCGGCCCCCCGAGCTAGCTCGGCCCGCCTGCGCAACACCGAAAGGCCTCCACGACGTCAGCCCCTTCCCACACCGCATCGAACGAACGGATCCGGCATGAGGAAACTCCTGAACCTATCCGCGGCAACCGCGCTGACCCGGACAACGCCGGTCATCGCCGCGACGGCGGCGCCGGCTCCGACGGCACCACGATGACGGGCTGGCTGCTCCTGGCCGCCGCGATCGTCGCCGAGGTGATCGCCACGACGATGTTGAGCTTCACCAACGGCCTGACCCGCGTCACTCTCACCGTCATCACGGCGCTGCTGTACGTCATCTCCTACGCCGCCTTCGCCCGCGCCCTCAAGACCGGCATCGAACTGAGCGTCGCCTACGCCATCTGGTCCGGCGTCGGCACCACCCTGCTCACCGTCATCGCAGCGCTCCTGCTCGGCGAAACCGTGGGCGTCATCAAGATCGCCGCCATCACGATGATCACCGGCGGCGTCCTGCTCCTGCATCTCACCACCCAGCCCACACCCTCGGCACCACCGTCAGCCCAAGCCCACAGCACAAGCCCGCCGGCAACCGCCGGCACCACCAGCCAACGCCCCACAGGAGGCCCCCGCCATGACACTGTCTCGCCACCACCGTCCCGCACCTATTCACCAGCGGCTCGGCACCACCCGGTTCCTCCTCCAGGCGCTGCGAGCGCCGCGGCAGATCGGCGCGATCGCCCCGAGCGGACGCCGCCTCGCCGCGCAGGCCGCCAGCCTGATCTCCTCCGACCGGCCGCAGACCATCGTCGAGCTCGGGCCCGGGACCGGTGTCATCACGGACGCTCTGCACGCCCGACGCCCACCGGACAGCACACTCTGCGCGGTCGAAATCAACGCCGCCATGGCAGAGCACCTGACCAGCAGCCGGCCGTGGTTACAGGCCATCCACGGCGACGCCGCGGACCTTCCACGACTGCTTCAGCGCACCGCGATCGGCCCCGTCGACCTCATCATCAGCGCAATGCCCTGGTCGGTCATCCCGCCGGCAAAGCGGAACGACATCCTCGCCGCCATCGCCGACGTCCTCAGCCCACACGGCACGCTCGCTACCGTGGTCACGGTGCCCGTCCGCCGGCTGCAAGCCATCCGCGACCTGCGCCTGCGGCTGGACACCATGTTCGGTCAGGTCCGGCAGACCCCGACGATCTGGTCGAACCTCCCTCCAGCGAACCTGTGGGTGTGCACCAACCCACGCACCAGCGGACCCGATCGTGGGCTCCGCGGTGGTACTGCCGACACCGCGGCTCGGTAGCAGCTGTCTCGGTGCACCGCGAACGGAGGACGAGCACGAGCAGACCCTCAAGGCGGCGCGCGCCATCAACAGGTACCAGGGACCTTGATTGATCTGCTCGACCTGGAAGATCACCCTCGGGCCCAGACGGCTCGGGGCATGCGGTCACCCGGCAGAGCACCACGCTTCGTTCGGCGAGGCGGTTCAGGGTGCGGCTGGACAACGGGATCGTGGCAGGGCAGGAAAGCATGGCGACGCCCCCGGTCGGGGCATCGGGTTTTGGTCGATTGGCTGTCCTACCTGGAGCCTCGCACTCATCGATCAGCGGCCCGGTCGACCCGCGGTGACGTGCAAGATCAGGCTGGACAAGGCTCCATGAATACGGGGTGGCTCACCGAGGACGACACCCCGGTCTGGGCTGGGACAGGCCGCTTTGGGCGTAGATGATGGAGGGGTGGCGAACAAGGTACGGCCTCCGGGCCTCGGCGACGCCGTCAGCATTCCCGTGGTCCTGAACGGCACCCAGCCGCCCAACCTCCGAAGCTGGCCGGCCAGGTCGGCCCTCGAGTCCCCTCAGAGCAGACCGGGCGTTCCCCGTGTCATCACCGGGTGGCGGATGCTGCTGCACGCGGCGGCGACCGTCGGCCGTCCCACAAGTCTTCCGCACCTCCTTGACGACACCTTCGCCACATCCGAACTCATGGTCCGTCTGCATTCCATCACCAGCGTGCTCGGCAACCGCCTGGACAGCGACGGCGTCCCGGTCCTGGCACCGAGCCCATGGGCGATCCATGGCGCCGACCCCTCCGAGCGCCGAGCCGCAAGCTATCGGCTCGGCATGACGCTTGCGCAGTGGCTGTGGGTTCACCAACTCGGGCACCGGGGCACCCGGCACGTCGATGTGCGATTTCCGTCGGGGCATCCCGTCCGTGGACGTCACGGCGAGAAGAGCGCGGACCTCTGGGGCTTGGCGGACGGCGTGTCCTGGCTCATGGAGTGCAAGGCGAGTATCACAGCCAAGCGCATCGGCGCGGCGACGCGGAAACGCGGATGGGCACAGCTCCTCGCCGCGGCCCAGGAGCGGGACTGGCAGGATCAGCACGGCCTGCTCCTGATCTCGGCCACCGCCACACCACTGTTGCACGTGGTGGCCGACTATGTGCCACCGCACGTGCTGGGAAACAGCCCGATCCCTACTCCGGACAAGTGGCCGCGGCCGCGCAGCAGGAGGGGTGACGATGTCGTCGACATTCTGATCAGGCGGATGCTCCTCGAGACGGCGTTGCGGAGGCGTCCGACGCGGCGTACCCACTGGGGTGCTACACGCCTGTGGGAGGTGCCGAGACTGGACCTTGCGGTGGGGCTGGACGACGACAAGTGGCAGAACCTGCTGGATCTGCGCGGAATCTACCGGCACTTCCGGCGGTGGGTTCTTTCCGCCGGCGGCGAAGACATCGAATGGGGCCGATCAGTACAAGGTCTGATGCGGTCTTTCCTGGGGGAGTATCTGAACGATCCAGAGCGAACGGTGTTGGCTTTGACCACGGACTACCAATCCGAGATCAAGTTCTATGATGCGCCGGCCGGGCGGTACCGGTTCGGTATGACCGACGAAGCCGGAATCGTGGTCCTTCTCGGGCCGAGCTGGGCGACCGATGGGAACCTTCCGTCGCCCGAATGACTCAGGCGCGGACGAAGCTCTTGGGTGCGCCGAAGTGGTCGCGGCCCTGCCCCCGGATGGGGGGTCCACCACCTTCGCGTACGCCCACGCCCGCTGGACACCCCCGGCCCGGCGCCTGTTGCGGTCACTGCGACAGCGATTCGACGAGGTCGTCATCAGCCGCACGGTCCGGGCGAACCTGCCGCCCGCCCTGGTTAATGTGTGTCGACGTCCCCTCTCTCCAGTCCGAATCACCATGATCGCGGCAACCCACCCGGGCATGGCGCGCGCCGGCCACTCTGTCGAGCACCTGCGCCGACGGAGCGCCACCGCGGCCTTGCTTCAAACGCGTGTACCACTCGACGCCCGGCTTCGCCCGGCCGGCGACCTCCTCACGGTGGCTTCGGTCGTGAGAACGGGGCCCGTTCGGGCGGTTCATTCGAGCCCAATTTGAGTACTTCGACTTGATCAATATGCGCGTGTTTGGGTCCCACCTGTGCTCCCGCCGTGCGTTGCCCGGCGTCTCGCAATGGCATAGATCAACATTGATCGCATGTCCACTGGTCGGTACAGTCCGACCCAACCAGCAAGGCGCCTCCGGTGAGCCTGTTCATCTCGGACTCACCGCGTCTCGCACCACCGGCCCCGACGCCATCGAGGGCCGACTGCAGATGGGGGCAACACCTTCGTGCTGTACGCCGCCAACAGCGCCTTCGCGGCCTCGCAGTGGGAAAGCTGACCCCTCCGGGCGCTTGAGGAGAGCACGCCGCCAATATCGCCACACTTCAATGAAGGAGTCTTTATGCGCCGCACCCTCACCGCGCTCGTCACCGCAATGCTCGTAGTAGCCGGAGCCATCGTCAGCCCGTCGCCGGCGCAGGCGGCTACCTTCTTCTCGCAATACCTCGGCCACGGTGAGCCAGACCATGGCTACGACGCCGCCAGACAGGTGTTCCTCATGCGCGAGGGGGACCGGGTCAACAGCCTGAACGGCTGGTACAGCCTGCGGCTCCAGACCGACGGAAACATGGTTCTCTACGACACCACCCCGAACCCGGACCGCGCCTGCGGCGTCTCTCACACCACTGGCCTCGGCGCTATCGAGGCGCGGTTGCAGTACTCGGACAGCAACTTCGTTCTCTACGCCGGCAACAGCGGAGTCTGGGCCTCCACCTCGACGCACCTGAGGCCTCAAACCTACCTGCGGGTGAACGTGGGCAACGACGGCCGGGCGGCGGTCATCAGAGCGCCGAGGAAAGACGGCGACACGTTCCGCGACTCGACCAACCGCGACACCTTCTGGAGTTGCACGTAGCCCTGCGAGGATCGCCCGGCACTCCTGACCGACCTGCGTCATCCACCGCCGTCCCCGGCCACCCGCAGCACCACGCTGCTGCGGGTGGCCGGGTCCAATTCGTAGCTCTTACTCTCTGGCGCCTTGCCACCGGCCAGCCGGTGGCAAGGCGCGACGAGATCGCCACTCTCGCGACCACTGGCCTCGCCACCCACCGGAAGCTGCCACGCACCTCACGGCCAAGGCGGGTCCCAAACTCACGCCCCACTAAACCCGCCAGAAGCTGCCGGGACCCAAACACGCGCCCAGCCGGGACCGCTACTCGCGCTCAAAACCATCACGGCGTAGTCCGGGTGTGCGGCGCCGAGTGCCCACAGGCAGGTTCGCCGCAAAGTGTCGTGGCCCGGCCGTGACCTGCACCATCACGACGAAAATGGCTGTGATCGGTTTCGCGTGACGCGCGGCGGTTTCGCGTGACGCGCGGCATTGCTATTGGCGCCCTATGGTCCGCAGTTGAGCTGGTGCGCACTCGCCGCACCTTCTAGTCATGATGGATGCGTTGCGTTACATTTCTCATTGACCAATGTCGATCAATTGGGGTCGCGTCGACGCAAATAGGCGTCGGCGGGCTGGCCTAGTTAACCGTCAAGTACCCCATTTGGGTGAGACGCACGTCACAACAGGGGCGCTGAGCTGTAGGGATAGGACACTCTCAGGCCGCGTTATGACGCGGTATGACACTGGCTTGAGCAGGAAATTTCCCTCCCAGCAGCCCGACAAGGCTTCCCAATTGCAAAGAATATTTGCGAGGTAAATCAAGACGGCATTGACCACGCTCGTACGCGCCTATGCGCGGATCCCTGGCGTTCCGGTAGTGTCGCCGCCGACGCGGAAAAGGTGACGGCCCGCGTGGGGCGGGCCGTCGCGTCGATCTTTACTGGCCCTGAGAAGACAAGTAGGAGACGACATGACGACCCTATCGCCGAAGCGGTCACGAGACCAGCCAGAACTGGATCATCGCCCCGGCGTCGTGAAGGCTGCGCTGCTAGCCGCCAGTAGTTCTGTCACTGCACTCGGTACCTTGCTCGCCGTCGCAGGGCAGTGGCAAACGCCCGACGAAACGACCCGCCTCGCGATCACCGTTGGAGGAATCGTCACCGCTTTGGCCTTGGGGATCGCAGCTGTCTACATCTGGCCCCGGAAGTAGCCGACGCGGACAGTCCGCCGTCGGCGGCGGCGTGGTGGTGTGACCGGGAACCGATGCACGGCTTCCGGTCACACCGGTCACAGTGTCATCGCCGTAGCTGGTGCCGCCCGGGCCGCTGAGCAGTCCGAGGGGCCCGTCCGGGGCGACCGGCCCGGTGGTAACAGGGCGAGCAGGCCGTAGGTCGTGGCGCCGACAACGGAGGTGACGAAGGTGCTGGCGAACGCGGCCGGCGCGATCGTGGTCATGGGGTGCCGCGACCGGAGCAGGGAGCCTCCTCAGGGTGGGCAGGTCCGGCCGCCCCGGAGCACCGAGTGGTGGCACTGATCCTGCGGCGACCGCGCCCAGGTTGCTGCTGACGGACGCGTCGCCCTTTGCCGCGGGCCGGTGTGACAATCGGTGGAGATCCGACCGCCGATCCCCGGGGGAGGCCGCGTGGATAAGCCGCTCAGCTACGCCGACGCCGTCGCCCTGCTCCGCGGCCCCGCCGAACGCTGGGCCGACGCATTCGACAAGCTGACCGCTACCGGAATGCTCGGGTCACTGGTCCAGTTCCCCGACTTGGTCGGGTGGTTCGACGCACGCGCCGAGTTCGCCCGCCTCACCCACGAGGTGGCCCGGCACCTGCCTCGGCAGTGGCAGGGAGCGAGCGGCACGGAACGCCTGACCCGCCTGGACGCCGCGCACCGGGTGATCGTGATCGCCGCATACTTCGAGGTGCTCGGCGAGACCCTGTCGGCCGAGTTCGGTCTCAGCCGGGAGGAGTCGCGGACCGTCGCTGCCGGGCGAGCTGCCCCGGAAGGCCGGGCCGCGTCGGCCGTGCTGGAGTCGGCCCTCGCTCCGGTCCCGTCCGACCGGGAGCACACCGCTCTGCGGGCGTGGTACGCCGCGCTGTCCGAGCGGGTGCTCACGTTCTACGAAGGACTAGCGGCGTGGGAACAGCTCACCGTGACAGACCGTGCGGCGATCGCCCGGGCGGTCCGCGACGACCTGCCGGACGCCGCCGTCACCCGGTACCGCGGGGAGATCATTCGACTCGCAGCCGAGTTCCCTGAGGTGGCTGCCTGGCTGGACCAGGAGGGGCGGTCGCAGACGCTGGACCGGGTGGCCGAGCTGACGCCCGAGGTCGCGCTGCTACACCGTCACCAGAGCGCGGCGCTCGACCGGCCGGTCCTCGGCGGACCCGGCGTGCCGGGCGGCCTGACCCTGCCGACGCTGCGGCAGGCGTACATGCAACCGGCCTTCCGCGCCGACGGTGACGATCCGCTGACCTTCTACCTCGGCGGTGCCGAACCACAGCCGGACCTGGTCACCCACCTGACCGGCCGAGTCGACGGGCAGCCCGCGCACCGGGCGCCGCTGGTTGTGCTCGGCCAGCCAGGAGCCGGGAAGTCGATGCTGACACGCGTCCTGGCGGTCCGCCTGTCCGAGACGCACGAACTGATCGCGGTCCGGGTGCCGCTCAGGGACGTGCCCTTCGACGCGGATGTGCAGAGACACATCGAGCACGCGATCCGACAGGCGACCGGCGAATCCGTGAGCTGGCCGCAGTTCCTGCGTTCGACCGGCCGCCAGCGGCCGGTTGTCATCTTCGACGGCCTAGACGAGATGATGTCCGCTGCCGGGCACCAGGAGAGCGACTACCTCATGCGTGTAGCCGAGTTCCAGCAGCGTGAACTCGAACTCGGCCGGCCGGTCGCGGCGATCGTCACCGGGCGCACCGGCGTGCACCACCGCCTGCTGATCCCGGGAGATGCCGAGGTGCTGGAGATGCAGCCGTTCGCGCCGGAGCAGGTGAGCGCGTGGCTGACGGTGTGGAACACCACGAACCGGCGGTACTTCGCCGAGCACGGCCTAGAGCCGCTCAGTCGCGACGTGGCGCTGCGCCAGCCAGACCTGGCGGTGCAGCCCCTGCTCCTGCTGATGCTCGCCCTGTACGACGCCCAGGCCAACGCGCTGACCCGGGCCGATGAGCGAATCGGCGGAGCGGAACTCTACGAGCGCCTGATGATCTCGTTCGCTGAGCGGGAGGCGCGGCGGGAGAATCCTCGGCTTGCCGGAGCACCGCTGGCCGAGCAGGTCGAACACGACCTCGGGAGGCTGTCTGTCGCCGCGCTGGCTATGCTCAACCGCGGCCGCCAATCGGTGTCCGAGGCCGACCTGGACGCCGACCTCGTCGCGCTCGGGTTCGGGTCGGAGACCGGCGACGACGGGCCGACCCCGGCACAGGAGACGATCGGCGGGTTCTTCTTCGTCGCCGAGAACAGGGCCCGGACCGGCTCGGCGGAGCTGCGCTCGTTCGAGTTCCTGCACGCCACCTTCGGCGAGTACCTGGCCGCGCGGCTGATCTCGTCCGAGCTGCACGCGCTGACCACCGAGGCCGGGCACACCGACGACCGTCTCCATGCGCTGCTGTCCTTCGGACTCGTCCTGGCCGAACATCAGGAGGTGCTCGCGTTCGTCCGGGACCGACTGACCGCCGACCACTACGACACGCTCGTCGCGGCCGTACGCACCGCCCTCGATCCCCGCCCACGCATTGGACATCCCCAGTACCGACCGATGGCGCTGGATGTGCCCACGCGCGCCGCCACGTACAGCGTCAACCTGGTCCTGCTTCTGCTGCTCGCCCGTAACACCATCGGCGTGCGCGCGCTGTTCCCGCGCGTGGCCGACCCGCTTGCCGCGTGGGCGCGGCACAGTTCGCTGTGGCGCTCCTGCCTGAACTTCGACGCCGTCGTCTCCGTCCTGCGTGGACGTCGCGTCCGCGAGACCCGCGACGTGGTCATTGCCCGCGAGGACGGCTCGCCGGTCAGCGTGAATGCGAGTATCGGCTTGCACGTGTACCCAGACACCGAGTTCTCCGACCATCGGTGCGAGCCCGCGCCGGACCTCGAGGTCCGGGCGGGCAGCCCGGCCGGCCGTCGGCTGCGCGCCGCGTCCCTGCTGCTGGACGCCGAGCGCGACGGTCTGCTGGATGCGCTCGTCCCGCTGATCCGGGTCAGAGGCGACCTGTCGATCGGCCGTGGCTGGGACACCGATCTGACCGACGCCCGCGTCGAGCTGGAGCAGCTGCTGGCCGGGGAACCGCCGTCCCCGCTGGGAAGGCTCGTCACTCCGCCCCCACCTCCTCATGCCTGACCTGCGGCGCGGGTGCGAGGTCGCGGTCGAGGAGCTTGAGCAGGCCATCGCGTTGTACCGGCAGATCGCCAGGGTCCAGCCCGTGTTCCGGCTGCGGCTCGGCACCGCTCTGGTCAACACCGCCGGGATCGTGCTCGCCCTGGGCGATTCGGCCCGGGCGGAGGCGATGATCGGCGAGGCGGTCGCGGTGCTGCGTGAGGATCCGGTTCAGCCGTACGCCCTGGCCCAGGCTGAGTCCGCGCTCGCCTCGGTCCTGGCCGTCACTGGGCAGACCGACCGGGCCGCTGCCGCGTCGGCGTCGGCGGTGGCGACCTGGCGCGCGGCCGCGGCGGTGGACCCGGACCACCAGGTGCCGCTTGCCCGGGAACTCACCCGCGGCGGCGCGCTGGCGATGAACCGCGACGATGGCCCGGCCGCGCTGTGCGCGTCCGCCGAGGCGGTGGGCCTGTTGTCCGGCCTACCAACTGCCCCCGCCGACCTGGAGGAGGCGTTGTGGACGTACGTCAACGTCCGCGGAACCGTAGCCGTCACCCGCGCCGACCTGGCCGATGCTGCCACCGCCCTGCTCGCCTTGCTGGAGATGACCGGCGACGGCCCGCGCGCGGTCGCGCACGCCGCTATGTTCCTTGCCGCCCTGGCCGATCAGGACGTCGGCCTCGATCCAGGACCGGTCGCCGAGCTGCGCAGCCGCGTAAATGCTCACTCCGAAGTCGCCGATGGTCCGCAAATCGTCTGATCAGTCACCGGCGACGAACCCGAGCGGCGTGCCCTCATCGTGAACCGCCGCCGTTCCGGCCGAGTGACCGAAACGCCGCGTCAGTCCGCGAGCCGCTGGAGAAGGATCTTGATCCCTCCCCGGTCCCGGATCCAGCAAAGGCTATCGACACCCCTCGCCGCGCCCGCGGTCGGGCGGATCAGAACCAATGAGACAGATCAGGTACAGATCAGATCCATTGAAAGAGATCAGCTCCACTGAGAACCCACGTGCTGGGCCAAAATAGCTGTCACAGGACAGCCTGTCCGTCGCCAACAGATCGTCCTCTTCGCCAGTAGATCTTGCTCGACTGCTAGATCTGCCACGCAGTCGGGCGCAGGTGGAGGCACACAGTCCATGCCGGCGCAGCTCGCAGCCCGGATTGGATATCCGCCACGAGCAAGATCCATTGGCGACGTTCGGGCAGCACCACGGCCTCTCGGCGCCGTTCCGGCCTTGCGGATCGCCATCCAAGTTTCCTCATCCGAGGTCAGCGCGGGCGAGATGAGGACGATCTACTGGCACCGGACACAGCCGCCCAAAACCCACGACCGGTGAAATACCGCCGTGTAGTTCACTCTGCGCCTGGAAAGGCCCGCGACCTGCGGGTACGGTCCGATCATGGCGACGGTAGAAGGGGCGCTCCGGACACCCGACGGGTACTGGCTCGTCGAGGTCGTCCGCGCCGGCCGATGCCGCTGGTACCGCGTCACGCACGGCACGACCGTCGTGGTGGAACAGGCGTCGATAGCGACAGTGCAGCGGATCCTCGGCAACGACTTCCCGCTTCTCCAGCCCGCCGACGTGGACGAAAGCGCCGGCGGGACTGCCTGAGCCACTGGTCAGCTGGCCGGGCGGTGCTTCCAGACCTGCCACCGCCCTGTTGCCAGCATCGCCCGCCGGTCGTCGTCAACGACGGCGCGGGCGAAGGCGCGGACGCTGGCCGCGTTCAGCGCGATAGTGTCAGCCAATCCGAGCTGGAACACCCGATGATCACCATCGCTGACTGCCGCACTCCCGCGTCGGATCGCCGCCGCGCTGAAGTTGTCCTCCCAGGCTCTCCGCGCGCTCCTGGACATCGCCACCGCGCGGCCTCGCCAAGGGCCTGATCCGCGACCATAAGGCATGCCTGAAGTGCGATTGCTCGCGGCGACGCTCGCTCGGTAGATACTCGCAGCGTCGGATTTCCTCGGGCGAACGGTCCGACGTGGGCGACGAGGCACGGCAGCCGTGGTTGGCGGAGCTGCTCAACAACGCGCCACGTGCCGACGTCGCCTCCGAACGCGCTCTGGTGCGATGGCCAGAAGATCATCTATTGGCGGGCGGGCCCTGCCGGATGCTCCGTGAGCGTCATGGTGCGGCACCGGTCGTCATTCCCCGTCACCTTTCCGCAACGAGCCGGGACAGGCATCGTCATCCGGGAAGCAGTTAGTTATTCCACGCAACGCGACCTGGGTGCAATTTCTGTGACCGCTCGGCGTGCTCACGCGCGTCTTTAACCCTGTTAATGATGCGGCGACACGAAGGTGTCTGGAATTCAGCAAACGGCCTGGTCCGCCGATTTAGCCCGTCGCTGTTTCAGCGTGTTTCCCGGTCCAGTCGTCAGCAGGAGGTTAGGCATGCCATCACCTCGTTCGGGTCGCTTCCGGTCGCGTCGCGCTGGTCGCGCGGGGGCGCCCATGCGTAAGGCCGCCGTTCACCTGTGTGCCGTTGTCGTTGCGGCGCTCGGCGTGACGCTTGCCCTGGCAACGCCGGCGCTTGCCAGTGCGGACAAATGCAAAGGCGACGCCTTCGCTTCCTGCGTCGCGGTCAACGGCAAAAAGCGGCACGTCAACTGGATCAAGAGCCGTGTCGCGCTCTACGGCAAAACATGCCGGTACGGGCACAGCCAAGTTCTGATCAACAACAAGCACTATGCCGACTCCAACGGCGGCAGAGACAAGGACTACTGCTCCAAATCCGTGTTCGGCGACGAAGTCACCACCGGCACATGGAACGTCAACCGCAACTACGCCAAGGGCACCAAGATCTGCTCGAAGTTCTGGGTGCTGACCGGCGCTACCGGGCCGGGCACGGTCAACGGCTACCAGAGCCTCGGCACCGCCTGCGCCAAGATCGGCTGACCCTGACGCTCGACCAACGGTGCTGCCGTCGTCATCACGCATCGGGGCCGCCCCGCACCAGCGGGGCGGCTCTGCCGAATGCCGCCTCTGCTGCGGCACCGTTCACGTCGCCCGCGACTCAGCCCGGGAAGATCCCTATGACCGTTACCTTGCACGAGGCTGCTGACGCCGCTTCCACCCACGAGGTGCTGCGTCGGTACCGCATCGCTGTCAGCACGATGTTCGCTGTTGCGGGCATGACCATCGGTACGTGGACCGCCCGGATCCCCGAAATCCAGCACCACCTCGGGTTGTCGGACGGCGAGCTCAGCATTGCCCTGCTCGCGCTGGCCTGCGGGGGACTGGTCGGCATGCGAACCGCGGGACGACTCGTCGACCGGTATGGCACCGGCCGGGTGTTGACCGTGACTTCGCTGGCCGTGGGTGCCGCGCTGGTGGTCACCGCGTACGCGCCGAACCTGGCCACGCTCGGACTCGCCCTACTCACCCTGGGGGCACTGCACGGCACCCTCAACGTGAGCATGAATGCGGCGGCCGTGGCCGCCCAGACCGCATACGGGCGGCCGATCATGACCTCGTTCCACGCGCTGTTCAGCATCGGTGGCGTCGCCGGCGCCGCGGCATCAGCCGGCTGCGCCCACGCCCACCTCCGCGTCGGGGAAACCTTCATCGCTGTTGGTGCCGCGCTGACCGTCGCGGCGTTCGTGGCGATACGCCGGCTGGCCTTCGCACCGCATACCGAGGCCGTCGACGAGCAGCCCACCTCGACGGCCCGGCCCGGCGACGGTCGCCCGCGTCGCAGGGTCGGACTGCTCGGCCTACTCGCGTTCTGCGCGCTGATCAGCGAGGGCGCGGCAGCCGACTGGAGCAGCGTCTACCTCGACCGGCTGGGCGCCTCGCCCGCATACGCCGCGGCAGCGTACGCCGCGTTCGCCGGCTGCATGACCGCCGGCCGCATCACCGGCGACCGCATCACCGCCGCCGTCAACCCCACCGCCCTGCTGCGCGGCTCGGGCCTGATCGCCGGTGCCGGGCTGGCCGCCGGCATCCTCGTCGGCAGCCCTGTCGCTGCGATCATCGGATTCGCGTGCCTCGGCGCAGGCCTCTCCTGCGTCATCCCCACCCTCTACTCCACCGCCGGCAACCTCGACCCCAGCCGCCCCGGCGCCGCCCTTTCCCGCGTAGCGGCACTGGGCTACCTCGGATACGTCACCGGCCCGGTCCTCATCGGCGGGGCCGCCGCCCACCTCGGGCTGGGCCACGCGCTGCTCATCTTGCCCGTACTGGCTGGGCTTCTCGTCGCCGCCGCACCCATCGTCAGACCGGCGCAAGGTGCCGCATTGCCGTCGCGCCGCGACCGGCGCCACCTCACCAAGGCCTCAGCTTGAGCAGCCGAACCACCTCTCAATCAAAGGAGAACACGATGACCTTCGCTCCCGGCCGCATCCTCGGCCTGATACTCGCCGCGACGGCAGCCACCGCTGTCCTGACCGGCTGCACCGCCGACGACGGCACCAGCCCACGGCCAGCCACACCGGCCGTCAGCGCCGCCGCGCCTTCGGCCCAGCTCGCGGACGCCGCCCGCCAACTCAAGCAGACCAGCTTCGCGATGAAACTGACCATCGGCCTCAGCCAAGGCGCAGGCACTCTGACCGGCACGCTGGACCCGGTCAAGAAGGCCGGTGCCTTTACCGCGACCACCAGCGGCCGAGGCGACGACCGCACCATCACCGAGTGGCGGATGATCGGCACCACGCTCTACGCCAAGAGCACCACCAACGGTGTGGCCACCAACGCGAAGCGGCCCTGGCGGCGACTGAAAAGCGAACCCACTGACGGCCTGGCGACGTCATTCGACGCCGCCAGCATGGCCCAAGCACTGACCAAAGCCACCGGAGTGCAGCGCACCGACGGCACCCACTTCACCGGCACCCTCGACGGCGCCACCGCCAGCTCCGCCTTCGGCCTGCGCGCACCCACCACGAGCGGCCAGATCGGCGCCAGCACACCGGCCCCCACCTCCGTCGCGTTCACCGCCGACATCGACGACCGGCACCACCTGATCGGCTACCGCGCCACCCTGACCTCCAGCACCGGAGAAAGCCGGAACGCCTCCCTCACCTTCTCCGACTTCGGCACCACGGTCACGGCTCAGCCGCCCCCGCCGGGCCAGATCGCCGGCAGCACCATCGGCTGAGGCCACACACACACCCCAAGGAGAACCAACGGCCTACCGCCAGCCCCGCACGATCCGCCCTTCCCTCCGCAACGCGACGCTCACCCGCGACAGAGACAAACCCCGCCCGATCGAAAAGGAACCCCGCATGATCATGTACAACACCCTCATCGGCGTCGCAGCCGGAGCGGCGCTGATCCTCGTCCCGCGCTACTGGGCGGCCCTGCGCGGTGAACACGTCCCCCTGCGTCTGGTGCGAGACCCCGTGGACCACAGCGGGTGGGCCGCCGCGTTCGGTGTCCTCGGCGTGCTACTGACCGGCCTCGGTTTCGCCATGACCGTCACCCACCCGCTCGCCGAGGCCAAGCCCTACATCGACACCATCTTCGGCGAGCCGGCACTGCTGCTCGGCGTCCTGCTGCTCGGCGCCGCCTGGCGCATCAGCCGCCACACCGACACCCCCATCGACCGAGACCAGCTCGACGCGGCGCTCGCCCCCGCCGGCGTCATCGTGTTCATCCTCGGCCTGGTGCTCACCTGGTGCACCTTGGCCATCCTGCGCTTCGACGTCATCAGCGCCGCACCCGCCGAAGAACCCATCAGCGGGCTGCTGCACCGCCACCCGGCGATCGAGAACACCTTCTTCGCCCTGGTGCTCTACGGGCCGGCAGCGTTGGGCTGCCTGCTGTTTCCCGCCGCTGCCCAGCCCGGCCGTCGCCGACTCTGGCTGATCGTCTACTGGGCCTGGACCGTCAGCGGCATCGGGTTCGCACTCTTCTCCGCCATGAACTTCTACACCCACACCGGCCTGGTCATGAACCTCAGCGATCAGACCAGTTACCGATGGTGAGACAGCCAGAAACGCACCCGAACACGCCGACGCCTTACGGCTTCTCGACGTCCCCTACTGGCTCGGAGGTTCGTCATGCAGCGGATCCTGCACATCATCGGCTCACCGCGCACCGGACAGTCAGCGTCGACGGACGTGGCGCAGGCGTACATCGCGGCAGCTGTCCAGCGTCACCCCGGCGTAACCGTGGACGTGATCGACGTTTGGAGCGATGACCTGCCCGAATTCGACGAAGAGATCATGAACGCGAAGTACGCACACCTGAGCAGGGCAGCGTTAACCTCGCGCCAAGAACAAGCGTGGGCGGCCATCGCACCACTTGCCCAGCGGATCCGGCAGGCCGACGTCCTCGTCATGAGCGTGCCGATGTGGAACCTGGGCATCCCGTACCGCTTGAAGATGCTCATCGACGTTGTCTCGCAGAGGGACTACCTGTTCGACTTCGACGGCTCGACGTTCACCGGGCTGGCAACTGGGCGGGCAGTGCTCGTCTGTGCGCGCGGCATCAACTACGCCACAGGATCAGCCACTCCGGAACCGGCATGGGACTTCCAGAAGTCCTACCTGATCAAATGGCTCGAAATGATTGGCATCTTTGATGTGCAGACGGTCGTGCTGGAGCAACTGCTGTTCGGCTCCGACGCCGATGCCACGGCCCGCCGGGAAGCGAAAAAGCTGATTGTCCAGCTCGCTGAGGCGCCGTGGTTCTGAGCGCGAGTAGCGGTCCCGTTCGAGCGGGAGTTTGGGTCCCGGTGTCTGCTCGCGGGTTTCGTTGGTCGTGAGTTCGGGACCCACCCTGGTCGTGTAGTTCAGGCGTGGGCACCCCGTATCGCTTCTACCACCGCCGTGCGCACGGGTTCGTGGGCGAGCGGAGGCAGTTCCTCAGGCCTGAACCAACGGATCTCGTCGTGTTCCTCGGGGGCAGCGTTCGCCGGTGCCCCCTCCCACTCCCCGGCAATCCAGGCGCTGAAGTGCACGGATTCTTCTCCGCGGCCTACCTGCAGCCGACACAGATGGATCGCCGAGCCCAGCCTTATCTGCACGCCCAGTTCCTCGTCCAGCTCCCTCGCGAGCGCCGCCAGTTCGGTCTCGCCCGGCTCCATGTGTCCGCCGGCCAGGTCCCACACGTTCGGGTAGACGGCGCGGTTCGGACTTCGGTGGACGAGCAAGATCTGACCTTCGCGAATCAACGCTCCGAGGACGATCTGAATCATGGGCGGGATTGTGGCATGGCCATCCGACAAGAACGCCCGCGACAGCCTCGATCAACGTTCGCTCCCAGGCTCGGGTTCGGGGTGTTGGCCTGCGCTTTGGTCGCCATTTCGGATACCACCTCGATCGGGTGGATTCGATGTTCGTCCGTTTCGGGCCCACCTGGGACGGTGGGAGCATCGGCGGGTCTGGACGGGAGTCTTGCCGATGCCGTTGATGTCGAAGGTTGACCTGTTCGCGGCGATCCGCCGCGACTCCCGTGCGGGAATGTCGGTGCGGGCGATGGCGAGCAAGTACCAGGTGAGCCGCCGCACGGTCCGCGCGGCGCTGGCATCGGCGTGGCCGCAACCGCGCAAGGCGATGCCGCCGCGGGCCTCGAAGCTGGACAATTTCAAGCCGATCATCGACGAGATCTTGCGCGCAGATCTGGACGCGCCGCGTAAGCAGCGGCACACGGTGACACGGATCTACGACCGGCTGATCGCCGAACACAACATGCGAGGCGTGTCCTACTCGGTGGTGCGCCGCTACGTCGCCGACCGCAAGCCAAAGATCAGGGTCGAGGCCGGCCGCGGACCGGTCAACGTGTTCTTCCCTCAGACCCATCGCCCGGGCGAGGAAGCGGAGGTCGACTTCGGCGAGGTCACCATCAACCTGCGCGGCGAGCCGGTGACCTGCATGTTGTTCGCGCTGCGGCTGTCGTTTAGCGGCAAGGCCGTCCACCGGATTTTCGCGTCCGGTGGGACCGAGGCGTTCCTGGAGGGCCACGTCCACGCGTTCACTACGCTCGGCGGTGTTCCCACCGGCAAGATCCGCTACGACAACTTGCGGGCCGCGGTCGCGCAGGTCTTGGGATTTTCCCGGCAGCGAGTCGAAACGATTCGGTGGACGGCGTTCCGATCCCACTTCGGTGGATGCGTTCTACTGCCAACCGGGTTTGCAGGGCGCCCACGAGAAGGGCGGGGTCGAGGGGCAGATCGGCTGGTTCCGCCGCAACCACCTGGTCCCCGTTCCTTCTCTGAACCAGCGAGCGCGACGGCCTGAAGATGAGGTGGCAAACTTTTCTCAAGCAAGTACTCAGGTTCGGTTGTTGGCTGCCGTTGTATCGGGTCCAAGCGCCGAACATGGGAGAAAAGATGAACCGGGACACAGGCGATGTTTGGGAGTTCGAGAGCGGAAAGCGGAAGAGGCAGTGGCAAGGTTCCAGCGACGCGGGCCACGCGGCGGCAGTACTCGGCCAAGGCGAGAAGATGCGGGCCTTGGTTCAACTCTTCATCGAAGATCCGAACTTGCGCGAGCAGCGAGATGGCCTTGTCGACCTGCTCAAGCAGACGGTACCGCTGCTCGATATGCCAGCTTCCTCTGTGGAGGGCTGTAGGGGCGGGCTCGGGCAGCGCGCTTACCATATTGGCGATAAGCATCGCCTCAATCCGATCAGCGCAGACCTGAGTCATGGTCCAGACGCATACTGGTATATGCGTCCCGAGGCGAGGGCGGCATTCGCTTTGGTTTTGTAGCGATAAAGACGAGAGTCGCCGACGCCCGGCTGCATCCCGTGAGGCCATGAGGGAGTTCAGCCGGGTTCGGCGCTCCGAGCTTGCCGAGTCGCATCAGGTGCGGTAACGGCTCGAGCCGCGACGTGGGGAAAGCCCGGCAGGCCGAGCTCGACAGCAGTCGAGCGTCGTTGAGCCGTGACGTCGGCCTGGGCCAGTTTCTCCCGCGCCGCGGCAAGGCTGACACGGAGTCCTTCGGCTTCGCCGAGCCAGCCTTCGCGTTCCGCTTCGGCGATGCGAGCGGTCAGATTGTCGCGGATGTCGAGCAGGCGTTGTCGCTGGTGGGGATCGACTCGAAGGAGTGGGCAGCGAACGTCCCGTTGACCGAAACAGTATGACCTCCTTTGCATCTCGAAATGTCAACGCAGCGTGACTCTTCGGCCGGCCGTCATCCCGGCTTGGTCTCACTTGTCACTGCGTGTCGTGGCCTGGATCTGCTGTGATCTCGGGTCATCGACCACGGTGACTTGCGGAGGCATGCATGGCAGAGCGCGGCACGAAGGTTCGGGACGTGGCCAGGCTCGACGTGGCCAGGGTCGGCAAGGTCGAGGAGACCGGCGACCGGCTGATGCCGTTCCGGCTTCTTGACGGCCAGGGCGTGGAGGTGCCCGCGGTCACCGAGTTTCTGCACCACATGCTTGCTGACGAGGCTAGTCCGGCGTCGCTGCGGTCCTACGCCTACGAACTGCTGTCCTGGCACCGGTTCTTGCACGCGGTGGAGGTTCCGTGGCATCTGGCTGGACGCGTGGAGGCCCGTGATTTCGCGTTGTGGCTCAAGATCACCAAGAAGCTGCCGCGGCAGCGTCGCCCTGACGCGCCGGCACCAGGGTCGGTGAACCCGGTCACGGGCAAGACGACGCCTGCGAGCAACTACGCGGCCCGGACCAGGCGGCACGCCCGGGCGGTGATCCGGTCCTTCTACGAGTACCACCGGGAAACCCACGGCCGGCCGCTGGTCAACCCGTTCCCCGCGGTCAAGGGCGACGGCGAGGAGCGGCTCAATGCCCATCACAATCCGATGCAGCCGTTCCGATCGCCGTCTCGGCGTGCGGCGTATCAGCCGAAGGAACCCAGGCCGGCCCCGCGGAGCATCCCGGATCAGGCGTTCAACGACCTGTTCGCGGCGCTGGACTGCAACCGGGATCGGGCGCTGATCGCGTTCTATATCTCCACCGGTGCCCGCGCCTCGGAGCTGCTCGGTGTCTGCCAGGGCTTGGTCGCTCCGGAAGATCAGGTAATCGGGGTGATCCGCAAGGGGAGCCGTGCGCTGCAACGGTTGCCGGCCTCGACGGACGCGTTCGTGTGGCTGCGGCTCTACCAGCAGGAGTTGAGGGACATGGTCCCGCAAGGGCCGGAGGAGGCGTTGTGGTGGACACTGCGGCGGCCGTTCCGTCCGCTGACCTACGATGCGACCCGGATGGTCTTCAACAAGGCCAACGCCGCGCTCGGCGCGAACTGGACACTGCATGACCTGCGGCATTCCGCGGCCAAGAGGATGGTTCGTGACCCCGACCTGACCTTGGCCGACGTGCAGTGGGTCCTCGGGCACGCCCACATCACCACAACGGAGATTTACACAGCGCCGACTCCCGACGAGGTCATCGCGCATGTCCTGGCTCACCACGAGCGGCAGCGGACGCAACGGGTCAAGCCTCCTGCACCGCCAGCGCCCGGCTACCGGCCCGAGGTGCTGGCGACGTTATTCGGCGCCGCGGCTGCGGACGGAGAACACTGATGGTCGTCACGGCACCCGGCCCTGCAGTCGTCAAGGCCCGTACCACCAAGGCGGAACCGCACGTCGAATTCGAGCCGAGGCCATCGGAGCGCAGCTGGTGGCAGACTTGCCAACCTCGGGAGGCCCTGGTCGAGCGGCTGCTCGGTCTGTTCACCGAACCGGCTGCGGGGCGAACCCGCGACAAGACCCGGCGGCGTGGTCTGGCCAAGCTGCTTGATTGGCTCCAGCAACAGCCTGGGGACACCTGGCAGGATCGCTGGCTGGCCAGCGGCGCGGACATCGCCGGGTTCGACTGGGCTGATCTGCCGCTGCGGGAGCGCGTCCCGGCTCGCCGGCATCATCGCGATGAGCTGTGCTGCGGTCTGGAAATGCTCGTGGCCGGGCAGGTCATCCGGCCCGGCTATGCCTGGCTGCTGCGGCAGCGTCAGGCTTTGATGCTCGCCGAGGCCCGCACGGCCATCGATCCCGACGGCTTCCGACACCTTCAACCGTTCGCCGACCACGCCGCCGGGTGGGCCAGGTCAGACGCGCTGAACAAGCTCACCTGGATCGTGATTCGCAAAGGCGGCCTGGTCCGAGACATCACCGTTGGCGACTGCGTCGAGCTGACCAAAGCTTTGCAGGATCACCACTTCCGGGGCAGCGCGGGCAGGCCGCTGTTCTACGCGATGCTCAAGAAGGCCGGCGTGCTCCCGGCCGCGGCGCCCGAGCGGTTGCGGGTGTTGCGGCTGGACGGTCGCCGCAGCGTGGAGCAGATCGTCGACGGCTACGGCATCCAGTGCCGGGCGGTCCGGGACCTGCTGGTCGAGTACCTCACCGAACGGTCCCCGGACCTCGACCACACCTCACTGCGCTCGAACGCCCGCAACCTGTGCCGACTGTTCTGGCGCGACCTGGAGATCCACCACCCCGGCATCGACTCGCTCCGGCTGTCACCCGAGGTCGCGCAGGCGTGGAAGGAACGCCTAGCCCAGATCAGGGACGCCGACGGCCAGCCGGTTCGCCCGCGAGTCAACTACCGCAGCGAACTGGTCTATGTCCGGGCCTTCTACGAGGACATCGCCCGGTGGGCCGCCGATGACCCTGCCCGATGGGCGCCGTGGGTGGCGCCGTGCCCGATCAAGGCGAACGAGGTGACCCGCAAGAGGGTCCAGTCGCGAGTCAAGGCCCGGATGGACCAACGGACCCGAACTCAGCTGCCGCTGCTACCGGCGTTGCTGCGGGCCGTCGAGCAGCACCGCACCGACGCCGCGGAATGTCTCAACACCGCCACCTCCACTACTGACGGAGGACAGTTCGCCGCAGGCGGCCAGGAACTCCAACGCTGCCGTCCGGGTGCGTCCGGCCGGGTCTACGCCATCGACCTGTCCACGACTAAACGGCGAGATCTTACCCATGAGGAGTCAGCGGCGTTCTGGTCGTGGGCGACCGTGGAAGTGTTGCGGCACACCGGGATCCGCATCGAGGAAATGCTGGAGCTGACCCACCACAGCTTCGTCGCCTACACCCTGCCGACCACCGGCGAGGTGGTACCGATGCTGCAGGTGGCCCCGTCCAAGACCGACGCCGAACGACTGCTGGTCTCGCCCGAGCTCGGCGAGGTTTTGACCGCGATCATCTTCCGGGTCCGGGCGGGCAAGGCCAGCCTGCCGCTGGTGTCGGCCTATGACGTGTTCGAGCAGACCTGGAGCCCGCCGATGCCTTACCTGTTCCAGCGGCGCTTCGGCACCGAGGACCGGCCGCTGACCCGCAGCTACATCCGGGAATGCCTCGTCACCACCTCGAACGCAGCCCAGATCACCGCCGGCGGCCGGCCGCTGCAGTGGCGACCCCACGATTTCCGGAGAATCTTCGTCACCGACGCCATCCGCTCCGGGCTGCCCCCGCACATCGCGGCCAAGGTCTGCGGCCACACCACGGTGGACACCACGATGGGGTACGCGGCGATCTACCCTGAGGACGTTATCGCGCATCACCGGGCGTTCATCGCCCGCCGCCGCGCCGAGCGACCCAGCGAGGAATACCGCGACCTCACCAACCAAGAATGGGACGAGTTCCTCGCCCACTTCGAGCTACGGAAAGTCGCTCTCGGAACCTGCGGACGCGATCACGGAACGCCTTGCGCGCACGAAAACGCCTGCGTCAGATGCCCACTACTTCGAGTCGATCCAGCTCAATTGCCGCGGCTGGAAGGGATCCACGCCAACCTCGCCGACCGCCTCCAGGAGGCCAAGGAGCAGGGCTGGATGGGCGAGGTCGCCGCCATCGAGACGACCCTGGCCGCCGCCGAACAGAAACTCGCGGCCATGCGCACGCAGGCCGTCCGACGGGTCGCGGTTCACCTCGGAATGCCCGATGTCCGTGGCTCAACAGGTCGATCGAGTTCCGACCTCACACCGTAGTTACGCCGGCCGCCAAACCACACCAGGACAGCGCCTACCGAGGAGCCGGAAGGTCCCGCAGTTGGCCAACCGAATGGGAGTAGCGGCTCGGATCGTCGATGAACCTCTTGGGAGGTACGATCCCGACCCAGGACGGCAGGGTGAACAACACAGCCAGGTCCCCATCGGCGATCGCTACCTCATTGAAACGGAAATCTCGAAGCTTCGATAGCCGAGGCAACGGCGCCAACGACCCGATTACGCCCGCGTTGATCAAGCGCAGGTCACGCAGGTGCTGCATGCCAGCAAGATCATCAAGATCCAGATTGTTGTCAGCGGGGATACGGCGAGGACCGGACAACCACAGCCGTTCCACGGCTGCTAGGCCCCGCAGCGGCGCCAGCGACGGCACCCGGTAATCGAGCACCTCAAGCTCCTGCAGATCCGAACAACCCTCAATGCCGTCGAGGCGCAGTCTCCCTGGCCGACCGTCGAGGCGCAGCCACACCAGCCTCGGCTTGTCCCCCAAAAACGACACGTCCGCTCCACGCCATCCAGCGAGGTACAGCCACTGCAATCCAGGCAATCCGCGAATGCCGGTGAGATCCTCGCGCGCATCGACGGCGAGGTGGTGCAACCGGTGCAGCCGATCGACCGCCAACGGCGCCTTCGACCGAGTCAGCAAGGTCAGGTGCTCCAGCGATTCGGTCTCGTTAACCGCAGAGTCATCCGTTACTGACCCCTGAACACTGAGGTATCGAAGGCCCGGCAGTGGGAGCAGGAACTCGAGCGAGGCGTGCTTCACCCCACGCGGAATCCGGTAATGAACGCCCTCATAGCCGCCGGCGACGTACCGATCCACAGCGGCGTCGGACCATGGGCCATCGATATCCGGCGCCCAGTGCAACGTCCGATAGTCCCGGTAATCTTTCACGCCACCGCGTATCCTTCCGCCACAGACTCAGCGACCGCGGACCATCATCCCAGGACAACACCGGCCTGGGTCAGGCCGCGACCCGCCGACGCTCCGCCGATTATGCCCATCGTGACGCAACTCGGGTCCTCGAACCGTCGGCAGCGCCACGTGAGTCTGCGACACGCCCAGCCCGTCGAACACCACCAAGATCTTGCGTGACCGTCAGTGACTGCCAAGCGTCGGACGCCAGCAGTTGGCGTTCAAGATCATTTCGGTTAAGCAGCTGTGTTCGTGAATACAGCTGGTGCCGTATGCGCGTCCGCAGTCGCCGAGAGCAAGTCGCCGGCGCTCGAAGTGGCCGAGGAACTCGTTCCATTCCGCGTCGCTAGGGTGGCGGTATTCCTCGCTGGGTCGCAGCCCGCGGCGGCGGGCGATGAAGGCCCGATGGCCGTTGATGGCCTCCTCGGGATAGACGGCTTTATAGCCCATCGTGGAGTCCATTCACGGGTGGTGTCGTGAATGGGGCCTGGTTACGCTGCGGCGGGTAGCCAGGGTTGGCCGGTGAGGGCGCGGGTGATGGCGTCGAGGACGGTGATCTTCCCCCGGTAGCGTGGAGGCCAGACCTATAGGGATAGATGGTTATGGCTGAAACAAGGCGGCGGTTCGACCCGGAGTTCAAGGCCGGGGCGGTCCGGATCGTGCGGGAGACGAACAAGCCCGTCGCGCAGGTGGCCCGGGATCTCGGGATCCATGAGGGCACCCTGGCGAACTGGGTGAACAAGGACATCGAGCAGCGGCTGCCGTCCAACGGCGGGGTGTCGGAGTCCGAGCGGGCCGAACTGGCACGGCTGCGGCGTGAGAACGCCGAGCTGGCGATGGAGCGTGATGTCCTCAAGCGTTCCGTGGTCCTGTGGGTGAAGGAGGCGATGAAGTAGCTGTGGCCGCCTTCATCAGTTCCCAGAGGACCGAGCACGGTGTGCCGCACGCGGTGACCTGCCGCGCGCTCGGGTTGTCCGAGTCCTGGTTCTACAAGTGGCGCGGCCGCAGGCCGACCGCTCGTGAGCAGCGGCGGGCCGATCTCGCCGCGAAGATCCGGGAGATCTTCGACGCCTCCGGTGGCACCTACGGCTCGCCGCGGGTCACCCTCGACCTGCACGCGGCCGGGTGGCAGGTCGGGGAGAACACCGTCGCCGCTCTGATGGCGCAGCTCGGCCTGGCCGGCCGGAAACCGAAACGCCGGCGGAACCTGACCCGGCAGGGCAAACGCCCGGTCGCACCGGACCGCGTCGCTCGCAAGTTCGGGGCACCCGCGCCGGACGTGTTGTGGTGCGGCGACATGACCGAGATCGTCACCGACCAGGGGAAACTGTATCTGGCCACGGTCATCGACCTGTTCAGCCGCCGGCTCCTCGGCTACGCCATGAGCGAGCACCACGACGCCGCGCTGGTCATCGCGTCGCTGAACATGGCCGCCGCCACCCGAGGCGGCCACGTGGACGGGGTGATCTTCCACAGCGACCGCGGCAGCGAATACACGTCCGAGGCGTACGAGACCGCCTGCAAACGGCTGGGCGTGCTGCAGTCGATGGGTCGGGTCGGCTCCGCGTTGGACAACGCCGCCGCGGAATCCTTCAACTCCACCATCAAGGTCGAGTACATCCACCGGCACCGGTTCACCACCCGGGCCGAGGCCCGCCTGAAGATTTCCACCTGGATCGTCGACTTCTACAACCTGCGCCGCAGGCACAGCACCTGCGACGGCATGTCACCCATCGACTACGAACACATCATGGCCGAAGCCCGGGAGGGCCAAGCCGCTTAACGGAACCCTCCACGATTCCGGGGGATTGACAGTTCGAATCTTGTGAGAACCTTCTATGCGGTTCAAGGCGCGGTCCGGGAATCGGTGCCTTACGCCTGCGGCGACGGCACCGACCCGGCCGCGCAGACCGAAGCCTCAGCCGGACACGACGAAGCCCCGGCCATCGCCCGCGAACGGGGACAACCGGGGGCCTCTTTTAAGAAGCGGGCAAAGTTCGCGGCGGTCCTGCCGCTTTATTATGGCGCCATCAAAGTCGGGAAGGAGGAGCTAATGGAGATCGTCGGCGTGGTGCTGGCCTTCGCGGTTCTGGCGTGGATCCTGCGGAGCTAGCCCACCTGCCCCGCTCGGTTTGCCGACCGAGTTGGGGCCCGACGACAGTCTACCGAACGACCGGCCGCCAGGAGCTCCGGCAGGGGGCCCCGCCTCCGGCGGCCGGGGCGCTGCCCCGAACCCCGCCGAAAAGCGCGCCTCCGGCGAGAGCGCTCGGCGAAGAGGCTTCCCTGGTCTGAAGATTCACGGGAGTCGGGCCGCATACGGGCCGAAGGTCTCGGCCCCTGCCACCTCCGCAGCCCTTCCGGCCCTGGTCAGAGCCCCGCAGCGGCCAGACCTCGCGTCGCCCTCCGGAGGCGAAAGGCAGGTTCGAATCCTGCCCGGGGCGCAAGATCTCACCAGCACTTTCAGGCCGCTGAACTGCCCAGACAGGACAGCGGCCTTAAGGTTGGCCGGCCGGGTGTGCAATGCCCTGGCCGGCCATTTCGTGAAGGAGGCGCGGCGGTGGGGTTCGACGTGTATGTCGAGAACCAGGTGCACGAGCAACGCTATGCCGGCGCGGAAGCGGGCTCCTCGCTGGCACGCCTGGTGGCGGCGAGCGACCGGGAGCGGCACCACCTGTTGTCGAGGATCGATTCCTACGGCGACACCATGATCAACCTGATCCAGCTGCCGCAGCTGACCGCGGAGCTGGACGAGATCGCGAGCCGCAAACCGGAGCTCCGGGTCGACGTGCAGGCGCTGGAGGCGCTCATCGAGGAGGCGACCCGGGCGCGCGGATATCTCTGGATTTCCGGTGACTGAGGCCGGACCCAGGGGTCTGCGCGGGAGTCGGGAGCGAAAGTGGGAGCGGAAGCGTCGGTCAGGCGCCGTGAGCCGGGTGATCGTCGGTCGGATGGGCTTGCTGACCTGGTGAAACTCACGTGATCACGGTGCCGACACGCCGGTGACCTTCGTTTCGCATCGAGGGGGTCTGGGGTTTGGATCTCCCTGTCCGGCTACGGGGTCGCCTTGCTTCGGGGTGTGGTGGAGGTGTAGCCCGTTCGGTGGTCGTCTTGCGGGGTTCGGCTGGTGCAGTGTGGACGATGTGCCTGACCCTCGCCTGTCCCGGATCTTCATCTCGCACACCGGCAAGGACCGGGCGTGGGCGGAATGGGCCCGCTGGCACCTTGAAAAGGCCGGCTACCGGACCGAGTTGGACAGTGTCGACTGGCCGGCCGGTACGAACTTCATGCAGGCCATGGACGCGGCGTTGCACCGGGACAATCCGATGCTGGTGCTGCTGTCGGTGGCTTATCTGGGTCCGGACCGGTACACCACCGACGAGTGGACTGCCCGGCTGGCGCAGCGCCGGAGGGACCCGGAGGCGAAGCTGATCCCGTTGCGGGTCGAGCGTGTTGATCTGCATGGTGGGTTGTGGTCGCCGATCGTTGTGCCGGACGTGTTCGACCTGCCGCCGGATCAGGCCGTGACGGTGTTGGTCGACGCGGTCCGGCAGGTGATCGATCCGGCCCCGCCCGGCACTCTCGCTGTGGTCCCGCCGGCCTATCCGGGTCGTGTCGCCGCGACCGCCCTGGTGGTTGGTGGGGGGCCGCGTCCGCCCGGGTCGCTGCCGGCGGTGTGGAATCTGGCCCGTCGTAATCCGGGGTTCACCGGCCGTGACAGCATGCTCAACCGGTTGCACGACACCCTGGCCGGTGGGCCGGTGGCGGTGCAGGCGTTGCACGGGATGGGTGGGGTGGGTAAGACCCAGCTGGCGTTGGAGTACGCGCACCGGTTCGCCGGACAGTACGACCTGGTGTGGTGGATCCCGGCCGAGCAGCCGGAGCTGATCGGCGAGCACCTGGCCACCCTCGCCCTAGAGCTGCATCTGGCTCCGGCCGGCACGGTCACGCCGGACGCGGTGCAGGTGTTGCGGGATCATCTGCGGCAGGTGTCGCGGTGGCTGCTGGTGTTCGACAACGCCGAGGACCGTGACCAGCTCACCGGGTGGCTGCCCGACGGGCCTGGCCAGGTGCTGATCACCAGCCGGAACCCGCACTGGACCGGTGTCGCGGCCCCGGTCGATGTGGACGTGTTCACCCGGACGGAATCCGTCGCCCTGCTGCGCGCCCACCTGCCCCGCCTCGGCGACGCCGACGCTGGCCGGCTCGCTGCCGCGTTGGGGGATCTGCCGCTGGCGGTCGGGCAGGCCGCCGAGGTGGCGGATGCTGCCCGGCAGATCCTCGAAGGCGGCGACAAGGCGTTCCAAGACCGCGCCCGCCGCTACCGGGCAGCTCGTTGATGCTCTCGCCTGTGCGCAGGTGACGGCTTCAATGTCTCACCCTCGCGGGCATAGTCAGAATTGGGCAACAGAGTCGTACAACATCGAGGCGCTTTAGTACTGGATGGTCGAGACGCGGGTGGGTGATTCGGGTCGATCCGAGGGGAGCGGGAATCGGCGGCGCCTCGCGTGGCGCGTTTCCCGAATCGATGGACCGTATGCGTAGGCTGTCCGGACGGCCGCCAAGGCCGGTTGGCATGGCGGTCGAGAAGGTGTGTGCGTGAGCGGCGAACTGGAACGGCTGGGTCCCACCGGATTTCAGGACCTCGCGGCCAGCCTGGCCGTTGCGCATTTCGGTCCCGGCGTACGTGTGATGGGCGCAGGCCGTGACGGCGGACGCGACCTATACCACCGAGGCCAACTCATCTGGCAGATGAACAAGGATCTGCCTGGTGAGGTCTGGGACGGCTACACCGTCCTTCAGGTCAAGCAGATGGCCACCCCGTCCAGCCAGCATCAGGAGAATGCTTCCTGGCTGTGGGGGCAGGTCCGCAAGGAACTTGAGGCATGGTCGGATCCTGACGGTGACCGCCTCACCGTTCCCGACTTTCTGATCGTCATCACGAACGTGCTGCTGACGCCGTTCCCGGTCGTGGGCGGCCATGACGTCCTCGAAACCAATATCGCCAGCTACCTGAGCAAGCTGGACGACGACACCCGCGACGTCGACCAGACGGCCGGAGCGAAGCGGGTAGAGCGGCTGAAACGACTGCGGCGCATCAAGAAGGTGCGTGTCTGGGACGGCAACCAGATCCACGTCCTCCTCAAACTGCACCCGGCAATCCGCAACGCGTTCCCGGGTTTCCTGACCGCCGGTGACGTCTTCACCGCGCTCCGGCAGTTCTCCGACACCATCCCGTTGCATGACCTCGAGACAGGGCTACGCGAGCACGCCAAAACCGCACTATCCGGCGAGGGCATCATCTACTTCGACGAAGCGGGAAGTGGCGACGTCCGCGGTATTCCGGTGCACAAGATCGCCATTGACCTGCCCGTGGCGCCTGCATCCGGCGTTCACCGAACCACCGTGGTGAAGTACGTCCTCGACCGAGCCGAGCACGTCCTGCAGCCTCGCATCACCACCCAGCAAACGCCTCGGCACCTGATCATCACCGGCGCACCCGGCAACGGCAAGACCACCATCTCCAAGTTCCTGGTCCAGACGTTCCGAGCGGCGATGCTGAGAGAGTCCAGCAAGCTGAGCGAGGACCACCTCGACATCATCCGAGGTACCGAGGTTGCCCTCAAACGTTTCGGACGCGACCTACCGCGCAACCGACGCTGGCCCATGCGCATTGACCTCGCCGTCTACGCCCAGGAAGGCGGCCTCAACGACGACTCGACCCTGCTGAAGTGGATCGCCCACAAGGTGTCCCGCCGCTCCGACATGGGCGATGTCACCGCGTGGACACTCAAAACCTGGATGACCCGCTGGCCGTGGCTACTCGTCCTCGACGGACTCGACGAGGTGACCGAACCCAGCATCCGCAAACGCCTGATCGAACGGGTCACCGAATTCGTCAACGACGCGGAAGCCAGCCAATGCGACATGCTGGTCGTCCTCACCACCCGGCCGATCGGCTACACCGAGAACATCGCACCGAACCACTTCGAACGCATCGACCTGGACGACCTCGAGCTCGCTCAAGCTGTCCGCTACGGCGACCTCGCGACCAGCGTCCGGCTCCACAACGACCTCGACCGCATCGACAGGGTACGCAAACGACTACGCGCCGCCGCGAAAGACGAAGCCCTGCAACACCTCCTGCGAACCCCACTGCAGGTACTGATCCTCACCATCATCATCGACGGCGCCGGCCAACTGGCCCCGGACCGCTACAGCTTGTTCCGCACCTACTACGACACCGTGTTTAAACGCGAACGGGACAAGCCGGCCGGACTGCACAAGATCCTGCAGGAGTACGGCCAGCAAATTCAGCTACTACACGAGCTGGTCGGGTTCGAGCTGCAGGTTCGCAGCGAAGCGGGCGACCGCTCCTACGCCACCCTTACCCGCGATGAACTGCGACAGCTCACCTGGCAGGTTCTGCACGAAGCGGGATTCCACCCCTCCGGCAAAGATGCAGCCCTGCTGGACCAGATCTTCGACGCCGCCACCAAACGACTCGTCCTCATCGCACCCCGTGGCGACGAAGGCTACGGCTTCGACGTCAGATCATTGCAAGAGCTGATGGCCGGGATGCACATGACGTCCGGCCCGCTCGACGAGGTACTCGTCCGGCTACGCGCCGCCGCCGCGAGCCCGTTCTGGCGTAACACCTGGCTATTCGCAGCGGGGCAACTGTTCTCAACGCCTCAGCGGCATCAGCACGCGGCCCTGATCGACCTCATCGAGACGATCGACGACAACGCCCACCACCGCCTGGCTACAGCAGTGCCTGTAGGACCACGGCTGTCGCTCGACGTCATCGACGACGGAATGGCACGCTCACACCCCCGGTTCCGCGACCTCCTCCTGCACAGCGGCATGAAAGTCCTGTGGGAACCCGCTCCGCCCGATCTCCCCACGATCACCAAGCGGCTGGTGCGCTTCGCCAACACCGGCGACAGCCAGCGAACCGCAGTCGCAGAGCGCCTCCGCGACGCACTCAGCGGAACCCCCATGGCCCGCGAGACGGCAACCGCCCTGCAGCAAATCGTCCTCGGGATCGCCGACGAAGTACAAGCACACCCCGAGGTGCGGGGACTGCGCTTCGTCAAGGCACACTCCGACACGGCTCCCGCTACCGAACCCACCAGCACGTGGGAAGACTTCGACGTCGAGATCGCCACAACCCCATGCAGCAGCGCCGAGGCCCAACTGCTCCAGGACGCCACCGTTGCCATCCGACGCCTCACTGCGGTCCCGGCAACCGACGATGACGTCACCGTCCTTGAGCGCGCTCTCGACTCCTCCCCAGTAGCGGCCGGCCTCGCAGCGGCCCTGTCACATGTCATCTCGCAAGAACCTCAGCTCGTCATTTCGTTGCGAGATGATGTGCTGCCCGTTCTGCACCGCCGGCCCCTCGGAGAACGACTTCGTGCACTGATGCCCGACAGCGAATAGCCGCCAACGCCGCGTCGAACGACTGACCGCTCCGTGTCGCCGCCACCTGGACCTCGGAGGCTCCGGGGGAGGCCCATGGTGCCCGAGCACGCTGCGCCACTGCCCCCGCGTCGAAGCAGCGGAACGGCGAAGTTGCTCGGCTGGGAGTCTACAAAGAGCGGTCCGGCGTTTCTCAGCGACTGCGTCGATGCCAGGTCTTTCCCCCGATCGGCCTCGACGAGACTGACGGGGCACCGGAGGGGACGTACGGTCGGCGCCGACAGGGCGCTGCACCTGTGGCGCCTTCCGGCGGCGGCGTGGTCAGCTCAGCGTCGAGCAACTGGTCGAGCGGCACCGCTTCGCGTACATCGTTCGGAGCCACCTGAACGAGTGAATGTCCAGGCCGGGCAGGTACTTTATGTCAGAGATGACCTTGCCGCTTCAACAGCCAATTGGGTAGCACCCCGCCATGTCGGGCGACGTGCACGCACAGCTTGCGCGGAAGGTATCCGCCTTCAATGCCATCACCAACCGTCGCCCAGAAGGCTCTTGACGAGCTCGCGTGTCCGCTGCCGGTGTGCCACACCACTGCGGGGTGTTCGGTGCGCAGTGCCCGAAGGGCAGCTGCGGCGAGCCCGCTGTGCTGGTATCGCTCGATGGTGTACGGCTTGTCGACCCACCCGATCCGGCAATGGGGGCAGACGATGTACTCCACGACGAACGCCTGCCCGCCGTTGAGGGTGGCTTGCCGGCACCGCCAGCCGAAATACCGGCCGGAGTCGGTGTCCTGCCATGGGCTGTTCAACGTCGGCAGCTGCCCGGTTGTGTATCTCCGCCGGCGGTCGATGCGCCCTCGGGTCAGGTTGTACACCGCGGTCCAGATTGGTTCACGGCTTGGCCAGCGAACGACATGGGTGGCCGCTTGTTCACTTAGTCGCCGCAATTCGCTCGCGAGATTGACGTTCACGCTGCTCGGTCTCCTTGAACCGGAGCCAGCCGTTTCAGCGCCCAACCCGGCAACACGCCACCCTGATGAGCGACGTGCGCGCAGAGCTCCTGCGAGCTGTAGCCGCCGGCAACACCGGTACCGACGGCTGCCCAAAACGCTCTCGAGTCGGGCATGAGCCCGCTCGCGGCGTACCAGGCCGTCACCTCGGGGTGTTCGGCGCGTAGAGCCCCAAAGCCGGCGGTCGCCAGTCCGCTTCGCTGATACCGCTCATCGGTGTAGGGCCGGTCAACCCAGCCGATCGCGCAGCGCGGGCAGATGATGTACTCCACGACGAACGCCTCGTCACCACGCAGGTTCGCCTGCCGGCACCGCCACCCGAAGTATCTGCCGGAGTCGGTGTCTTGCCATGGGCTGTTCAGTCTAGGCAGATCCCCGAGCGTGAGTCGGGGTCGCTTGTCGATACGACCTCGTGTCAGGTGGAACAGCATCGTCCTTACCGGCGTCCGGATCGACCACCGAGTGACATGTGTTGTTGCCTGCTCGCGCAGTTGCCGCAGCTCACTCTTAAGATCGGCGTCCATGCAAACTTTCGCCTCCTCTTGGGCAATGAGGTCAACTTGGGTGTGCTGGTGTTGCTCTCCGTTGGTCCATCTGTTCGCCGACGCAGCTCGCAGACCGTGCACTGCGTCGGTAAGTAGTCCCAATTCCCGTGGGTGACGGTGAGTGACACGGACAGTTGGTGTGTGATCGGGCGGTCGTGATGGTGTTGGTTTGCGGCTGTGACGGTCTCG
>Ga0307515_10002208_pt1 | contig 42738 bp, 38 predicted proteins | sample 17_EM_MG_FD_194513 | JGI IMG/M metagenome (GOLD analysis project Ga0307515, IMG submission 194513) | Populus trichocarpa ectomycorrhiza microbial communities from riparian zone in the Pacific Northwest, United States - 17_EM | ecosystem: Host-associated > Plants > Roots > Unclassified | place... | reverse complement strand
TGACATGAGACGCATCACCCTGGTCCTGATGCATATCCTCATACAGCCACCATCTTCATACAAGTCTTCATTCTCATACAAGACATCAGACGATGCTGAGACTCACGATCCAAGTACACATGCAACATAACGCAAGGGGTTCTTAGTTCGCCTTGCTCTGCTTAATTCTACGGGGAGTTCAAAGTTGTAGAGACTTTAAGGCTCACTCGGCACGATACGCCTATGACTCGGCGCTTGGCACAGTCGATTAGTCTGCAGCTAATCTTCCTGTCTTCTACCGAAACCTTACGTCAACAGACCGCGATATTATCTACCATCCTCGCTCTATCGTGCCGGCTGCATCAGTTCGAACTAGCTCGACAAATACCGCCCGCAAAATACTATCCCTATCAATTCGAGCCGTTAATCCAGCAACATTTTGACGACAGTAATGCAGCTTCACAAAAGCTACAACCGCCTCAGATGGTTTATGAGTTAGGGTAAGCCCTTCCCCTACTGTTATTGTTCCTCGGCAAGGCTTAATGTTATCATTGTTATGTGGGATAAGATCGCTACAGCTCTACATAGCCATTACATGCCACAAGCAGTACTTAGTTTATCAGTAAACCTAGACTCCGGCGAAGAGGTTTACAACTGTAATCCATTGCGGTATGCTGAACCAGACCTGGAAAACTTCCGGCACTCCCGAAGCTATAGTTGATGCATGCTACAATAATTACACCGCCGCCGCGGTTACTAGACCTTACCGAGCTACATTGATAACCGGACAGCCGGAATACAGCAATTTACAGGTTCTGAGAAGTTGGGAATACGGCCGGGATTACTGTTGTGGGGTTGTTTTAATAACTAGCAGCTAGTGAAGCTAGAGGTTTTGCTGGTGGGATGCTATGGGTATGTATATTTCGGATGCATAGGTGTGGGCACATTTATTGCCTCATTTCTGAACATCAGTAATATATTTTACGTGAAGGGATAGCGCAGTTGAGAAGAAATCGCTGAGATCGAGGAAAAGTATCCTGGTATCTTCGATTATGCGTGTAAGACTGCATGCTTTTCGGGACTGAAAACGCAACTGCTGGACTCGTCTGACAACCATCGCGCTCAGCTTCGCCCCTTCCTGTCGCCCACGATGAGTTTCGGCTTTAGTGTTGGCGACATCATCACAGTCTCGAAGTTTGCATTCAAGATCTACTAGGCCTGCAAGAACTCTGCTACCGACTTTCAGACCATCTCAGGCGAAGTCATCTCCCTGCACATCGTCCTCAAGGAGACAAAGCATCTGACGGCGGAATGCGGAAAGCTGGATGCCGAGCGCGAAGCCGACCTTGTGCAGATCGGCAATGGTTGTCGTGAGGTCCTCGAAGATTTGGAATCGCACTTGGCAAGGTACGACAGGTTGGGAACGCAGCAACAGCGAACTTGGGATCGGATGCGCTTTGGGTTGGACGATATATCGGAGATTAGAGCAAGGCTCATATCCCACACTGGCATGCTCACGGCTCTCAACACAATTATTTCATGGTAAGATTGGATTTACCCGTTCGAAATTTCCATTCATATTTGTTGAAGCTGACAATATCGGAATATAGCGCCTCCCAATCACGGCTTGAGCAGAAGTTGGACAAATTCATGCGCGAAGTTCGCGCCGGTCTGCGAGAGGGTTCGGTGGTATCGGTAGAAATGCTCGAGTCGTTATCAACGGACGAAAAAGACCTCTGGCGGTGTCTCCGCCGCGAGTTGAAGGATATAGGATATCGGCAGCGGTTCTTACAGAGCGGAAGGACTTTGTGATTGCTTGGTTTCAGAAAGCAGTCACCGAAGGTGCCCTGGACGAAATTTGTGCGTCAGATAATGACTGACGAGGTAGTCGGGAATTGTACACCGCCTGAGGTACCACGGACAGCGTCGGGGTTCCCGGCAGAAGCGAAACACCACAGAAGGCCGAAGACCGCGCCATCAAAAACGAGAAGATGGCTGCGCAGACTATTCCACGCAAATAAACTTCTCACAGCAGCGGAGGTTGGAGACCTTGAGACAGTTAGGACACAACTTGATTCTGGAGCATATTCGAACTCTCCGTACGAAAGCAAAACCCTGCTCCTTGCGGCGGACAAAGGCCACGGGGAAATCGTCCGATTACTACTCGAGCGCGGCGTTGACACAGAGGCCAGAGATGTCACGGGACGGACGGTGCTGCACATTGCTGCAGCTGGCGCCAATGAGGAGATCGTCCGCCTGCTGCTTGTACACGGCGCCAACAAAGAGGCCGTCCTCAACCCTAACTCCATTCCCAACCCTATTAACTACTATTTCGGCGACACGACGCTGCACGTAGCAGCAAAACTAGGTCACGAAGCGATTGTCCGACTATTATTGGAGCATGGTGCCAACATAAAAGCTAAATCATCCCTTGAAAGGATGGCGCTGCACCTGGCGGCGGAGAATGGCCATGAGGCAGTTGTCCGGCTGCTACTAGAGCGTGGTGCCAACACAGAAGCAAGAACTAAAGACCTCAACGAACTAAAAGCGCTGCATTTGGTGGTAGAGAGAGGTCACCAGAAACTTGTCAAGTTACTACTGGAGCATGGTGCCAACATAAATGCCATGATAGCCAGCGGAGAGACGGCACTACACCTGGCGGCGAAGTACGGCCACGAGGAGATCATCCGTCTGCTGCTTGTGCACGGCGCCGACAAAGAGGCCAAAACCAACGCCAATTTCTACAACTCCAACGCTAATTTCTACAAACCCGAAGTTAATATTTACAACTCCGCCTGCACGGCGCTGCACGTGGCAGCAATATCCGGTCACGAGGCGATTGTCCGACTGCTACTGGAGAATGGTGCCAACATAGAGGCCAAAAAAATCGACGGACAGACAGCACTGCATGTGGCGGCGGTAAGTGGTCAGGGGGAAGTTGTCTGGTTACTACTCAATTTCGGTGCAGAAAAGGATGCCATGAATGCGAAGGGACTGAGGCCTATAGATCAAGCAGTGGGTTGGGAGGTCCTTCGTTTGTTGGAAGAGCCAGCGATGGCTTCCGGAGGATAGATACGGAATTATGTCAGAGGGTAAAAGCTCAGACAGGTAAACGATTAAAGCTATGTACCAATCGAATTCAATTGTCGGTCATGTATTGAAGCAGAAATTTGCAAACTGGAAACCTGGGCCTTAATGGGAGGGGTTTTGATGTGCATGCGTGCGGAAGTTCTTTTTTTTTAACTACACAAATTCTACGTATGATCTATAGGATTCGTCGTCGGTGTTTTACATGCATATTAGTTGTCCAGACAAGTATTTCTATTTTGCGACTGTCTTGTGTTCTCGTTCCACCTTGCTGGTTTCGAAGCGAAAGAAAAAAGTCTGGTATCAGTACAGCTGCCCTGTATTTTCACTTCCTTCTATTTTATATTATTACGCTTATCTTAGAAAGATTTAGGAATAACTTATGGTGTTTTATAATCTCTAAAATTTGTAATTCATGCACTCTCATTTCCTACGCCTCTCCTCCACCGACCTTTTTTTAAATAAATATCTCTCCATAAGTAGCTTCACTAGTATCTGCTTTACAACTTTATTAAGAACTTTTATTTTTTATCGTCTTTATCGGTGGAGGAGAGCAAATTTTGAAAAGTTGGGTTTTGCGTTAGTTTCGGGACTAATAATCGCAAAGCTTTCTATTTCAGTAAATTGGGGATCGAAAATACACTTAGCGTTAAGTAGTTGTTCTAGTAGCTACCCTTTCAGATATTTTGGACGGAAATAAAATAGAGTATTTACCCGAGTATAAATTACGAGGTTTGCATACTATATACAGTCGAAAAAATGTAATTTACTATTTGTTTGAGTCCGGCAATAAAGATTGGGACGCTCCTGTTCTGGCAGTTACCACACAGATCTGGTAATAATCAAGCCTCGTAGTAAGCCGTCACGAGACTAAGTAAAACGCCATTCGGATTTCACTAGAACCAGTCTAGTAGTTAGGCACCGACCTCCCCTCCAGCAAAATTAATTACTAGAAAAGGAGCGTCCCAATCTTTATTGCTGGACACAACCCCCAATTTCCAACTTATTACCATATGTGGTAGCTGTCCGGCCGCTAACCTAATCAAGGGTGTACCTTATATCCGTGTGAAATACGGTGTCGCAGCCTCACTATTTAAACCATAGCAAACTCAGAGCTGCACTGCTAAACTACCGTATCCATTTGAATAAGAGGTATGCCCTGATTAGGTTAGCGTTTGAAAATTACCGTATACGGCAAGAAATTCGGAAATTTAAATATGCACATGATTTTTAATTTCCGTTTTAAGCGAGTGTATTACCCAGTTAGGTGTGCTAACCTAATTAGGGGCGTGCCTCTTATTCGAGTGGATACGGTAAATATTTTGTCCTGTTCGTAGGTATATATTTAAAGGGATTAGATTACTCGTCGTAAAAATAAAATGAGTCTGCGAATTTACAGTTGGTGCCCAGACAACGTCCCGAACCGCCGCCTGAAAGGGAGTATCTGGGAACTTTTGATTTGACGAGTATACTCTGAGAGCAAAGTCCTGCATAATTCCTACATCAGGGCATTTTAGTGCAGAAATTACAGCTAATAGCCAAGTCTCAGCTGCAGGTGTCTTTTGTCAGGCCAATCAGGACACCTTGGTTTCAGCTGTAGGTAATCTTTGTTTTAGCTTGCTACAGCCTTGTTGCGTTATATATTGAGCGCATCCAGCACTATGAATCACTTCTGCATTCACTTTTTCAACGCCTAGACCTAAACCACATAATCACCGCCCTAAGATGAATGCTCCGAGGGATTACGACTGGGAAAAAGACCTCCGCGAACTTAACCGCCTTAACATGGATCCTTCGAAGAAGAAATATGACTGGGAGAAAGACCTCCGAGCCCGCGAACTCAAAGGACAGGAATGGGAGCAATACAAAGAGGACATTAAAACACTGTATCTGACGGATGGCATCACACTAAAGGAATTGAGAAGGCTGATGTATGAACGGCACGGTTTTTACGCCACGTATGGGTACCCTGATATCAGGTTGCATACCACGAAGCATGATTTGCTCTAACATTTCGTGAATCTCTAGCGAGAAACAGTATAAGAAGCGAATAAGCACTGTTTGGAATATTCAAAAAAACGTCCCCACCGAGAAAATGAAGAATATCATACGAATAGTTGATAAGCGCCTTGATATCGAAGGAAAGCAGACTGCCGTTGCTTGGCACGGAAAACTACTTAACCAGGAAAAAATCGACCGGTCAAAGACGAGGTTTGAGAAAACAGGACGCTATCACAATTCAGGTTCACACGTCGGTAAGTAGGAATACCATCGTAAACGATTCAACCGAGCATACTTCTAAATATCCACTTAGACACGCCGTCGTCTGTAACGTACTGGACGCCAAAGCTTTTTACTCCCGTTCTTGAGCACGACTTCGCAAGTCCTTGTATAAGCGTACCGCCAATTCCGCACTGGCTAGGACCAGCTGCCGATGGTGATGATATTGGTCCAGCGTTGGACACAACAAGGGGTGCGGAAGCTGCCATAGATTCACTGCACTTCAACATTAATAACTTGGAGCACGGGGATCATGGGAACAGAGGGCCAGCCGTGCAGCCCCCTTATGAAGCAGCAGATCCCCGCGAAACAATCCACCAAACCCCTGAAACGTTTCTTCCAGATGATGAGAACTGGGATGAACTCTTTGAACTTTTCTCAACCGAGCACATCGTGCCCCTTAGGCATCTCATCACTCTAGGGTATTCAGCCACCACTCGGGCCACGGCTGGGTTCCTGCTTAGTTAGTGCGTCTGCAAGCCTCAACGTATTCAAAATGTAAGTGTGCACTAAGGACGTCTCGCAGTTCTCAGTTAAAGTTTACGGTGATAAGCACAATGTAGACTCAAATTTCAGCACAAAGCGACTTCCCTTAGGATCAGAGTCTATCAAATTTATCTATAGAGCTCTCGTTGATTTCTTCTTTTGTTGTGGAGAAATATCACTTTGTATGGTGAGGGAACCAGAGGTTGCGATCTACCAGCGACCTTTAATTGTTGCCAGCCTCTTTCTTACTCGTGTGGTGTCTTCCTTTCCTAGGGGTTTCTTCGGTTTTCTTGTTTATCCTCTTTGTTCTCTGCGCCGGTATACACCTAAGTATGAGTTTAATTAGGCTAGTCACGCGCTCTTTTCTTTTTATAGTTAGTGATGGAAAATATATGTTCAGTCCCATCCACGAACCTGTCAGTTCGCGAATTTGAGCGCGAAGTTTTGCGATATTCTTGACCCGTTGATGAGTTGGAACAGATTAGCGAACTTGTGAACGAACATCTTGAATTTCCCTCTCAAATATGTCATCTAAGATAGAATTATATGCACTAGTAGCCCCATTGTCCTAATTGTCTGTCGACTGTCATAATTGTCAATTCGTTCACTTAGAGTGTTCAATTGTTTGTTTGTTTTATTCATACTGTATTCACTCTAATTAGAGTATGACAGAGTCTAACCACACCTCCGCCTCCGGGCGAGCCGGCTAGATGGCGGAGCTCCTACCTGCTACCCATCGTCCCCTCTTGAGAGTGTTCAACTTCTGAGACATGGCTTAGAAAGCCTATAGAGTAGCAAAATACACAGGACATCCTCCGTATCCAGTATCTGCATGCTGGCAAAACCTTGCATATACTTCATTCATCCGCCGGATTTCCAGAGTTATGGCATGCACTTGAATGCAGAAGCAATTCATCTTGGATGCATTGCTTACTTTATTCTACTACAAATAGCTAGTTTTATGACTACAAAAAGTTCTTCCATTCACGAACTGGCACACTGCACTAAAATCAGATACGTACGTCCCGGGGACCTTGAGAAAAAAGCTCAATTAACATTTTACAGCCAAACAGCAAGAACCGCACCCAATTGCAAGCAGCAAAAAGATTGCTGTAAAAATCAGAAACCAAACTAATACCTCCACTTCAGTCCAGTTAAAAATCGTGGTGCACATTATCTCACGCCCTCTCCTATTAAACATGTTGCATATTCGGTGGTGGCAAAGGTGTTAAAAAGCTACGTAACAGTCGCCGCTCTCTTGCACTATATATCTCGAGTCTTTCTCCTTCTCTCTTCTCTGTACCAGTCTACACACACGGTTCTCTCTTTCAATATCGCAACAAAAACCATAGCGCGACTACCTTTGTTCCTCTCTACAACACTTCACCTTCATCTCTATCCACCTCACCAACACATAATGCACCCATAACACATTTCACCTTTACCCCCTACTCCCCCGCGCGACTCCCTCCTAGCCAAAAAAGAACATACTCACACAGCGTGAGCCTACTGACTAAAGGAGCTGGAGGGCATAAGAGTGCTAGTATCGGTGGTCATCAAGGAACAAGGGCCGCAAAATGTGGAGATGTAGACGCACGACTGACGCACAAGAGGAGGCGGTCGACGGGGACTTGAGGTTGGCTGCATAGCGGAGAGCTGTTTTTAACTGATGAATGGATGGGGAGGTTCCGTGGTTGCAGGATGAATTGTTGATTTTGAAAGGGATGGGATAGATCAATTTCTTTTAATTTAAGTTTGCGTAGTTGAGAAGTTGTGACACTTCCAGTCGCAATTTTCTTCCATGTCTAAGAGTCAAAGCAATATCTGGTGTCCTTCAACTCCCCAACCAGTACCATTTAACCTTTCTCTGCTTGTAAGAATGATCGCCGTACCAGAATACCCAATGTCACTAGAAAACAAAGTCTTGCGTACTTACGTAGAAGCCCGTTGCACGGTACACCAGTGGTTAGCGCTGTAGATCACCCGCAAATCTTCATTATAGCGTACTTTATTATAGCGTAGTCTGGTTTTAGTTGTTGAAGCAGAGCCTCCATTTTAACTTCAACCCCTACGTATAATCTATAATCATCACCATTGTACCTATTTTCTCTGTTTCCAAATCAATTTTCCTTCTCTATAGTAGTCATCTTTGTCTAGATAGTAGTAGATTACGTATCTGCTCTTTTTACCGTTTATCAAGCCTCAAAACATCCCCCTGCTTTGACCACACCTCCAGCAGGGATTGACTGCACAATGTCGATGAGCTTTCTTTCACATGTACACCTCTCAGACCATTTATCGCCTCCCCATCACCGACATAATAGGCGCATATGGAACCGTAGGATTTTGGTGGCAGTTCAGGATGGGTATACCCTGATTTCCTTCGATGCCGCGTCAAACTAAATTATTTACGTTTGCTGGTGTGATCCACCGGTAACTCTTCATGCAAAGCTAACGTAGCACTAGCAGTGGTAGGTGTGGGTCTGTTGCTCTATTAGTTTTTGGGATAGATGACGTAGAATACCTCAACTAGAGCAATGTTACGTGTTGCAATATGGGGAGAACCGTGTGAATAGACTTAGATACAGAGAAGAGAGAAGGGGAAAGACGCGAGTTATATATGAGAGAGAAGTGTGCCACTATCAGCCCCACGTACAGTGAGCTCGTGTCAGCTCTATATATATACATGCAGCATCAGAGAAATTGTGTGGACGAGTGATATATTGTGACATTACTACGAAGAAGCAGATATGCACGAATAAGATGTGCTTTCTCATTTTCACAGATTTCTTAGTCAACATTCAACATGGCTAGTTCATGCCAATCAGGAGAGTATCTTATTGACTGTACTCCAAGACACGTACAAAATACAAAGTTCCACATCTATGCATACCCCAACAATCTTAAAATAAACAAAGTTCATTCGTCTAACTTTGCATCTCCACATCCCCACAAAAACTCTATGCCCGGTCTACATGTACAACTGCAAAAGTATATTCTCTCCCCCTTCCAACAACGAGCCAGAAAATTAAAAATAAACAAAACAACGAAACAATCTTCCCCATCCCCGCTCAATAACCACAACGATCAATCATCCGCAGCCGTTGTTGGAACCAGGCAAAATCTTCCTTTTCCTCTTCCTGGCGCTCCAGTTCGGCCTGTAAAAGAGCTATGAAGTGGGCGTCATCTAAATGTAGGTTGTGGTGAGGTTCGGAATGATGTTGCTGAGCTTGGAGGTGAGTCTGCTGAGTTTGAAGAGGGAATTGCTGAGCTTGGTGGCGATGTTGTTGAGATTGAGGAGGTTGCAGATTGTATTGCTGAGTCTGAGGAGGACATTTCTGGGCTTGAGGAGGACATTTCAGAGCTTCAGGAGGACATTTCAGAGCTTCAGGAGGGCATTTCTGAGCTTGAGTAGGGCGGGGTGCATGGCGAGGAGGAGGAGGAGTAATTCGCTTCGATTGTTTGGACCGTCGGGGAAGGAGGCTTTGGACGCGTGGATGTCGAATCATTGAGCGTGGTAGTTTCTGAGGACGTGCAGGCTTCGAGTTCGGAGGAGGACTCCATGAGAACTGGGATCCCTCCGGTGCGTGTTCATTGATCTGTAAAGTCCGTCGGCTCCTAATGGCACGTAAAACCCCCTCTTCTTCAGGTGTGAACGTTTCCTCCCCACTTGGTCGCTTCACCGCTCCAACCGATAGCAAAACCTCTCCCAGCCTCTCACTCAAAAGCTCGCCTGGTCGTGGGTTTAAGGCCGTTCTGACAAGATTCGCGATCTCGGTGTCTGGAGGGAGTGGGGATTGTGGCCGAGGAGGTGCGAGGGGTGCGTTTTCTTCACCGCCGGTTTCGAGGAAGAGAGGTGGTGTGACACTCTGGGCCTGGTTGCATTGTATGGCACAGGTGTCGCCGGGCTCGGTGGGCTCCCATGGTAAGACTTCTTGAGGCGGCTGGGGTTGGTTAAGGTTGCTGGGAGGATGTTGCTTGTTTAGCTGCTGGAGGAATCCGTCGAACCAGAAGGGTGTGTCGTCGGGAGACGCCATGGCGGACAACGAGGAGGAGGAGGAGGAGGAGGAGGAGGAACAGGGGGAAGAGGACGAAGAGCAGTTGTTGAGATACATTGCGATGGGGAAGCTGGTGAATAAGCGATGTGGTAACCAGAGAAACGGGAGGGGAGTCTGAATGAATATGAGTCCACGCTAAGGGCGGGACTGTCTGTTTACTGCTGCAGGGGCGCAAGCCAGACAAAGCTAGGCGTATTGCGAATTGGTGGGGTGAATTAAAGTTGCGTGTCTGGGAACATACATTTTACCATGTGGCCGGATTTATTTTCTCCACACCGTAGTTCCTCGCTTCCTGCCCTAAAGTCTATCCGGGGTTCTAGGATGGGCTACGAGGCCACGTTGGCAACACCAGCGTAGCTCCCCGCTATATATGTGTAGCGTACCAGAGCAGTGACGGTCTGGACGTTAGACCGACCTGTATGAATTTCGATATTGGTGCATTCCTATTCACATAGTACCGATAACGAGGATGCAAATAGACTCGAGCCGCGTCTAGATAAACATTAGATGCGTTAGAGTACGCGAACCGGCCCCACGCTGGTCGGGAACCTGTTCCTCGTTTCGGTACCGTTGAAGCTTGAAGGGAAGTTGGACCAACGTAAGACCACGTAGTGAGGTGTAAGAACGATAGCATCCATTCGTCATTCTGAGAAGGATAATACGAACTATGACCCTAACTACTAGACTTACCAAGCCTTCACTTTCAAACTTCGACTCCGGTTTTGAAAACAGCTTCACGGAAAATTTTGTCCTTCCCCGCGACTTGTGGAAACTTTCGTTCCAGCTATGAAGAGTCGAATATTTATTTGGTTTTACAAAACCGTTCAGTTGTTGAGTTATCGGCATTCGTTACTCGGTCAGTTTTGGAAGTCCGCTAGAAGTAAAGGCTCCTATTGGGGAGAGGGAGGAATGCAGTGACTTGTGGTATCTGGCAGTGGCATTCACACCTCCCTACCGTAAGGCTGTGTGTTTGCTAGACGAACCCACAAGTCGCGAGGTAAAGAGAGCAACCTAAACCTTGTGTTTGCATCATTGATTCGAAAACGCTGCCGCATCCTAAATCCAACTCAAGTTCGTAAAAACAAGCTTTCGTAAGTGAAAATATGTGTACTAATGCGGATCATTTGGTGACTCACAAAGGTGCCCGTTTGATCTCGTGCGTAGGTGGAACATCTAGTGCAGCAAACTTTGAAAATCCAAACTATCAGCTATACAGAAGGCTGCGCTAACTACTGTAGCTGAACAGCAGAACAGAACAAATAAAACAGAACAGAATCGCAGCAGACCAACGAAAGATAATGTGTTAAACTCCCAACCAGAAAAACCGAACATAACCCTCGGACCACGTCTGCATGAAAATAGCCCAATTACAGAGGTCATCACACATAAGTGAGCTACATCTTCACACAATTTAGCGGCGACACCCTAAACCCGAAAGCACAATACATACCTCGTCACGGGGCATCTCGGCGGCGGTTATGGTAGCGTTAAACTTAGAGTCGACAGGGCCAGGGTGCCCCATTGCTACTTGGTGTTAATCACGGTAGATAAGTTGTATGGGCATGGGACCTACTGCAGGGTTTACGAGGTTTAGACCGTGAGCATCTTGTGCAGTATGCTCTAGTATCTGGGTTCGTAGTGCTACACCAAGGACAATACCACGGCATTGCTGTTGATACAAAACTGCGCAGTTGAGTCGGAGTTTAGAAGATGTTAAAACAGTATAGATGAGTCGATGTCGTGAAAGTAGTGTGATTGGATGTGGTTGAGGATGTAGGCTGGTTGGAGTTAATGATGGGAATGGGAGAGAAGAGGAGAAGCAAGAGAGGGATTATATACTGTGTATTCGGGGTCAATGGTTTTCTATTTGGCACTTTCATAAGTAGTCGTTGAAAGAAACTGCAAAAAATTCAACGACTCAGGCTAAGAGAACTTCCTAAATATCAGCTATATGGCAGTAGTGCTGAGGCCTCCATATTCCTCATCACCAAGTCCAAAGAATGTACCACAGCCAGTAAAACAAGCCTCGCATTCGGGAGGCTGCCGAAGCATTCCGCCCGTGCTAGCGGCTCCCGTCTCCATTGCAGAATTCCACAATACTCGTGTCTACGTAAACACATCCTGGTATCCCTTTCCCATCACCATTCAAGTTCCCGCCCCCATTCTCCACTCCAACACCTGCTCCCACCCCTTAAAAACCATCAGGGCCTCCATCGCGCCTCCATCCGCCCCATTAACTTCCTCCCACCTCACCTCCTCTCCTCCCTTCCACGCAATCTTCTCCCCCCTAATCTCCATCCGTCCCGAACTCAGCAGTCCCACCGCCTCCTCTACCTCCACCAAGCTGGAATCATACCCGCTCTCATGCTTCCCCACAAACTTCTTCCCATACTCAGGATCCCTTTCCGTCCCCTCCACCACCGCCAGGAAGTAGTGCGCAAGGTACATACACACACCCCTTATATCCCGTGGTAAGCGGTCTTTTCTTGCCGGATACGGGAGTAGCGCAATCCAGAATGCTTCTGTGTGCAGTTCTGGAGTTGGCGGGGGTGGCTGTAGCGTTATGTGTGCGGAAGGGAGTAGGCGGACACGGAAACCGGCTTCTTCGAAGGTCTCGCGGATGGCAGCGGAGGAGATAGATTCGTTGGTGTCTTTGCGGCCGCGGGGGAGGAAGTAGTGTGGTGGGGTGTGGACGGTGTCGGCGACGATCAGGACCCGCTGCGTGGGAGGGTGGAAGCTGAGGGTTGAGGCTGAGAAGACGAAGTTTGTGGATGGGAAGTGGAGGGAGGGTGGAGGGATGAAGGTTGAGCTGCTGAGGGGTAGGTCGGTCGGGTGGGTGTAAGGTGTTGTGGAGGACGTAGCGTCGTGAGACATGGTGGCGGTTGCGAGAGAGGAACGGGAAGACGTTAAGATGTGGTTAGGGAAGATATTTAGATCGAGAACAGGGATTTGTTTTGCCGGCACGGTAATGATAGGCTGGTGTGTGATCTTAGCGGACACAACGTCATTTGTTTATTTGCTCACGTGGTAATCTTGGGGTTGTACGTACAAATTCGCTGGAGCAGCGAATATTGATATAAAACTGAATACAACTGCGTAGCTTAGATACTTAATTAGGTGTCATCACAACGGAAACCACGATGTACCAGACAGCAACCCAAATATAACACTTTTTTTTTTAGCTAACAGCGCATTCATATCTAGCTCTTGGAGGTCCGTGATATTATATTTGGAGCCTTATCCTACCATGCGGCTGAGGGTTATCTTCCAGAGAGTTCGACGCATCAGAATTGGAGTACTGAACTAGATGATTCTGAGGATGTATCAGGGGAACTTGACGCATAACTGGCGTCCCATGGGCGAATTCGAAAGGTCTTATCCGCCCTGGGAATTAGGCTCTAAACAAAATGCCGAGATAGTTCGTCATGTGTACAACGCTCGATTCATTACTACTACTGCGATCAAACAGACATTTGCCTCAAACTCCTCCGTATTACCTCGGCACACCCCAGATGAACCACCCATGACAGATGCTAGCTTTCGTATCCTCCCCTATCGCATTAAACTCCTAATTGTACGTGTGCGAGCCTAAATAGAGAACATGTTAGTGAAAGCTCTGAGTTAAATAGGACCTGTGTTTACCGTGTAGCCATGCAAGACACGTTATTTTATTTCCAAACTATCCCGTTGCAACTAGTCAACGATCACTAGCTTATAGCCATATCTGTCCTAATATTCGCTGAAGTGCTGCGCCCCACCAGGAGCTCAGCAATGGTCGCATTCCATTCTCTGCAGCGTAATGCAGTACCATCGAACCTCTTCCTACTCATAGAGGCTAGAGTTGGTGCTGTGTTCGAGCAACAGCAGGACAATCCTTTCGTCACCTTTTTCTGTGGCGCAGCGCAAGCGGTAAACTCCCTAGTCTCGGGTCTCCTTGTTAACGCCGCAAGAGAGGAGTAGCGAGACGATCGTGTGAAGGTCGTTTTCGCCATTGTAGTGCAGAATTGTCCACCCGGGTCGTGTTCCATGACACTCCCGTCGACTCCCCTCGCTAGAAGAATTTAGACAATCTTATAGTAGCTATTACTCACGGCTAGGTGTAGCGGGGTCTGAGATGCGAGTTCACCTCTCCTGAGGGCTATATAGTTCGCATTCGCCCCGTTCCTGCCTGAAAATCGCAATAACTACCGCCAACTGTGACGGCTTTCAACGAAGTCGTTAAGTTCCAAAGCTGCAAGAGATTCTATTGTACTTTGTTTAGAGCGAGGAGAGAGGAGATGGATGAGATTTAGATAGTATTAGTGCAACTCTGGGCTTAGCTTTGACATTAGTTTTCGAATTTTTTCATTAGTTCCTTTGTGTTCTTGTGTTCTTAGATGCTCTTAATCTCTTCCTGCTAAATCCATCTCCGAAAATATGATCGACCAGCGGATGAGGTTGGGACACTTTTTCAATCACAAGATGGTCAAAACCAAGCCAAATCTGTAATAAAATCTTTTTAAGATACTCACTCCTGACTACTAACGTCCCAACCTCATCCGCTACTCGAATGTTGTAGTTCTGTCAGCATGTGCTCCTGCGGCTCTTATTTTGCGGCTCTGGTTCTGTGGAGGTTTTGTGCTTTTTCTCTTACCCCACCAGATTATATTAATTAACCACGCCTCCGTTTTCCCATTTCGTCAACGAACACCAGAGATGAGATAACGGTAAACTTGTTTTTTGTGTTTTTACTAGCTCAGAAATTTGAACTTGCATGAGGATCTGCAAAGCTGGTGCTCAATGGGGTTTGGGGCCTAGCGTTGTGTGACTGTTATATTGTGCAGAGCCGCTTAAGCCGAAGCTGCCTGCAGCTCACTGCAAGCAGGATTCAGCCGCCAATCAATTGCTGGCACGATACACATATCAATATGGATTGTCTCAACTCAAAAATACGTTTCATTTGTGGTCGATCCGAAATAGACATTTCATAGGGATTTCAAGGAATCGAGAGATTTTCAGAACAGATAGCGATCCCTGCATTTCGATGAATTTTAAGCTTCGAACTCTTCCATTGATGGCACGCATGATGGCTTGCATCATGCACCGGCATACAGCGCCACTGCCAAAGAACCGCTTCTGTATTTTTGGACGTCTGGAACAAGGTGGCAATAGCTCTAGGTAACGAATTTGGAACCGTTCCTTAGGTTATCTTGGGTTCATACCAAAGGATTGGCCCTGGCCCAGCTCTGGAGCGATGAACAACATGTGCTGTCTTTGCAATAGATAGGTCGATCTAACACTTCTCTGTATTCAAGCAATGGCATCTGCATGCTCTTTTGGGATATTTTAGTTGTATCTCTTCAAGTTTATTGGGTAACTTTGCGCCTTGGAGAAATTACGAAAGTCTAAACAGCAGCGAGAATTTTCTCCAGAAGCACAAGAGTATGTTACAGGGGACTTGCTTCCGGCTCCTACGGTTCCGGACCAAACGGCTTATTATTCAAATTGGGAATGTCGCCTCGAGCAGCTACAGCCTTGTCATGACGCGTTATATTGCAACGTATCACAGCCACGAATGGTCCTCGTACTAGGTAAAACTAATATAATATTAAGCTATAAACCAAAGCCGTTAATTCGTTACGTCCTTGCCATTACAAATCTCAATGAACGACATCGGCATCCCGATACGATCGAAATGCGACAAGCTGCATGCACATGCACAAGGGAGCAAGAACAGTAGGAGTAACCGGAGCTGGTTGAACCCTTATTCCTCCCTTCCTCAGCTCTTCCACGCAGGAGCACAAATTATTCAATCGATAAACGGGATGATTGGTGAACTCACTTGCGTCATGATCAAGTACCACCTGATATAGCAGACAAAACTACTGCACTTGCAAGAACAACGCTACACCATGAAGCCTTCGGAAAGCCTAATGGGAACCGGTGAGCTGTGCTTTAGTGTTATTGATAAAATAATACATTGGCTAGCATTGTGCTCCTACATGGTTCTCGTAGGAACACTTACGAGGTTCTGGCTTGCGGCTCTGTCTCGCACACCGAGATAAAGGAAGCACTACTGATGGACAATGGACGTCACGTAGACATCGTTCCTAGCGTATACTTGGCCCAATTCCTCCAACCTACATCCGGTACCATTCAAGGCACACCGGAAAAGATTGTGCATACGGATTACTTACTCGTTCGTTTAGATAGTAATTAGCCTCATATCAGAAGTGATAAATTCTGCTGATTCCCCAGCTTTTTTCAGTTGCAAGTATCCGCCAGTCCTCAACATCTCCACCGACTTGAAATACACCCAGCCAAATAATGGAAGAATCTATCGAGTGGTTTGCCGGAAGGTTCAAGTCCTGGGGCACTGACGAAGATTTCGAACCAGTTGAATTCCAGTGGAAGCCATGGCTTCAGTCTCACATCCAAGAGAGGGAAATCAATATAACTTCACTGACGGACAATTTGGATCGCTTAGCCGGCGAAGCGGAAAGGATGTTTGAGGCTTTGGGAAAATTGACGCCGACCTGTCCCCAGGAAGTGCGGCGAGATTTAGCCCTGCTGGTTCTCTACGATCTGGTGCTGTTGCTTGGTAAAGACCACCCTAACCCACACTTAGGTCGCACAAATGTTTATATACAGTGCGGCAGATGACAGCACTACCATGAAATACGCAGAAGAGGAGGAAAGGCGAATTGGCACCCTGATAAGAGTGCTGCAAGGTGTCTGCGAAGTGTATGACCACGCTAACCCAAGCGGGGTCGCCTCTGTGAAGTTCCTCAACTTTCCCAAAGGAAAGAAGAATGTCACCTCAACAAAGCTCAAATTCATGGATACTCATAAGTGGGGAGGCGTAACACGCATTGGCTCCGAGCTCAAGAGGAAGATTTTGGACAGCTTCGTATATGCCAGAGGGCTTAAGATGGAAAAGCCCCTGCTTGTCATTACAATTACAGACGGAGAGGTTGGTCTTAAAGATATGCATATGTAGGCTTATGAGATTTTTACTAACTGGCGCAGATCGAAGGAGAGCAAACGGGGCTCTTGGAGCACACAATTATCAATTGTATTCAGTCTTGCGAAAAAGACTCAGTAAAAGGGCGTGGTGGTAAGAAGTTTCTGTTTTCGTTTTATTGGCTGTTTTTTGACTTATGTACATACAGCCGTTTCATTTACGTTTGCACAAGTGGGAAACGATAAGAAAGCGGCGAGATTACTCCGAAATCTCAGCAACGACACCAAAACGAAGGAATATGTGGACTGCTTGTTAGGTAAGCACTTTCGCAACTATCCGTCTGCACCATCGTTTAATAGTCTGACGGTACAACTAGAATCTACCCTGGAAAGTATTGACATCGAGGGCCTCAAATGGGACGTTGTATGTTTCAACCTTCACCCCCGGTAGAAGTGTCGCCACTCTAACGTGCAATATTCTAGTTACCACAGCTGATGCTCGGCGCAATCACAGAGAGGGTAAGTTGTCTTCTTCTCGCAATCACTCTTCAAAAAGTGATAGCTATAAGTTTGCCGTTTCTCATCCATGTGAACTCACTGTGGAGTTTACGGCGACACATTAGCACATCTAGAGAATTTTACTAACTTCTAAAAGTGGAGCAAGCACTACGTACCGTTGCTATCCATTGACGAGAACAACCCGGATAGAATTGATGATCCAGATAGAGATCCGGGAGAGTACGGCATAATTGAACAAGAACCTGACTCTGACGCTGAATAAGAATTCTCTTTGTCCTGCGGTTTTGGAGCTTTCGTAATATGTTCTGTTCTAGTTGTGGATTTGATGGGGTGTTTGTGAAATTGGAATTCTAGCTAGGGAACGAGGGAAATATGAGTGGAAAACGCATATACGACTGTTTTTGAGGGTTTGAGGGTCGTGGTGCTCTTGGACCAGTGGGTTATTAAGGGAAGCATTATTCAGACCCTTCAGCCTTTCGGAGTAATGGATGTGGAGTGGAAATTTTATTCTTATTTAAAATTGTCTGATTAGGGTTACATACTACTGGTGACTTTTGTTGTCTTGTAAGTCCTGGCTCCCAAGTTGTGCACTAGGTGTTAGCACTGGGGTTTAGTGGAATAGCTTCATAAAATCGTTGAATTGCGTAAATAAGCTATAGTTGGAGTACAGCCGTTATCTTTGACATTATTTGCAACTCTCATGAAAGCGACTTGTGATAACCATCCAAGGCATTAAACCCGAGGTCTCTGGAGGGCAGAATGATTCGATTTAACTATTTCTGGATTGAATTTGCCGGTTTCTTTCCACTTCACTTTTGAGGAAGCCAGCTGTGCTGATTGGGTATCAATGTTCTTAACTACATCTACCGTGCACCAACTGTAGTTGCTGAGACTGAAACCACTTCCGCCCCACCATATTCATCCTGCCAAAGTTCTCTTCTCTGCTTCCATCGTCCAACTTTGTACCTGGTCTAGAGTACTTACAGGATCTGACCGACTTACTCGCGTCATTGAGAACCCCTTGTGTCGCTAGGTGCAGCCGTTTCATCACCTACAGTAGCCGAACTCTTCATACGCGGAGAAGCACCGGCAGACACCGTCAACATCATAGAATCACTCTCCGCCGACACTTTCACCACATCGTCCTCCGCTGACACCTTCACTACCATTTTCTCGTTCCCCGAAGCGGTGGGATCTTCTCCACCCACCATTGTAGGCATCATCATTCTCGTTGCCGTGATCCCAGGTACAGTAGTAGTCGCTGAAGCCGATGCTACAGACCCATTCCCTATTGACCAAATTGAAGCTCGTTTCTTGGCTTCCTCTCTCTGCCGTTGTTGTTCTAGTTCGAGTTGCCTCTCCATCCCCTTTTCTTCGTTCTCCTTCCTAGTCCTTTCAAATGCTTGTTGGGCATCCAGTAATTTCCGTGCCGCATCCTCCTCGTCTTTTATCTTGCGTACCTCTGCTCTCGTTTTAGGCTTGTAGAATCGCACTTTTTCGCTGTCGCGGATCTGCCCAAGATAGCGAATAGATCGGAAACACTTTGCAATTTCGTCGTTGTCGTGGTTCTTTTTGAAAATCATGAAGATAACTCCGACGATGAAGGCAATGGTGATGGGTAGGGTGATTAGCCAGAATCGACCTTGCGTTTTTGCACTGTCTTTGGCACTGTCCATTGCGAAGTACTAAGTGGGGAAACGTTAGACTTTGGAGACGTTATTTGGGACTTCTGACGTACCTGTGTGAAGAATGCCAACGGGAGGAAGACAGTCGTCACCGCCACAAACATTGACATTTGTTCGCCTTGCCAAGCAATCTCATGTCTCAACAGATCTGCATCAGCCGCTTGCTGCGCCATGCGTGCTTCCTGGCTCTTCCATAGCTCATGCTGCGTCTGGGCCGTAAACTGGCTGCTGTTTGAGATTTGAATAAGTAGATCTCGCAGGCTCTCAGCTGTGGCCTTTGCACGCTCGGCTTCGTTCACGTTTGCGATATTCGTTGTTGCTTGTTGGATCAACATTACGTGATGGAGTAGGTTCCGCCGTGCGCTAGCATCTTCGTTTTGGAGTTCCGTTAGACGTTCGGTAAAGCCCCTCAGCCCGGCCAACAGATCTGCTTCTGACCCGGTCGCTTGTGGACCCATCTGCGATGGTGGTACCGGTAGGCTTTGACTCGGGCTCATAGTGGTAGTGGCGATTAGTTGGACTGCCTATGTTGGGAATTAGCATCTATTTTGGTTGTGATAGTTTTCATAGCGGTGGTATAGAGCACCAGCTCACATGGTCATGCGCCAACTTCAATGGTTGAAATATCTCCTTAAGGTCGTTCAAAACCTTACCCCTCCGATCCGACGCCCACTTGAGAACTGGTAGTGCAGCAATGATCTGCTCCTTATTGTTCGATATCACTGGCATACGTATAATGAGATCCTCGTCGACAGTGCAGCTGTTTTTGAAGTTCATTATAAGATCATCGACCACCTCAACCTGACGCTTAATAACACTCATGGTCAATATAAGACACTCCAGATCTTCGGAAATTTTCGTGAGTAGGCGTTCTAGGTCACCGGCGTTACTTCTCTCGACCCCTGCTGGACGGAGGGCCTCGGCGGTCATGGATTGGAGACGGACCAACTGCAATGGTTTGTCAGATGTTTTAAAGACCCCGTAAAACATGCTTACGAGAACTTACTCCCTGATTGCTCATAAGGTTTCTGCGGTAGTTGGCGATAATCTTCTGATCTGATGTAACGACATTGCTGATCATGCGGGAAAGGAGATGAAATGCTCCCTGCGTGTCGCCCGGAAATACGGACTGGCGGATGCGCTTCATCGATTCTTTCGATTTGAAAGTTGCTATTGTAGCTGTTGAGATCGTCCTATCAGTATCAAATAACCTCCGTAAACAGTAGCGATCATACTATTGTTGTATACAATGAAGCGGGCCTGATGAACAGCAAGTTCGGGGGTCGTGGCTGGAGAGCCGGGGGAAGCGGCACCGGCAGCCCCACCGGCCGCAATTCCGTCGAAATCTGACAGTCTAATGCTCTCTGGATTTTCGGAATCGTAAAGCACCTCCCCAAGGTAAGGTATCACAACAAACAACGCAGACTTTTCATTTTCCGGTTTGTTGTCGGCTGCAAACTTGCCCTGGACCCAAACTCCGGTAGTCAGGCGTTCTGACGACATCTCTTCGGGAGCTGTGGGAAGCTCGAGTTGGCCATGGGTTTCAACCGCCGAAAGAAAGTCCTGTAATAAAGGCGCACGCGTTAGCCAGCATTCCCAGGAATTAACGTGTTGCGTTAATCGACGAGCGACGCATCGGGACGTTTGATACCTTAGCCGGCGCACATTCTTGGTATTCTCTGCGCAGGTAAAACAGTTAAAATCGGAAGATATAGTCTGGGTATGATCTCACACACAGTATACGAGCGGAGGTGCTTTGAGGGGGAAAGCACCAAAGTCTTCCATCCAAATTCTCGATTCGTTTGTTGAAGGCATCTGCCGTTAAATACTCCTCTTCAATATCGAAGTTGCTTTGCGTGCTAGCTTGTCCTTGTTGGGCGACACTAGTTCTCCGTGATGCCGAGCCAGTGACAGACTCGTCATCGTCTCGATGCGATTCATCATCGTCGTCTTCGGGGATGGTGTGATTATCGTCCCAGAGGTGTAAAGGATGGCTATATAGCCAGACAGTGTTGGGTTGAAGCGGGTTTTGGTTAGGGAGCGGTGGGACTCCCTCGTCGCTGTCGTCGAGGACAAAGGGGTTTGCAGTATTCTGCATGTTGCAAATTGAAGTATTGTTACAGAGCGTGCGAAAAACAGACATTCGTACGTATACTATTTATGCCTACTTATATCTAATTTAATTATCCATTTTAAGATGCAGCGCCGAGCTGGCGGTGCGCACAATCTGTTTCAAGCTGGCGCTTTTAGCAGAGCCTTGAGGCTGTGAACATGCGGGGGAGACTATTGGACTGATGTGCATCCACGATAGCCTGCTTGAAAGAAGTGAGACAGACATTCCATGCGCTACCTTCGTGATGTGGTCGACGCGTGGTATTGGTACAGTTTTCTATTAAATTTCAGATGCAGGATCGGAAATTGTTTAGGCAGGAAGATAGGAATTAGATGGCTATAGATTCCAGGCTGCAAACAGATGATACCCAGTGCAAACAGATGAGTTTCTTCTCAAGATGTCATTTCAGACAAGCAAATCTCTCCCCTGCATCTCTATCCATCTGATGATAAAACCCACGCGATGAAAGATGAAATTTTGATAGTTGTCTCACAGCGGCAGCTCCAGCGCTTTGCTATGTGTACATTGATGTGTCAGACATCCTCTTGATATGATGTTCCTATTTCACGGCAGCACGGCATTGGTTAATAAAACACTGGACGAGCATTAGCGTTCATCTAAAGTGCAGGGCATGCATACTACAGGCTAAATCCTCCAATCCAATCAACGCAATCGCATGTACTAAAACATAATAATGGCCGGGATGGAAAAAGCACTGGACTTCCAACGAGCTACTTATGTAGATACAGACCGATTAGGCCGAACCCGCAGAGCCGCTAGTGATATGAGCGGGGGTGAATTTTGCCTTGGCAGTGCAATTGTGGGGGTGTAAAATGCTGGACATCTGTTTGTGGCAAGAAACTCCACAGCATTTAAGGAACTGCATTTTAAACGCAATTTAGAAATACTAGACCTAGCAAACATAATTGTACCCCCTTAGATTCGTTTTCATAGCCAAAGTTCTTACTAGAAATGGTCGTGCACTCAGAGTACTAACTTGAACATGACAGATTTTTCTACCCCGAATAACTACAGTGAAATCTCTTCGGATAGCACCTACGCTACACCCTACAGTTTACAAATAATGCGTCACCTACGATGCCATTAATTATGAGGGCGCAATAATGTCCTGAAGGCGATTTTTTCATCGCCAGCTCACATTGCGTCGAATGAGGCAAGATACATCATTGGGAGGAGTGCGAGGCGCAGTAGTCTCGCGAACAGCAGAGTCATGAACATGCGAGGCTAGATAAAATTAAATTGCGTGGACAGGGTTTTAAGATTAGGGTTGTGCTTCTCCGACTTATACGCTGGGGTTGTGATATTTTCAGCGCTGAAGACGGTTTTAACGCTTCACAATCGGAATATAAATTTAGTAAGTCGCACTTAATATTCCAAAAAAGGTTACTGTTAGCCAAATACAGTCTAACACCTATAGACTAAAACATTTGTGGCGTAAATCACTGATAAAATTAGAGCATACTAGTAAAATTTCGTAGTCTCGGACGAAGGTACTCTAAACAATAAAAATTTATGTAAAATTGTGCGAAGCAAGATGAGTCCCAACGTCTGTGCTTCTAGGGAGCAATCAATATCACGACCTCTAAGCCTATTTTCTAAACCTTTAGCCTTAGAAATTCCGGCTAAGCCTTCTGGCGCACAGCAGTTGGTTGATTGATTGAATACTGATTCCGACCAGTCGTTGGAGTGTCGCCCATAATTTACTAACTCTATAGTAAACTCTCGAATAGCTATTTGTGAGATTGTTCAATGCTTGTACAGCCGTTCGAACCGCCTTGCAAACAAAGCCATTCCAAGGCGATCACTAACTGTAACGGCCAGTAGTTTTTGATATTCTGCGATACTTGGCTGTGCCCGGCGAACTCTATCGATGTATGGCGGGCGGAGTAACAGATTTATTGTCCAGACTAATGAGTAAGTGGCTACAATTTATATGCCGAATCATCTTTCAAAATACCGTTAACTCGTAAGCACAATAGAATAGCACCTCACATTGCGATAAACCCGAATTTGCAGTAGTCTACTGGGTATGTGGAGATTATCCCTTGGAACGGGACGTAACTACTAAGTTTATGGATGGATACTTTTTGACCGGTCTGACAATGGAAACCTCAGACCAATACCACATCACTCAACGGATCTCTGTCGCTTCAAAAGGTTTGCAAAATAAATCTTTCCATACACTCCCATTGCAAAAAACATTAGGACATTTATTTAACCGGTGGTTGCCGAGTAATGGTCGATACTGTCTATTTCGAGTGTCCTATACAACTAGGATCTGCTACAATCTAGGGGATACAGCCTTGAAATGCACGATTAGTGAGATCCTACGATTTTTGTAAAGCCTTGTAAGGATACAGTAGTTAAGAAAAATTAATTATACACAACTTCGGAGTATCTCTCACTGCACACGCGAAAAACATCACAATTCGCAAAAGCATGCCACGATTTAGACCTTCAAAGGAAGCAGCTTTAGAGAAGCCCTTACAGCTACAAACACAAACACACAGACACATACTGTACTCCCTACATGCCGCTCTCCACTCTCTCACCCTCCTTCTCCTCCGCAGCAGAAGTGGTAGCGGGAGTGGCACCTTCCACAGTCTCCACAGCTTTTTGACTCGAGATACCCACACTGCCACAGATACACACCTCCCACCTCCCACCCCGTACTTTCTACCTCTTCTCTTCACAAGCAGTGGCGATAGCTGCGGCGGCGGCATCCCCCCGTAGGCGCCGCGCCATCACCGTCCTCGACGTCACCACAACCACGAATAGCCACTCATGTCCTAGTCCTCATAGCGCGGGAGCTCCCAGCACTCAGTCACCGCCTCATTCCGAATGAGCTTCAATAGCTCCTCCGAATCGCTATCTTCAGCATCCTCTTGACTAAGTTCGTTCTCGCCCTCGACTAGGAACAGCTGTTCAAGTCCTAGTTGTTGAGCGGGACGGCCTAATGGCGAGGCTAGATAGACTTAACATAAGTCAGCCCATTTTCGACACTCCCCACTACGGCCAAATCTTCAGCAATTCTCGCTAACTTGGCCCACTGTGGGTAGACGTGATCCTGCCACCACGCTGCGGCTCCCAAAGAAGCCAAATCTTCCTTCCACTAATTTGAAAGGAAAGGGCACTAAATCATCTGTCGACACATGTCGGCGAAGCAGAGTCGCGGGGTTGCATTGAATTTGATTCCAGATTTTGTAACCGAGGCCGGAATGCAAATAGGATGTTGGTTGAAGATTGCTTTTGATGCAAGCTTTCGTATTCAACCGCACTCGCCTCCTAGCCATGTCTAACTCATTACTATCTCCTCCTCACAGCGGCCGCCTCGTGCGGGAGGATCAAGTTCAACAGATTCTCCTCACCCTCCATTAACGAATCTAGGCTCTTCTCGCCGTGGAGAATAAAGTCATCAATGCATAATAATGAGTGTGAGTCGGGTTCGAAAGTGATATCGTATTCCAGAGACCCACAAGCCTGCAAGGAAACATCCGACACAAACGAGCGTCTACGGGCGGTAAATCCCTTTATATCTCTCCAGAGCCTGCGAATGGATAGTAGTAGTGCATTTCAAAGGCCTCTCTAGTAGAGGCTTTAGTCTAGAAGGTTTATGAAGAGCTGAGCTACATGGGATCTTTCTAGCACCGCTGGTTCCGTCGAGGGAGTATCGGCATTGCTATGTGCTTAACCATGTTCCCACGTAATTGCGGCGCAAATCATGACCGATGCCACATCTTCCACGGCCTTCGTGAGGATGGCTCGCACCGAGGCGGCCAGTCTCGTTAAGGTTAGCTCTTGCGAATACCCAGGGCATGAAAATATACCAAACATGATGAATCTAGAATTGGTTTGGAAGTAATCTCGTCATGTTTTAATTCGATCAGTAGTATTGGGCCAATAGATCGTAGTACTGTATCCAATGACTACTAGTATCCCAAAGATCTATCGCTCGGATGCAAGCAACATACGGTGACGATTTCATTGCCAACAATCGTGCGGTAGCCAAAAACGGTGCCCATCCTCAGAGATCTGGACATTAGTAGATGAGAGTGAAGACGGGGGAGATAGACTTACTTGAAGTCAGCTGTTGAAAGGAACTAAACCCAATCTGAAAACTGTCTTCATCGAGTAGACATGCGACATCTTTCTGCGTCGCTGTGCTCAGGAAATTCTGCACTGATGCAAAGGCGAGAAACTCGCTCCTCCTGTGGCTAAACTCCACAATTTGAGTTAAAGTGCTTCGATTTTTACCATCGTTAGCAGATAAGTAAAGATAAGCGAAGATAAACTTACTTGAAGTGTGTTGTTGAAGGGAGGAGCCAAAACCCATCTGGACATCCTCTTCCGCAAGGAAAGCAGTGACATTGCTGTACTCAGGAAATGCCGCCCTAACGGAAAGGCGAGAAACTCGCATTTGAGTTAAAACAGAGCGCCGGTTCCATATCTATTAAGTTAGTAAATGCACACAGAAAACTGACACAGAACTACAAATACCCTACGCGAAATGTTCTATTTCGAGAATTTTCCAAGCCTATCCAGTAGGCCGGTATCATTCATCCTTTTGTGGCACTTAAAAACCCATCCATACTCAGCTAGATAGTATGAGTAGTCTAAGATCTAACTACTCGAGTAAGTCCGTTATTTAATGGAAACTGGGTCTTGGTGCGCTCGAAACTAGCCGTCTGTTCGAGGAGCGAGCTTGTGAGCGACGGGAAAATCTCGGAACGAGAGCAGGGTCTTGGTAGTCGGACAGGAGGCCTAATAAATCGGAAAAGCGCCTTCATATAGCACAAGGTGGGTAGTACTGGATGAATCCCATGAGCGGACATGCAAGATGAACTTGACCGATGGTATTTTCTCGTGGTGAAGGATGTGTTCGAGCAGGTCTTGTTGCCTTGTTGCAAAATGAGCGCGCAGTACTCGTCGGATCGTTTTGGGAAATACCACACTTAGTGGATACCGCAGTAGAGCAGGGGAGGCGGGATAGCTTAAAGACGGATGAAGGCGAGGAAGGAGACGGGGGATGATTAGAAACAGGAAAAGATGTGGTCGATGAACTTCGTAGCAGGTCTGAAAGAAGTATTTTTTATTCGAGGGAAGAGAGAGACGCTAGAACTCAATGATTGTGGGGCGGCTGAATGGGCAGGGATGGAAGGAGGAGAAAATGCGGGGAGAGAAGCTGTCAGGTTTGCAACACAGCATCATGCATGCACGAGCGGGATGGCCAGCAGTCCTGCTTAACCCAACCGGCCGCCTAAACCTCATAGTGCATTTCTACCTGGGATATCTTTGCTCGTGGGCGGTGATCATCTGTACATAAACCTGTCCATTTTTCCGGATCTCATCAGCAGACGATCATTCCAAGCTGTCATTTAATTTCCAGGCTCTTCGAACCTCTTCCATGTAGTGGTACAGGAAGGTTGGCACTTCAACCCTAGCCCACCCAAATCCAGCATCGACCTCCCCCCACAAAGCGGCAGAGGCGCCGCACGTGACCCACAAACATTGAACGCAGTCAAGGGGGTGTAAAACCCCTCTGCTGGGGCTTTCCCTTCCTTCTCTCTTCCTCATCTTCTCCGCGACAGATCCAACGATGGACTAACCCATAGCACATGAAAGCGAAGAATAGAGAAGGGACAGAAAGAAGGGACAGAATAGAGATCCTCTTCTTTACCTCAAAGACTTGCAGCATAGTATCGCCTAGCACATTCCCTTTTTAAAGCTTCTCATCTCGTTTGCTCGTCTCATCTCACAAGTCCGCAATCATTTACACAACCAGTCGATCCGACAGTGGACTAACCAATAACACACGAGAGCGAAGGCCCGCATGGCAATAACAAGCGAAAGCGAGGATCGCAATCCTGCGGAGATTCTTTGGACGTATCCTTTATCCGAACATTGCCGAATTTAGCCCCAGGGAGGGGCGAGTTTCCCGCCTTTGTATTAGGGCGGTATTTCCAGAGTACAGCGACTAGATGTCGCTGCTCTCCTCGCGGAAGAGGATTTGATGGGTTTTGGCTTCTTTCTATCAAAACCTGCTGCAGGTAAGTTCATTTTCATCTTCTCCTGCCATTACTTATCTACTAACTGCGATAGGAGTCGCAGCTCTCCTCGAAGAAGAGGACTTGGGAGGAGATTGACTCCTCCCATCCAACCCCCGCCAGCGGTAAGTTTATAATCATCCTTCTTCCTCATTTACTGACGGTAATAAAAGTTTTGACGGCTTCGAAAAAGAAGCTAAGGAGGGGGGTGAACAAATACGGTAATCAGTAACCGTCTCAAGACTCTCATCATTCATTGTAGGATATTTTGTGAATCGGATGCCTACAAACAGTAGTAAGTTTATCTTCACTCATCTCGCGTTTCTTAAATTCTCCTCGCTAAGTGGTCATGCGACAGTTTTCATCGAGCTCAAGGTCGATAGTGATGAAGAACTTAAGAATGATCTTATAATAGGTCTCGACAAAATCAATGCAGCTGTTCGGATGCAGTAAGTTATCTTCATTCATCTCGCGTTCATGAAAGTTCTTTGGCTAATCCATGGAGTTCTAGTTACAGCGAAGCATGATTCCGTCTGTGGTGTCTTGTTCTAACATGGATATGACTCAGAGAAGCACTTGGAGAATGTGGAGCGTCTTATGTATGAGCGTCCACGTTAGGTAATAATTAATTACTCCCACCGTCTCTTTACTTAAAAAGCTGCCTAACGTTTCATAGAACAAATGTGAGATCCGTGAAGGAGAGGTGGGTTTTCAATCTACCTCTCCAACAATAGTTGTGCAGCTCAAGCCGTGTCTAACCGGCTGGCTCTCCTCTGCTGGTTCACCCTCTTTACCAGCTTCGGAGGAATCAAGCGATGAAGACCAAATGCAACTTCAGCCTAAATCACACCTTTTATTCTTGCAGTTGCATAACTGTCGCAGGAACTGCTTCGGGAGTCCCCAAGCAAAGCACGTGCAGACTGTTGCACAGCACCAGTGATGATCGTCGCATGAACACCGGCAACGATGTATGATCCTTCGGCCTCACTGTGCATATCTTTACTAACTTGATTTAGGATAGCTGGGACTTTAGAAAGTCTCACAAGAGGAGGAAGCTTAAGGGACTAGAAGGTGCCCTAAAACCTTCTTTCTTCATTCCGGCAATCGGAAGCCGGGCCGGGTTGGATGCGTCTCAAACTCCACATGAAGAGCAGTAACGACAAGTCTGTTTGATTAGGGGTGCTCTTCCTTCTTCACTGATTATGAATCCGGTATTACCTACATACTCTCAATTAATCTTGATATACATATGACCCTTCAATTGAGCACTAGGTTAGGGTTTCTATCTCATCTTGTTTCTTTTCTTAGATCTTTGTACATATTCTTACTGACGTGATATAGGCTGGGCACTGGAAGTACTACAAGAGGAGGAAGTGGCTTCTCTCCCCTCAGAATTGGCCCGATAATACCAGCAGCCACTGAGAGCTACAAAGGTGTCCATCGCCCTGAGACGCTCGTTTGTGTCAGATGTTTCCTAGTGCGAGTTGACTTCAGAAGAAGGATTCTGGCAGCCGCTGAAAGCTACAAAGGTGTCCACCGCCCTTAGACGCTCGTTTGCGTCGAATGTTTCCAAGGCGAGTTGACCCGGGAAAGTAGGATTCAGAGGCGGTCAAAACGAACGAATTGCTTGGACATCCGATAGAGTCTCGAGGTTCAAGAATGGCATCCAGTGCTCTTGAAAATCGTCTCTAGAGGAGTGGGTGGTTACATTGCGAGACCTCAGCAAAGAAGAAGCATAAGCTGGAGAAAGGAGAGTTGGGACAATATCATGGCCGCTGTAAAACTAATTCCCTTCATTTGCCACCGGAAACAAAGGAGCTCGAGACCATCAAAAGAATGCACTCATATACCAAAACAGCTTATATACACTACATCGATAGTGGAGCCTACAATTACCTATCACCTACTCATCGTCAGTCCGCAATTCTTCTAACCCAGAACATAACTAAGTCTACTACAGGAACTCCCCAACGCGACATCTTTCGGGAGAGGTTGCCTGGAATGTCCATTCCAGGGACAACGGCTGGGGTTTTAAATGCGTGGGTTTGGATCATGACCCAGCGTGTCCCGGTGAAGGAATCATCCCGGCCATGAGGGATGGGACTTTAAATGCGTTGGGCTCGACCATGACCCAACTTGTCCCGATGAGGGTTGGGATTTTAAATGCGTGGGCTTGGACCACAATCCAGCCCGCCCAGGTGAAGGCATTGTTCCTAGTCATAGTAAGTTCTAAGACGCTCAGAAGTGATACTGTATTCTAACTATACACAGAGGCCGATTGACCCAAAGCTGTCACCGACAACAGAGAGCCAAAAGCTCTGCTTTAAATGGGAGGGGTTTTAAACTGTTGTCTTTGTGTCAAGACAATTAACCACAATTACATCTTGACCCATACCATAGATTTGGATCTCATGAATTACCGCTTAAGATCTGGGCGACAACGTCAGCAACCTAGGAGTCTCCCGTCCTTCCAACAGCCAAATATTCGAGGAGGAGGAGGTAGGTGGTCTTGAATCCGAAGAGGTCATTGGAAGTCCACCCCACCCAACAACAGATTGAGATGAGGCTTCCTTCATATCATCCTCTCCCCTACCAGGGGCGTGAGCTGCTACCAAAGTCTCCAAAGATATGTCTACCCTTAGTTGCTGGAAATAGATAGATGGGGATGGAGGATTCGCTCACTTCATCCCCTCCTGGTGGTGGGGGTTTCCGCTGGACCTTTCCACCACACCAACCGGAAGACCTGTTGATTTGGCCTTTCAGTTAGCTGTGATGGAAGCTTTTGGGGTTCAGAACGAGGGGCTGGCTCATTAGAAATGTCGGCGACGGAGAGATGTCCAAGAACGAAAGGTGTGGAACGACACGATGTGGTGGGCAACTTTGATGGCGGAGAGATGTCCAAAGAAGAAAGGTTAGTTGGTGAACGGCATTGCAGGTCGGACTAATCCGAAATTTTGATGATGGAGAGATGTCCAAAGACGAAAGGTGTGGAATGGAATAGGGTCGCTAATGAGTGAGGTGGATCTGAAGACTCAACTTGATATTCTTCGTTACCTTCTGCAGACACTATCGGTTGTTATATTATGAATCTAATCCAGTCATCTCTGTTAACTGTGATTTTGTGTGATACGTCTCGTGTAAGTCTAACAGTCTAACAAAGCGTTGTCAACAACCGAGTAAGCTCAACAAACAATCCCTTTGGGATCTCACTGCAGTGTTAAAAGGGAGTCGATGCTGGTGAAGTGCATGAATTTGACTCCCAGGACGATATTCCATAGCCAAGATCTGTCATCTTAAACTTGGGTGCATCGCTACATTGGGTTGGTATTAACTCTTACTTTCTTACGCGTGAAACTTCTCGTTGACTTGGTGCGATTGACTCACGCTTGCTTTCACACTCTCTTAAGGTCGTCATTATCTGTATCCCAGTCACACCGATCCCCTCCCACACTCTCAGTAAACACAACTTGCACTTTAAGAAAGATCTGTGGAGCGAAAAATAAGTTTTCGCTTATCTCAACCACTCGCGCTAGCGTTCGGAAAGTTCCGCCAACGGCATCGGGTGGCTTGCAAGCATCGTAAGGCTGTAGGAAAGCTTATTTTAACTTTCACACTCCCATGACCTCGTCGGAAATTGCCGGCGAGAGTGATGGGTAGATGGGGTTAGAAAAGAATCACATCGCATCCAGCCTAACTTCTCTAGCTCAAAAGGAAAAAGACGTAGCGGCCGGAGAGACGACACTTTAGCAGCTTCTTAGAAACAGACAAGATCCATGAACAGTTCCTTCGCTTATCCCTCCGAAAGTAAATGTTCATATGAGCCAAGGGTAGGCTAGGGAAGCGCCGCTTCTCGAAGACGGTAATGGACGGGGGAAATAGTCGCGGCTGGATATTGTTTGTGTTATGAAACACGACATCACTGGCAATGAAAGTACCACATACGCAAGGGAAGGACATGTTCATGCCTATAAACGCGCAAAGCCGCCATATGTCCGCACGACTATGAATGCTGTGACCACATTCTAGGCTTGTCAGTCCAGATGTACCGCCAGCCACCGTTAGCATCCGGCATCTCCAGCGCTAGCGCACCCCAGTAACTTCAAGAATAGTGTTCACCCAGCACGGACTCAGATTTCAAGCTACAAGACTCAGCTGTATCCCGACTACCTTTCTCCGTGGCTTCCTGGCTTCCATAATGTCACAGCAACCGATGTGAATCCGCAGTAAGGGAAGACGGCGCGAAAGTTGCGAAGACGTCCGGAGATCTGCAAGCTATGTCAACCACAAATAGCGTTAGAGGATGGCAATAAGGTGCTTCGAAACTCAGGTCATTTGAGAAGACGGTGTTTGAGCGAATCGAGGCGCTTGTGGATGCTGTGTTTCACCTTTTTGAAAGTTCATATTGGTGACTACCTCAATCGAAGAATTCGCCGGATCCACCGTAGAAGTCACGTCTGTATATCCGGATGCATCAGCACTCCTGGGCGCTGAGTTGGTGCGAACTGGATGTGTGTAATCCATTCATTGATGGAGGTTATTTCGTTGGAACTCAGGCCAGCATCAGAATTTCCCGGACTTTAGGTCCTACCCAGCAGAAATCATGAGTCGAGTGACCACCATGACGGAAGGAATAAACAAAACCGAGGGTTCATGAGAAGCAGCACATGTTCGGGAATGCAAAACTGACAGATGACATTCGGTACCATGATGATTCCATTCCAGTATGTAACTATTGCTACTCGCTGGCAAGTCTATTTGCGCTGTTCTGGCCTGGTCATACGTCATTACAAGCCCCCTCGGCCGGGTAGTGGAGTACACACCCAAACCAGCCATTAGACCAAATGAAAGGTCGTAAAAACTTCGGTTGCTCCATCTCAGGTTCTCCTCTCCCTAACCAATTCACTCTATAGGTACGCTCCCACCCCCCGTCGTTCAATCCCGAGGGTTTTTAAGAGCCAGAGATGGCCGTATATACTAATTCGGCGGCAGCCAACCGTGGCACCATCTTCACTTCTTATCGACCACGGATGGGGTACTATTAAATTGCTGTCCATAATAGCTTAGATGGTACTACAACCAACAACATTGAGATCAGGAACCGTGTCCAGTCAGAGCAACAAGGCTTGATCCAGAAGGAAGAGATCACAGACAACGTCCAGCAAGCAAGTCAACGTTATTGACACCTGTACCGGTTATCAACAAACCACAAAGCGTTCATCCAGCGTTATGAGAAATGGCTATATGGGGGTCGAATCAACAAGCCTTTGACGCGAGTTCTCGCGATGCCGAAGATAATGGATGAAATTATGGACACTGTCCAAGAGGAGAATCGGACAGAATTGTCTTTACGGTCGATGAGCTAAATTAATGTGGTAAATTTTGCATCTTCACATATTATCACACCGATGAGAAGAAACCCGGCGCAGATAAATTGCATGCTCAGTTGGCTAATCATGAGGTGTAGGCTATATAGTGCGATCGCGCGATACTCCGGATAGAGGACTAATCATGAACAACATCCAGCAAGCAGATGCTAGTATATAGTGAACGAGGTACATTAATTGAGAGTGAGAAATGAACCTAGCACAGAGAAATTGCATATTTAGTTGGCTAATCATGAATAGTTGGTCGTGTACTTTCTAAACTAGCGGAAGTTTCGGTGGAAACAACACAAAAGTGTTTGATCCTGGGTTGAACTTCATCTCCGGGTACGCTTCACAACACATTAAATAATAAAGCATCCACCCTTTGCATTCCCGCTTCCTCCTGACCCCCTCCTTCTCCCTTCGATCTCCATATCAATTGTCTGTACCGCGGTACGCGTATCAGACAGTTCGCCTGCTTGGATGGTTGGAATTGAAGAGCATACGATCATCGAGTCACCAACAAAGGACGGAGAGTAGGGAGGTCGAAAAGAACAGACTCTTTCCCGAAAAGGTTCCTTGAGGGTTTTAAGGTCTAAGGTGGAAATTCTGAATGCGAGGGGAATTCCTACATTAAAGTTGGTCCATAATTGTAGCGCCAAATTTCCTTCACTCAGAAGTTGAACACGCATGCTTCCACATCTCATCACGTTACCACAAACCAGGCAGAGGGAGTGGGGCAGGGGTCGAAACGAACTTATTCTTTTCCGAAAAGTCCACTCTGAAGTCAAGGTTGGAAATGCGAAGGGAAACCTTACATGAAAACTGGATCAGAAGCTCAGATATCAGATATCGTTCCATTCGAGGAAACGGGTGCAGTTACTTGTCGACATGGACTACAGGGTCTACGGAAACGCGAGTGGAAACCTTACATCAACATTGCATCTATCATTTTGGGATATTAGATCTCTTTCCATTCGAGCGGGTCGTACGAACAGATCCCCTCGCAAGCCAAAAGGCCCCAACAATCAATTACAACGGAACAATCAAACTGGCAGATTTGATGTGTCCTTGCTGGATGAGGATAGCTTCTTTTCGACGCTCCGGTTACTTCATCTTCATCACTACTCAGAATGACAACATGGTTCCTGATGAAAAGAGGAGTTTTCTTGAGAGTTGCAGGCAGAAACCCCACCAAAGGTACGGTACTTAGACTGCTGATTCCCGTCTTCAGGCAAAAAGGAGTGTTGGCTTCTACCACCTCAACTTGATGAATGGAAATGAGGCTCAGCTTCGACAGAGTGCACATGGTCGTGGAGGTAACGTTGCCTTACACTCACCGGAGGATATATCTTGTGCCAAATACTCATTTGAAGGAGATCAACGAGAGGTTTCAAACACCAAGTGATGGAGTGGTTCGTTTGAACGCCGTGAGAGGGGCTTCTAATCCATGGATACTTATGGGGTTTATAAATACCTGCAGCTTGCAAATTCACGCAAGAGCATAGAGGGAACGTCGCCTTACACACCCGGATATTAAAATACGTGTGCCAATTATTCGTTTGAAGGAGGTCAACGAGCGGTTCCAAACCAAGGGGTTTGACGAGCTCTTTATCCTCGTTTAAGCACCATGAGAGAACTTGCAAGTCATAGAGGTTAGGCTTACCGACAAGACTCTCCTCGGGTTTCCGCCTATGAGCGAGAAACCGCAAGGCCCCTGACAGCATACAGCAGCAAGATTTTGAGAATATTCATTGAGGAGATGGGAAGCTGTTTTCTATTGAGTTAACCACGATACTTCGGTCTCATATTTTTTCATTAGGCAAGAAAACTTCATGGAATGTGGTTGGCTTTGGGCGATCAATTTGAAGGGTACTCGTACTTTTTTGGATCGCAATGGATTCCACTCAATGGGGCGTGCTTTCATTTGGCGTAATGATTGATTGGTCATGCTGGAATGCATCCGTATAATATGTACACACCCCGCTCCGGATCTCTTTGTACAGGCGTCAGTCGGGAGTGTTATTGTTTGCACGATCTCTTCATCTTCGACATCTTCTACCATCTCTATTCCACCGCCTCCAACATCACCGACTCAATTATCACTCATAACTCTTTCAATCAGTACACACTATTAGGAAGAAGCTACCAATGTGTAGCATTTTTCGAATACATACAGTGTGCTCTCACCTAGTGAACTGAACACTACCATAATTAATAGCAAAGGAGTTATCAGGCGTGATGTAATTTCATAATACCCAGAGGTGGGATCAAAGGAAGATGAATCTCAAGGTGCATTATAGAAATATGCGGAGGTGGCCGCACTAGGAGTTTGATGGAGGGATTTGGAAAGGGGAATGGTTTGAAGCTGCCAAAAAACGATTGAACGTTGTGCAATTAGTGGGCAGAGGTCATGATTGCCCACCATAATTTCCTTGGTTTGGTTTAGCGTTTGAAATGAAATTGTACCTTCTGTAGATCTCGCGTAATAACGGAACAACATATGACATGTTTTATTAAGTTTCTGTTCTCGCGACAAACGCCCTCTCTCTCTTTCTCCCTTCCTCTTTCTCTCGCTAGCACTCACCAGTGTTATATCAAATGCGATCCTGAAGTAAACTAGCATTCTAGTCCTACTCTCGAAACATAAACACCAACATCGCCAGTTCTGACCTGTTCACGTCATCATCAAACACGAGACGGATCATCCTAGCCTATTTCCCCGTTTCTCTACTACGACTGTGAACACTCGAAGTTCTCGTACTTTCAACCCTCCCGAAATCTTACCACCACCGGTCCGGTACTCGCTGGCGATCGTTTTACAGCTCTAGAGCCACTACCATCGTGCTCGTACCCACCACCTCCACCATGGTCCACTTTCTACCCTGGTGTTTGCGGGAATCCTATGGTCATAAGATAGGCACGCACGCATTACACCTCACCCTGTTCCCCTCCTGCCTCCACAGTTATGAATTGCCATTTGCAAGGTGCTAATGTCGACGTTGCAAGGCCCTAAACTAAAATCACTACACTACTTTCTTCACCCTAGTTTCTTCCAAAATGGACGGCGTTAGAGCAATAGATAGAGCTATGGCTAACCAGTCGGAGTTAGGGCGGTTCCTTGGTACCAGCGTTTCACTCTTCATACGAGGGTTGTCATGGTTATTGGAGATCTACGTGCCGCGCGGAACTCAAAGGTCCCGCGGGAAAATGTGCATGTTCCAAAGTACTAGTACGGTTACCCAGGTATTCGCAAGAACTATCAAGTTAACTGTTGAATATCTGGTGGTGAGTGGCAAAGGTAGCAGAGGGCGACACCGGCATACCCGAAAATATGCCCGACGATTCTCTGTATATATACTGAGTCTTTTTCTTTCTCTTCTCTCTGTATAATAGAATACATGCACACGTTCCCTTCCATATCGCAATATTAACTCAGCGGGAAGAATACCAGATAACAGCTGAGAGAAGAACAGGCTATATCGGAAGAGATCAATTGGCATTAGTGTAATTGCTTGCACAGTCAGGTTTCAGACACCCGAGACCAAACCTGGTTATTATTCAGACGCGGCGACAGACGGACAAATTCGACTTTATGGGACAAGCTTGAAGGAATGTTGATTGGGACTGAGGTCCAATTGAAAGGTTGGGGTTCGGCATGTTGACTCACCCCGACATGCTTCGGTCTACATGCGGACGGCACTTTCATGGACCTTTCATACCCGAGTTGAACATTTAATGTTACACGACGGAGTAATAATTAATCCGAGCAGTACGACCTGCGCGAATCGGATGGTTGTTTAATTGTACTGTATTCATGGCCTCGAATCAAGCTCTCAGTTGTGCACGTGTGCACTAAGATGAAAATGGAAGTGACAAAAAGCGAATAGTGTGGTGAGGGAACGAAGTTGTGAGAGAGAGCCTGGAGACTTGCTCCACACAAAGTTCCCAGGTCAACCCGGTTAAAATTTCAAACACCATGGGTTTGAGCTGGGTTTGCATGGAAAGAAGAGTTTAAGGGAAATGAAATCAACTTTATATGGGGCACTAAGCAGGTCAGACAAAATTTTTGGTGTAAAGTGATTGAGAGTGACCGGGTTAAGCTGGGAACGACCCGGTTCAAGCCCAGATCAGCTGTGGGCTGGCCCCGTGGCGCAGTGGTATCGCTCCTGAAAGTATAGGCGGGGTATACGGTCACAATGCTATGGGATCGAATCCCAGTGCCAGCCCCCCGGTGTGAAGGGGACAAAGGGTAGCGGGTGGGGAACTCCGCCATTTAACCGGCTTGCCCGAAGGCGGAGGGGATATGGGGCTCTGTCATACTCTAATTAGAGTGCATACAGTATGAATAAAACAAAAAAAAAGCCCAGATCAGCTTCGGGTTAAGGCTGCTGTGAGTTCATATGTGGTGGAATTCTTTAAAAAATACTCGGCATTGACTCAGGTAGGTATAAACTAATACCCCCCAAAAGCTCAGCTCTCTAGAGGTAATTTGAATTTTTGGTGGAGTTATGTCCACTTTTTTTCACGATCTCAATTTGGATCTCACCATTTCGGTTAGTATAAAATCACGTGAGTTCAAGGGCCGGGGTACGAGGCCACTGTATTCACTCTAACTAGAGTATGACAGCGCCCATTTAACCCCTCCCCATCCAAATGATCAGCTAGGTGGGGAGATCCCAATCCTCTACCCTTCTTCATCTCCTTCGAATCGGATGGTACCTATGACGCGGCCAACTATGCATATAATATCTCACGAATCTGAACCAGAGCGCCTCATAATGACGCAAAATTCGACAGCTATAGACTACGTACTATACATGCAAACGTGTATTGACCTCACAATTAAACTTTTATCAATTCGTTGTGTACCACATCTTGATTTCTGCAAAAAGTCGTGTAACAACCTCGCAATTAGGCTGACAACGTGTAACGAAAAAAATTTACCTAACATTCTTGGCCTAGTTAGAAATCAGCTCGTAAATACGGCGCAGGCTCCGGCTTGCGGTAACTCCGAGGGCGAAGTTCGTAGCCACGTCTGAATCACATTCCTCATCTACAATTGACATGATTCGACCATTAGAATGCAGTGGATCAACGTTCTCTTGGCAAGGCTATTTGTCTTGCGTAGAGTCAACTCGTAGGCCTGCGATATATATAGCTGAATGTTATTTTGTGGCTGCTGCTTGACAAGCCTAGCGAAAACTCAACGAGTCAGTGCTGCATCCCGTGACTGATCGGGAGTTTGATCGAAGAATTTGGTAGGTAGGACGTAAAATTGAAAGCTTCGAAAACTCCAACCCCAGTCCTCATAGAAATCTGTATCGATCGATGCTACACGTTTTCCCTTTTTAAGGGCCAATGGTACCCCTGCGTACTGGGAAGATACCAAAAGTCGGGCGCTCTTTTGCCCTGTGTCACCGCACCCGACTTACCCAAGTACCCAAGTACAGGATCGACATCGGATCCACACATCTGACACCTTGTGTCACACTCACACGAGTAATGATGGCCTGCAGCCTCGCTGGCAATGCACGAATCCGTCATACCACAAACCAAACTGGGCAAGTCCATAATTCATTACGAAATACGAGCCCGTATTCCGCCTGATATCCCATGAAATGCGACACAGCCAGCCGGATATGCGGCGTGAGGCTGAGCACCGCGCCGCCTCACGTATCTGCTTCCTATATATCTTCGAGCGGTCGGCTGACTTCGTAGGGTCTGCAATTGCGCAAGCATGGCAAAGTTTTCGATTTTCATAGCCATTTTGGCAGTAGTAGCAACGCTCGTCAGCGGTCAAGACCAAACCGGCGCTGTACGCAATTCCCAGTCACCGCCGCTTCAACCCCATCGCTAACTCCTTCCAGTGCAACGCTCTCGCAAAAGAATTCCCTCAAGACACCGAGTTCCCATCCACTCCCGACTATATCGCGCTAAACGTCTACTGGTGTACGCATTTTCTTTCTCTCCATTTCCTCACTAACTTTTTTTAGTGGCAAACGTGAAACGCACGCCACACTGCATCTTCACGCCACGCACCACCGCTGCCGCCGCCTTCGCCCTCAAAGCCCTAAAAGCGCACAAAACCATCTTCGCGATCCGCTCAGGCGGTCACAGTTTGAATGCCGGGTTCTCTTCCACCTCTCGCGGCGTGGTGATTGACCTGAAACTCCTTAACACCATTTCTGTCGACCGTGCCGCCGGTACCGCAAAGATCGGACCTGGGAACAGGTGGGTAACTGTTTACCGTGCGCTCGAGCAGTACGATGCAACAATTGCTGGTGGTCGCGCTGCACCTATCGGCGTAGGCGGTTTCACGCTCGGCGGAGGACTCTCGTTCTATCTCTACGAGTACGGATTCGGCACTGACACAGTGGTCGAATACGAAGTAGTGACGGCAGATGGGGAGATTCTAACCGTCAACAAGTCGTCACATCCGGATCTATTCGTTGCACTGAAGGGCTCCGGTGGCCCGTTCTGTCTCGTCACAGCCTTCACATACAAGCTCATTCCCGTTGCGAAGGATGGTGTTTACGGCGGCGTAGTTGCCAGCGGAAACTCGACGATCCCCGCAATCCTTGACGAAGTCGCAAACTTCATGAAGCCCGGCGCGGGGACGAGTGATTTTAAGTCGCATCTTATTACGATGCTTTTTATGGCTTTGACTAATGGGAGCGATACCGGCGGAGTGAAGAAATTGGCAAAATTCATTTCGAATGCGTGCTTCTACCAAGATCCCGTTACAACTACACCAAAGGTGTACGAGGGCGTTGTGGCCGCAGCGGAGAAGGAGTTGTTGCTGTCAACCCTGCGGGCACCAAGGAGTATTGCGAACATCACCGAAGAGTTTGGACAGCCGGATGATAGATCTAGTCAAGCCAGAGCGGTCGCGGTACCGTTGACAGTGATTAATCCTACAAAGAAGGTGTTGAGGGGAATGGAGAAGATATGGAGTGATGCCTGGGCAGATGTGGTAGAGAATGGGGAGATAGACGGGTTGGCGACCACGTTGTTTTATATACCGATGGGGCAGCAGGGGAGGGGGGATAATGTACTGGGCTTGAAGAAGGGGACGGAGTATTTGCAGATGTTTATGTCAGCGTCATGGACGAAAGAGAGCGATGATAAGAGAGCTAGGAGTCTGTTGACGGGGTTGTACGAAAAGATGGTGGAGTATGTGAAGAGGGAGGGACAATACAGCCCGTGGATGTATGTTCCCCACAACTTCCGCACATTCAAGTAGTTACTGACGACTGATATAGCTATCTGAATTATGCGTTGGATGAGCAGGATCCAATTGCGTCATATGGAAAGGCGAATGTAGAGAAGTTGCGAAAGGTGCAGAAGAGGTATGATCCGGACAGAGTGTGGGAAAAGTTGGTGAAAGGGGGATTCAAAATCCCAAGGCAGTAGACGGCAGTACGAACTGAGAGAAGGCGGGGGAGTGGGAATATCAATATTGCTGTGGGATTTCATTATAGTTGCTTAATTTTGGCTGCATACGTTTTGAAGTGTTTGCACTACTCATCTGCTGGTAGTTGACCCAAATATGGATATCGTAGCTCCACAATATTAGAGGACGTAATCAATTCTCACTTTTACGCAGATGTCTCCATAAGCACAAAGCTAATCTTTGAGCATAACACAATCTATTTCAAAATTTCCATACAGTAATCAGTTGCATCCTCCTGCAGTATAGAGGAACTAGATTTCCTAATGAAAGGGTGCACCGTACTGAATTGGCCTCTGACCTTTGGGAGATATATTGATCTAAATATTCGCCGGTCATTCCCGATCACTAAAATACACATGCTAGCTTCATGCAAGGCACCATGTTGATGCTACTCTATATAGTCACGTGCAAAACGACGTGGGGTGACATTAAACGTTCAAAAGTCAATGACGTCTCGTTTTAATTATAAACCATAAACAGCTCGAAAACTATTACCTTATCTACCACTAGGCAAGCATTTATTTCATCCTGCCTATGCCTTTCTGTCCTTCTTCATCATCCGCTTTCTACTTCGGGGCTTTTCACCACTCACTATTTCCGATCTTCTATCAGTCAATACCCCCGTCATCTATTGCAATGCCTCGCTACACCATGAAGATCCGCGTTACCCATCGCCTCGGTAAACTTACCGGGTTTATCACCCGTAAATACAAGACAATCGTGTTTAGAGCACTGGAACTAATCTACCAACCCCCTCACATCCCAGTCACGCAAATCAGGAGCATGATAGAGTTCTCTATGAGGACTCCCGTGAACGAGCCGCAGAATCCGGAACCGGGGAATTAGTCGGGTGAAGGCGAAGATAGTGTTACGATTATAATGAGAGCACAGCTGCGCAGAAGTAATGCCGTAAGAGGAAGGAAGGGAGGTCTAGCAAGGCTGTGTAAGGACGAGCTTCTGATCCCCTCGATATGATGCAGACTCTGGTCCGCAGGCATAGTTACTAAAGAAAATCCAGCTAGACACCCCCACGGAAAGTGTACTTCCCCGACTGGAGCAAACAAACAAGTTGAACCTAGTTTCGACTCGGAACCTTTGGTTGAGGATGAATGAATCTGCTGGTTATGTGTGCCAGTTGGAGAGACTGAAATCTTATCCATGGCTTTTTCCACTATTTTTGTTGGGTTGTGGCGATTTTGTACTTACTGGTTTTGATTAATGGAAAGATATGGCTTGTAAATTTAACGGTTTTAATTGCGATCGAGAATGAAACTCGCCATTGACCGAGTACGTTTTGGTGACGACCAGATTTGTTTGTTTGTAATCATATTGCATTCGGCCGCTGGCGGCCATGGCATATCCCGTACATATTTCCTCCCCGCATCTTCTGTAACACAAAGAAACAAAAGCAAAGTCGCGAGTCCTCTCCCCCAACACAAAAGAAACCGCCAAAAAACAATATCAACTTTTACACGCCCCCATCACTCGACTCCTCGTGATCTGAGTTCTCCGCCTCCTCCACCACTCCGCTAATTCTGCCGACATCTGTACAAGATAATAAATCCATCAGAGCCTGCGAACATTTTTCTTCTTCAAAAACGAGAGACATTGGCAATGAAATCTTTGGCTTCTTCAAAACCTTTTCGACGCCCTCATACCCATCCTCCCCCTCTTGCCCATCAACCCAAAGCCTTTTTTGTTCTCGTTTCCATCTTTTACACCACTTAAAAAGGTGGTCTCTTGTCTGATATTCATGCCCACACCACCAGCATTTCATATCACTTCTTTTTCCGATCCGCAATAGGTATTTTGCTATCAGTGCATGTCCTGATTTAAGCTGATAAAACCTCGCCGCAATCGTCTTTTTGGCTCCCATCACCGCACTGTTACCTCCCCTCTTCACCAAATCATACCGGTAACTGTGCTTTGACTTCTTCCGAAACTTTTCTATTTCTTTTTTACTTTCTTCCCACTTCACTTCAGTCAACTTTCGGCTAACATGGGCGAAAGACACATAATCTAAAAACGGTAGCGGATTTTGCGTTTCGGTATAACTTCCGCAATGCTTATACGCCACCTTTGTCGCTTGTCAGTCCGCTTCTTCATTTCCTTCTATCCCTTTATGGGCGGGTACCCATCGGTACTCCACCTGGATATTTTTTCTGGATAATGCATCGGCCCAATTCATCGTTCGTAGCGCTAGCACCAGTCCTGGTCCTGGCTCGTCCGATTGTATTCGTCTTAAAGTTGCCTGGGAGTCTGTAAAAACCGTAACCCTGGTAACCTCCTTATTTTCTGCCATCTCATCCGCAATTTTCATCGCTTCTGACATCGCATACATTTCCGCAACAAATGCTTCCTTCTGTCGGCCTAGATGTGTCCTCCTCTTATTCCACCTTTCCCCTTCCTTCCATACCACTGCACATCCTACCCACTCATCTTCTTTTCTCGCTCCATCAGTCCAAAAAACAAGACCACTTCTTTCCGCCTTCGCCTCTTTCATTGCTTGTTTTTCATCCTGAATTATCACTTTGCCCTTAAGGCATCTTTTTTCCGTCGGTAATGTCATCCTCTCGTAACTCCTCCTTTCGAAAGGTTTATCCTCCGGGATCAACTCATCAATCCCCTCCACCCTCTGTAAGACATTCCTTCGTACTTCTAACATTCTCCCTCTGCCTTGAGCATCGGGCCTCATCATCTGTCTC
>Ga0307515_10002207_pt1 | contig 42742 bp, 41 predicted proteins | sample 17_EM_MG_FD_194513 | JGI IMG/M metagenome (GOLD analysis project Ga0307515, IMG submission 194513) | Populus trichocarpa ectomycorrhiza microbial communities from riparian zone in the Pacific Northwest, United States - 17_EM | ecosystem: Host-associated > Plants > Roots > Unclassified | place... | reverse complement strand
TTATTATTATTGTTGAAGCTTTCTTTTTGCTTCTTTTTCTTTGTTAATAACCTTGATTTTTGTGGATAAAGTTAACAACGGTAAGGGTGCATTATCGTCATTGCCAGGCTTGAAGGCCTATGCCTCGATTGAATCCCTTACCGTTTGTTTTAAACTGTGGCATCAAATAGAAATTAGAGTTTGGAAGGCTCATTAGTAAGGTATTGATGTGGTTTAAAACCGTTAACTGTTTACTTACATAAACAGAACAAAGATATGGAATTTGAATTTTTCATCGGGATCGATGTATCCAAGAATGAACTGGATTTCTCGGTTCAGCAAGGCAAGTGCTTCCTTTTCCACAAGGAAATAATCAATGAACCGGAAGCCATAAAAGCACTTTTAAAGGAGATCAGTAAACTGGAGGGCTTTTCTTTAAGCAACGCTGTTTTTTGTATGGAGCATACCGGTATTTACAGCAATCACCTGTTATCCTGTTTGTATCAGAAGAAAGCAAACATTTGTTTGGAATCGGCTACCCAGATCAAGAAATCGCTTGGTAATCTGCGGGGTAAGAATGACAAAGTTGACTCCATGCGCATCGCTGCCTATGCTTACAAAAACCGCGATGAGCTTCGTTTATGGGCACCCAGGCGGGAAGAAGTCCAGCAGCTGGCCCATTTATCATCTACGCGTTCGAGGCTTATAAAAGCAAAGAAGATGCTCAAAACGCCTCTTAAGGAATACGGCTCTTTTGTTAAAAAGAAAGCCGCCAAACAAAATACAGATATCTGTAACAAAGCATTGAATGGTATCGAGGCCAGCCTGGAAAATGTGGAGAAATCCATAATGGTTATCATTAACGCAGACCCGGAACTGAAACGTTTGTTTACTTTAGTCACTTCTGTTGTTGGGATCGGTAAAGTCACAGCTATACAGCTAATAGTGACCACCAACGAGTTTAAAGACATTAATAACGCTAAGTCCTATGCCTGCTATGCAGGCCTGGTACCGTATCTTGAAGAGTCCGGGATATTTAAAGGAAAAGGCCGGGTATCGCATATGGCCAATAAAAAAGTAAAGACGCTTCTGCATATGGCTGCACTGGTGGCGATTCAGTATAATGATGAACTAAGGCTTTACTACGAACGAAAAGTCAACGTCGAAAAAAAGAACAAAATGAGCGTAATTAATGCGGTCAGGAATAAACTTGTGCAGCGCATCTTCTCCTGTGTTAACCAAAACAGAAAGTATGAAAAAAATTATCTTAAATTAGTTGCATAGATCATAGAAATCGAGGCACGAAGCAATCCCGAACTATGTGGGACTTAGCATGTAGGGGATTGCTTCGTGCCTCGCAATGACGGCGGTTTGATATTGACAGTCAGTAACTTACAAACACTCCATTATGAGCGTGTTGCGGCAATCGCGGACTGTGAAAAGCGGATATATCTTAATAGTATATTAATCAACATTTTACGCGCTTACCAAGCAAAGCTCTTTTACCTTGGCTACGGTGAAATCAACTTCGTCTTTGGTGTTGTATTTGGAGAAGGAGAACCTCACCGATGGCCTTGATGAACTTGCACCTATCGAGGTAAGTACGTGCGAGCCAATATCGGTACCCGAACTGCAGGCGCTGCCGCCTGATGCTGATATACCGCTGATATCTAAATTAAATAACAACATATCGGCCATTTCCATTTCGGGGAAAGCAACGTTAAGTACTGTGTACAGGCTCTTTTCAGGATCGGTTTCGCCGTTAAAGTTTACGCCGGGAATTTCGCTGGTTAATTTGCCCAGCATGTATGATTTTAAGCCTTGGATATGTGCCTGGTGTTGCTCCATTTCGGCGTAAGCCAGTTCCAAAGCTTTGGCCAGGCCAACAATGCCGTAAATATTTTCGGTACCGCCACGCATATTACGCTCCTGCGAGCCGCCGTATATTAAGGGCTTTATTTTAATGCGGTGGTTGATGTGTAAAAAGCCAACGCCTTTAGGCCCATGCAGTTTATGACCGGCGCAAACCAAAAAATGAGTTTTAAGCTTGCTCAGGTCATGCTGATAGTGCCCCATGGTTTGTACCGTATCGCAATGATAAATGGCGCTATAGGCCTCGCAAAGGTCGCCAATGCGGTTCATATCCGATAGGGTGCCAATCTCGTTATTGGCGTGCATGATAGATACAAAACTCCTGGCATTATTTTTCAATAAAGCTTCCAGGTGGTCGTAATCTACATTGCCTTTACTATCAATATTAACAAAGCTTAGTTTGATGATACCCGATTTTTCCATAGCCTCCAGTGTATGCAATACGGCATGATGCTCAATATGACTGGTTATGGCATGGGTAATGTTATGATCAATAATGCCGCAACGGATAGCTGTATTATCGGCTTCGGTGCCGCTCGAGGTAAAAAATATTTCAGCAGGCGAAGTATGCAGCAGCCCCGCTATGGTTTTGCGCGATCTTTCGATTAGCGTGCGTGCCTCCCTCCCATGTGAATGAATTGACGACGGATTACCATAATGGTTTTCCATCACTTTATACATTTCTTTTAAAACTTCAGGGTCAAGCGGCGTAGTAGCAGCATTGTCAAAATAAACACGCATCGTTATAGTAATTATTGATTTATTGAATTACTTAATTAGTGATTTGAAGAGCAAACTCAACAATTCATCAATTCAATCCTTCAACAAATGGGTCAGTTAACTTATAAAAACTCTTTATTAAATTACAACTTAATGATTTGGTTATGTCTAACTCAATAATTCACTAAATCGATAATTCAATAATTAATTCAAAATTTCTTTAATATCTGTGATTATCTTATTTGCCAGTCCGTTTGCAACCGTTTCTGAATTGCCCTCGGAGTAAATACGGATAATCGGTTCAGTATTTGAACGACGCAAATGTACCCATTCTTTATCAAATTCTATTTTCAAACCGTCAATTGTTGAGTGCGGTTGTTTCATATATTTTTCTTCAACCTTGATCAAAAGGGCATCAATGTCCATTTCGGGGGTCAAAGTGATTTTATTTTTAGAAATAAAATAACCGGGATATGACCGACGCAGGTTTGAAACCGACTTGCCATATTTAGCCAGGTGGGTTAAAAACAAGGCTATACCAACTAAAGCATCGCGGCCGTAGTGTATTTCGGGGTAAATAATACCGCCATTACCTTCGCCGCCAATAACGGCGTTAACCGCTTTCATTTTGTTAACCACGTTCACCTCGCCTACTGCCGACGCGTGATATTCGCCCCCGGCCTTTTCGGTAACATCGCGCAACGCACGGGTTGACGACAGGTTGGATACCGTATTACCCAAATTATTCTGCAACACGTAATCGGCCACAGCAACCAGCGTATACTCCTCACCAAACATATTGCCGTCCTCGCAAACAAAGCAAAGCCGATCAACATCCGGGTCAACGGCTATACCTAAATGGGCACGCTTACTCAAAACTTCTTTTGACAAAGCTGTAAGGTTCTCGGGCAAAGGTTCGGGATTGTGCGGAAAATTCCCATCGGGCTCACAATATAATTCGTGAACGGTTTTTACACCCAGTGCCTTTAGCAAGGCTGGTACAAAAATACCACCGGTAGAATTCACACAATCAATTACAATATTAAAATCGGCTTTCCTTATAGCTTCCACATCAACCAGTGGCAATGCCAGTACAAGGTCGATATGTTTTTGCAACCAGCTATCGTCAAGGGTAACCTTACCAAGGTCGTTTACATCGGCATATTTAAAATCGCTGTTTTCGGCAATTTCCAATACTTCTTTACCATCAGCATCACTTATAAATTCACCATCGGCATTCAATAACTTAAGCGCGTTCCATTGTTTAGGGTTGTGGCTTGCTGTTAGTATAATGCCGCCTGCCGCCTGCTCACCGGTAACTGCAACTTCAACAGTGGGCGTAGTTGAAAGGCCAAGGTCAATTACATCAATACCAAGGCCTTGCAAGGTACCTACTACCAGGTTATTTACCATAGCGCCCGATATGCGTGCATCACGGCCTATCACAATTTTTTTTATCCCCGATTTTTTAACGGCCCAGGCACCGTAAGCCGATGTAAATTTTACAATATCCAGCGGTGTTAAACCATCGCCGGCAGCACCACCAATGGTACCGCGTATTCCCGAAATTGATTTTATAAGTGTCAAAATTGTAATGTTTTTGTTGCACAAAAGTAAAATATTTAAGCGATTGCCTTGTACAAATTATATTTTTCTGCAAACGTTTGCCCGGTAAAAGATGTGCTAAAAATGCTAAAAAATCATTTTATCACTCATGATTTTAACTAAACCCGCATACAACCAAATGTAAAATCAAAACGTTGATGGATTGAATGTTTGTATATTTAAGCGGTAATCACAAAACGCAGCAAACAAAAGCGTTTGGATTGTACTAATTAAAAAAGCTTTACTACCTGGTAAAACGTTTTAAAAATGAAAATTGTACTTTTTTGTTTTATTCTTATTGCACCTGTTTTTGTACAGGCGCAATCATCTTTTACAGTAACGGGTAAAGGTGGTTTAAATGATGGCGATAAAATATACTTGGTTTATAAAGTAAATAACAAGCCACTCATTGACTCTGTAAGTGTCATCAACCATCAATTTAAATTTGCAGGTACAACTACAGGTATTCATTCGGGTTATGTATGCCGGAATGACAATCCGGATACTGCCTCCATACTTCGCGATGCTAAGAATTTTTATATCGAACCAGGCAATATAATGATCACTACCAATGATTCTTTGTATAACGCCGAACTATCTGGCACAACCACAAATAATGATCTATCTGTGCTAACACATCAATTAGAAAGTTATTCGCGGGAGCGTAACCAAATAGAAGCTGATTATGACGCATTAACAGCGCAGCAAGTAAAAGATATTGAGATGATAGCCCCGATCAGGGCAAGGCTAAAGTTGGTATTGTTAAAAATGAGCCCGGTACAATTGTCATTTATTAAAAGCCATCCACAATCATATGTCAGCTTGGTTACGTTACAGGAGATTGTAAACAACGAAGATATGTTAGCTAAAAATAGCGCTGCCTTCAATAGTTTATCCCCTTCGCTTAAAGCAACTTCTTTAGGGCTAAAATTGAAAGAAATAATTGCAACGCTATCTAAAACAGCAATAGGATCAACAGCAAAAAACTTTACGCTAACCGATAATAAAGGTAATCGCGTCAGGCTTTCAAACTTTAGGGGCAAATACACGTTGGTTGATTTTTGGGCCTCATGGTGTTTACCCTGCCGCGAGGAAATGCCCAATGTTGTCCTTGCTTACAACAAATTTAAAAGTAAAGACTTTACTGTGGTAGGTATTTCTCTCGATGATGCAAAAGACAAGAAGGCCTGGATCAATGCTATCAGTGCCGACGGAGCGTTATGGACACAATTACTGGATGCTAATAAAAAAGTAAAAGCCTTGTATGGCATAACTACCATACCGGCAAATATTTTGATAAACCCTGATGGTAAAATCATCGCCAGAAATTTGAAAGACAAAACGTTACTAATTAAACTGGATGAGTTGCTTGGCGGTAAATAGTTTTCAGGCAAATAATAACCCTTTGTGATTTACGTGCTATTTCAAACAGGTATTGTTAAACAAAAGCCATTTCACCATTTTATTGGTCGCCTATTTACAAACTTGTTTTAAAGTATTTAATAACTTTGCCCGCTAACAAAAAAATCGCAATTGCATCAATGCCAGATTACATCTTACAACTCGACCGGCATTTATTTTATTTCATCAATCACGATCTTGGCAACCCGTTCTTTGACCTGGTTATGCCCTGGTTTCGTAATCCTAAATTCTGGATTCCGCTATATATTTTCATTATTGTTTTTTCTTTATGGCGATATAAAAAAGCGGGGGCTATTATCATCATCCTGTTAGCAACAACAGCAGGCTTTGCCGATTTTACAAGCGCTACCCTCATTAAGCACCAGGTACAAAGGCTTCGCCCCTGCCGCGATCCAGTGGTTGGCTTAACCGATATTAACCGCATTCCATGCGGAACGGGTTACAGCTTCCCTTCAACCCATGCGACCGATCATTTTGCCATGGCTATTTTTATATGCCTTGTTTTTGAAAAAAAATGGCGCTGGGTATGGTTTGCCGCAATTTTCTGGGCCGCACTGGTATCATTTGCCCAAGTTTACGTGGGCGTGCATTTCCCGGTTGATGTCATTTGCGGTGCCATTTACGGCTCGCTTGTGGGGATGCTGTTTGCCTATATTTTCAAAAAAATACAACCTGCCTTTTAATGGAGACCTGGAAAGTTTTACTGTTGTTTTTAAGTGCCTCTTTTGGTGGCTTATCTGTTTTTTTATTCAGGGGCGATAATCATAAAATGCTCAAACTTGTGCTGTCGTTTAGCGGGGCTTACCTGTTTGGCATAACTGTTTTGCATTTAATACCCGATGCTTACCACGGCAATGATAATTATGTGGGGGTATTTATCCTGATCGGTTTTCTTTTCCAGATTGTTTTAGAGCTATTTTCCGACGGCATTGAGCACGGCCACATGCACAAACACCAGCACGACCTTGTGGTTTTTCCGGTGGGTATTATGGTAAGCCTTTGCCTGCACGCCTTTTTAGAGGGTATGCCATTAGCGCAAGGCAACCAGGATCAGTTGGTTTATGGCATAGCACTGCACCATATACCAGCAGCATTTGCTTTAGGTACTGTGCTGCTCACCAACAAGCAAGGCCGTAATAAAACCGTGTTTTTCATTTTGTTATTTGCCGTAATGGCGCCGGCGGGCTACTTTTTTAGTAATGCCTTAAGCACCAGTAATATTGGTAACCTGCAGCATTACTTTAACAGGATAATGGGCTTGGTAATTGGTATCTTCCTGCACATATCCACCACCATATTGTTTGAATCAAGCGCCGATCATAAATTCAACTTACGTAAAATGGCGGCTGTGCTTTTGGGCGTTGCTATTGCGTTGGCGGCGAGCCCCCTAACCCATTAAGCCCCCTAACCCCCTAAAGGGGGAACCATAGTTGCAAATTCAAATTAGTAATTCAAAAAGTTCCCCCTTCAGGGGGTTAGGGGGCTTAGGCGATAGGGGGCTAAGCAATGCTCTCTAACATCTTAATATACAGCTCAATACCTTCTCTTATCTCATCTACATATACAAACTCATCGGCAGTATGCGACCTTGCAGAGTCACCGGGGCCAACTTTGATAGATGGGATATCCAGCAGCGATTGATCAGAGGTAGTTGGCGACCCATACGTTGTACGGCCTAAAGCTATTCCAGCTTGTACAATAGCATGCTCCCGGGGAATTGATGATGGTTTAAGGCGGATAGACCTAGGCTTTACATCGGAGCTTACATGCTGGCGGATGATTTCCAGAACCTCCTCGTTACGGTAGGCGTCGGTAACCCGAACATCAACGGTAAACACACAACTTGCCGGTACCACATTGTGCTGCGAACCTGCGTTGATAATAGTAACCGACATTTTGATGGGCCCAAAAACTTCCGATTCTTTGGGGAACTTAAAACTGCGGAACCATTCAATATCTGTTAGTGCTTTATAGATGGCATTTTCGCCTTCCTCGCGGGCTGCATGCCCCGCGCGGCCATGAGCAGTACAATCCAGCACCATTAAACCACGTTCGGCAATGGCCAGCTGCATCAGGGTAGGCTCTCCTACTATACCGAAATCAAGTTTACCCAGGTCGGGAATGATCAGTTCAAGTCCGTTTACGCCTGAGATTTCCTCTTCGGCGGTAGTAGCCAGGCAAAAATTATATTTCAGGTTTTCCCTGTCATGAAAATAAAGGAATACCGCTATTAGCGATACCAGGCAACCGCCGGCATCGTTACTGCCAAGGCCAAATAGTTTGCCGTCTTCAATTTTGGCATCGTATGGGTCGCGCGTATAACCAGAGTTCGGTTTCACTGTATCGTGATGTGAGTTGAGCAGTATGGTTGGCTTTGCCGGATCAAAATGCTTGTTCCAGGCCCAGATGTTGTTAAGCTTGCGATGGGTGGTTACTCCGTGTTGTTGTAAAAACTCGTTAATCAGATCGGCTGTACGATCTTCTTCTTTACTGAATGATGGTATAGATATCAGTTGCTGCAGTAATGTAACTGCCAACTGGTATAAATTGTTGCTATCGGTCATAGATATTGGGATAATCCCCATGAATGTTATGCGGGCAAAATTAATAACTTTTTATGTAACGATACTGATAAACGAATGGTATTAATATTCGGGTTTAAATTAAAATTGTAGTTTTGAAATTCAATCTATTTTATCCAAAACAATGAAAAAGACATCAATCTTATCTATCTTATTTTTAATGCTGACGGCAGGCGCTTCCTACGCCCAGCAAACCAGCAACTACAACAAAAACGGTTACAAGTTAACTTTTATCAACTATGACAATACACTTGATACTGCGCTGAAAACCAAACTAATAAACACATTTTATAAAGTATATCCTGAGCTGGCAAATGCTTACAATAAAAAAACGCTGAAGGCAGTTACCATGATTATAGATACCAGTTACAAAGGCGTTGCCGAAACTGCAAACGGTATTGTCACCATAAGCTCGCGCTGGATGCACCAACGCCCCCAGGACATCGATGTGGTAACGCACGAAGTAATGCATATTGTACAGGATTATGGCCAAAGCACCGGTCCGGGCTGGCTAACAGAAGGTATTGCCGATTATGCGCGATTCAAATTTGGCGTTAATAACCCGGCAGCAAACTGGTCGTTACCGGCTTACAAGGCCACTCAAAACTATGATAATAGCTACCGGGTTACGGCGCGTTTCCTGGCCTGGCTTGAAAAAAGCAAACCCGGAATAGTGAAAACTTTCGATAGCAAAATGCGCGACCATACATTTACCGACGACACATGGAAACAACAAACAGGTAAAACCCTGGATGAGTTGTGGAAAGATTATTCAGCTAATCCAACTGTCTGAATCAGGATTTTTCACAGATGATTTAGTTTTTAAGGCGTTCAAGAAGGCTCCGCCGTTTCCAGAATTTTAGAATATACAGAATTAGTCTGAACCGGAATTTTAATGAATTAAGGAATTATTTGAATTTTTAAATTTTGGAAAATTCCTTAATTCGTTAAAATTCGAGTTCAGACAAATAATTTTCAAATCTTCAAATTCTCAAATCAATTAACCCTCCTCCATCTTCGAGTGTTTCCGGGTATCCCTCATGGTAACGTAAAGCACCAGCGATAAAGCGATACACACCGTTACATACCAGTAAAACCATTGGGCGTGGTGCGCCGTTTTAAAACCCAAAGCAATGTATTCGGCTGAGCCGCCAAATATAGATACCGCGATGGCGTACGGGAAACCAACACCAAGCGCACGTATATTTGCGGGGAAAAGTTCGGCCTTTACAACAGCATTTATTGAAGTATACCCGCTTATGATGATAAGCGCTGCCAAAATAAGACCGAAGGCAATCCAGCCGTCTTTTGTGCCTCCCAGCAATGTGAGTATAGGGATAGTGGTTATTGTACCTAAAACGCCAAAGCCTATTAGCAATGGTTTGCGCCCTATGTTATCAGATAATAATCCAAAAAGTGGCTGTATCAACATAAAAACCAGCAAAGTAAGGCTTGAAATTAAGGTAGCTTCGGCTTTGCTAAATCCAGATGTATCTACCAGGAACTTTTGCATATATGTTGTAAAGGTGTAAAATGCCAATGTCCCCCCGGCTGTAAGGCCTATAACTGTAAGCACAGCCTTTGGGTGTTTGGCCAATTCGGTAATAGTGCCGTGTGTTGTGCTGGTTTTATTTTTTTCAACGGAGAATGAGGCCGATTCCTGCAAACTACGGCGCAGGTACATCGTAATCACAGCCAGGAAAGCGCCGATGCCGAAGGCGATGCGCCAACCCCAGTCATGTAACTGTTGCTCAGTTAAGAATATCCTTTGCAGTAAAACCAACAAGCCCAGGGCAAGTAACTGCCCCATAATGAGGGTTACGTATTGAAAGCTGGAATAAAACCCCCGGCGCTTGCGACCGGCCATTTCGCTTAAATAAGTAGCGCTTGTGCCATATTCGCCGCCTACGCTCAGGCCCTGTATAACCCGGGCCAACACCAGCAGCAGCGGTGCCGCAACGCCAATAGTTTTATAACCGGGTGTTATAGTAATAATTAATGAGCCAAGGCTCATGAGGAGCACTGATATGGTTAGCGCCTTTTTACGACCGTGTTTATCGGCATATGTACCCATTAGCCACCCACCTATTGGCCGCATTAAAAAGCCGAGTGCAAATACACCTGCACTTTTTAACAACTGGGCCGTCTCGTTGGAGTCAGGAAAAAAAGAATTGGAAAAATAAAGTGAAAATGCCGAATATACATACCAATCATACCATTCAACCAAATTGCCTAACGAGCCGCCAATTATTGATTTGATACGGCCTCCTGTTGTTTTAACGGTAACGTGAGATGTATTAGTCATATTTTGCTTAAAAAGATAAACGCATAAATGTACCATAATCAAATTAGCGTACAAAAAACTTAATCAGCCTAATCTAACTAAATCAACTACTCACTATATTTAAAGCATGCTTTTTACCGAAGACTTTTTGCATTATGTATGGAAATTCCGCCTGTTTGACCGTTCAGATCTCAGAACGGAAGACGGCGAAACGCTGGACATATTCTCTACCGGAGTTCACAACAGCGATTCAGGCCCCGATTTTCATAACGCCCGAATTAAAATCGGCGAAACACTTTGGGCTGGAAATGTTGAGGTACATCTTTCGGCTTCCGATTGGCAAAAGCACGGACATACCACCGATGAAGCCTATAATAATGTGATTTTGCATGTTGTTTACAACAACGATTTACCGTTAAAACTAAACAATGGGCGAAAAGTACCAACGCTGCAATTGAATAACAGGGTTCCGGCCGAATTATATGGCCGTTATCACCAGATGATATTCGGCAATCAAACTATCATACCATGCGAGGCCAGTATCGGCACAGTTGACGGATTAATTATGCACAATTGGCTTACCCGTGTCTTGGTGGAACGGCTGGAAAAAAAATCGGCTGCAGTAATAGCCGCCCTTGCCATTAACCGGGGCGATTGGGAAGAAACGTTTTACCAATTTTTAGCTGCCAATTTCGGGTTTAAAACAAATGCCCTGCCCTTTGAACTGCTGGCAAAATCGCTGCCGCAGCTTACACTGGCCAAAAACAAAAATAACCCGATGCAAATTGAAGCGCTCATATTTGGCCAGGCAGGTTTTTTAGAGGGCGACCTAAACGATGACTATCCCGTTAAGCTAAAAAAGGAATATGATTACCTGCGAAAGAAGTACAGCCTAAAACCGATAGAAAACCATTTATGGAAATTTATGCGCTTAAGGCCGCCCAATTTCCCAACCATTAGGCTTGCCCAATTTGCAGCCTTGATTGTTAGCGCCAATCACCTGTTCTCGAAGATATTGGAGATAAAAGATATTGATGCCTTACGCAACCTTTTTGCATCCAATAAAACAAACGAGTATTGGGACAATCATTACCGTTTTGATGTAGTTTCAAAACCATTGCCTAAAGTTATGGGGGCGGCTTCGGTTGATATATTGCTTATTAATACCCTCGCCCTGTTCTTGTTTAGCTATGGCAAACACCACCAGCAGCAATATTATATTAGCCGCGCACTAAAACTTTTAGAAAATTTACCGGCCGAAAAGAACAATATTACCGCAGATTTTGTTAACTTAGGGGTGAAAATTACTAATGCATTTGAATCGCAGGCACTGATCGAACTAAAAAATAACTATTGTAATTACAAGAAATGCCTGCAATGCGGCGTTGGTAATAAAATATTAAAGCTCAGCTGACATGCTACAAAGAATATTAACTTTTTTTGAACGCTACTCCTTTGGTGTATGTACGTACCTGGGCGAAAAATTTAACATTTCGATAGCCAAAATCCGTTTGTTTTTTATTTACTCTTCCTTTTTAGCGGTAGGTTTCCCACTTATATTTTATTTCTTCGCCGGCATTGTACTCGATATCCGTAAATTCGTAAAGCGTACGCACACCAGGGCTACTGATCTTTAACGCGATTTTAAGGGTTTTACAGGATTTGTTTAAAATAGCGGACTTATCAATCTTATCTTAATCTCAGCCTAATTACTTCCCCGAGGCTTGATGATAGCTTGTTCTCAACATAAAAACAATTAACGTAGCAAGTTTTAGGTACTATACCAACATACCGGTAATAACAGCATCCTGTAAATTACGCACTTTAAACTTGGGCTTATAACAGTAGTGTGCCAGTTGTTTTACCCAGGTACTGTTATACCCAAATACCATTTTTATCATCCTTACCCTGGTTGATCCTTTAGGATACCCATATTTGTACCAGGTAAATTTAGATTGGTCTATTTTAAACTGATCGGTAAAATCGGCCAGGAAGAGGTCTATTTCAATGTCGAAAATATCCAGGTCGAGGTCCAGGCTGGTTTCAAGGCAAAGACTGCCAGGATCTACACTGCGAATTTTGTAGCGGCTGCAATAATCAACAATAAATTCTTTTAAAGGGGGCAGTATCTCTTCCATTAATTGAATAGTTTTGATCATGTTGGTTATAGGACGTTGTTTTAAAAACAAAGGTTGCATCATGGAGACCTATTTCTGAAAAAAAGGTTACCATATTATTAAAAAAGATATTGCTGATGCCCTTAACGCGAGGGCATCAGTATCTAAATATTTATCAACGCTGGTCTTCAATTAAATAACAGAAAGGTGGATAAACTCATGAAGCCGGGATTTATCACCATAAAACGATATTTTGCGTTTATTGGCAGCTTCTTATTAAAAGATCTAAATCTGTTCGGTACCTATTTTGGCCAACAACAGGCTCAAAAATTTAGGTGCGCTTAAATTTCGCAAAACATCAGTTTAATGTTAACCTTGATAAATCTAAAAATCACTGATTATTAAATAGTTATAAATATTTTTCCTGAAATGTGTTAAGTTATGTTAACCCAACTTAGATGCGTTTGCACTACCATTAATGCAATTTTGCCAAATAATTCAAGCGGTATCGTTATTATTGCAATTAGTTTATCATATCCCATGAACCTAAAAGTTATAGCTTTTGATGCCGATGATACCCTTTGGGTTAATGAACCTTATTTTCAGAATACAGAGAAAAAGTTTTGCAGCCTGCTGGAAGACTTTTTACCCGAACATGATATCTCAAAAGAGCTTTTTAAGGTAGAGGTTGATAACCTCCCCCTTTATGGTTATGGCATAAAAGGCTATATCCTGAGCATGATTGAAGCCGCCTTAAAAATATCAGACAATAAGATCGGTATCGATACCATCAACATTATTTTACAATATGGGCGGGAGATGCTCAATGAGCCTATTGAACTGCTGGATGGTGTGGAGCACGTGTTATCAACACTAAAAACTGATTATCGCCTGGTGGTAGCCACAAAAGGCGATCTGCTTGACCAGGAACGCAAACTAAAAAAATCGGGTCTGGCGCATTATTTTCACCATATCGAGATTATGAGCGATAAAAAAGAAGATGATTATATTAAACTTATAAAACACCTGGATATTAATCCTGAAGAGTTTATGATGGTGGGCAATTCCCTTAAATCGGATGTAATGCCGGTGTTAAATATTGGTGGATATGCTATACATGTACCTTACCATACCACCTGGGCACATGAGCATGTGGAGACCAGTTTAAGTCATGAAAAATTTATGCAGGCAGATAAGCTTACAGATATTTTATCATCGGTACAAGGATGAGGAAAAAATTAGATCTTGATACCTGGGTACGCAAAGAACATTTCCTTTTCTTTAAGCAATTTGACGAGCCTTATTACGGCGTAACCGTAACTATGACTTGTACAGCCGCGTATGCATTTGCCAAAGAAAAGAAGGTATCATTCTTTTTATACACCATGTACCTCGCCTTAGCTGCTTCGCAAAAAATAGCTAAATTTACTTATCGTATCGAAGGCGATGAAGTGTACGTCCACGATCAGGTAGACGGAGGATCGACCGTTGGGCGAGCCAATGGCACATTTGGCTTCGGATCGTTTCCATACGCGCCTTCACTTGATGAATTTATAGTTACCGCCAATCAAGAGGTTGAGCAGCTGCAACAATCCAATGAACTGGTACGCTCATCGGCCACCAACATCATCCGTTTTTCATCATTACCGTGGATTAATTTTACCAGTATATCCCACGCCCGGATGTTTGGTATTGAAGATAGCTGCCCCAAAATCTCTTTTGGTAAAATGACAGTACATGAGAATGGCGAACGATCAATGCCGGTATCTATACACGTACACCATGCCCTGGTAGATGGCCTACACGTGGGCCGGTTTATTGATAGTTTTCAGCAACTAATGAATAACGGGGTTTAAACCGTTTTTTCCATTACAATAAGTTCTATTAATTCTTTTGGTGCTCCAAAACGGCCATGATCATGAAATGGTTGAATTTCGCCCGTAAATACATACCCGCGCCGCTCATACCAGCTAATCAACTCCTTACGACTGCGGATTACCGTCATGCTGATTGTGTGCAGGCTAAGTTGCTTTGCAATAACTTCGGCTTCCTCAATTAAAGCTCGGCCTACTCCCCCGTTTTGCAACGCCGGCGATACGCTAAACATACCCAGATATAACTTATCCTCTTTAACTTCAAGGTATACTGTGCCTATGATGTTACCAGCGGTGTTGGTATACTTTAAAATGGTGATGACATCGTTATTCAGGTAATCAATTAACATCGGCTCATCTATCCTGATACCATCAACCAGGTCGGTTTCTGTAGTCCAGCCTTTTTTTGATTCGTCGCCCCGATAGGCACTGTTAATCAATACATTTAGTTCGGCTACGTCGGTAAGCGTTGCTTTAGTTATTGGCATAGTATCTTGTTTTTGGGAGGGCAAACTTAGTATTTACAGCAATAAATCCCTAACAAAAAAATTAACCGTTTACAACAATCTATAATCCTCGCGGGCCGGGCTAAAAATATCAATCAGTTTACAATCAGTAACAGCAGTACCGCCATGCACAATATTTGATGGGATGATTGCAAACATTCCGGAATCTAATACCTGCGGAATACCATCAATAGTAAGTTCAAATTGGCCTTCCAGCACAAAGGAAGACTGTTCGTGTACGTGTTTATGCATCGGTAAAGATATCCCTGCCTTTACCTCAATAAAATTGATGGTGTTGGCATCGGTGTGGATTAGTTTTGAAAAATAGCCGGGCGCAATCTCTTTGGTTTTGATATCGCTAAACAGGTGAAAAAATTGGTTTTGCATGCATCAAATTTACACTACTATTTTAAACTTTGTATCTTTTCTTTAACTGCTATTGTCTCCCGGGTAAAACAATCCCGGTGTTTGACGGGATTGTGATTGGGGTAAAACAACCACCTGATTAATTAAAATATATAATCAAATGTTGACCGTTTATAATGCCGCAATATTTGAAAACCATCTTATCTTTATACAGTTATTAGATAAGTTACACATCAACCAATCATGGCTTTTATTGATTACTATAAAATATTAGGAATAGACAAGGCTGCTTCGGAAAAAGACGTTAAAAATGCTTACCGCAAGCTGGCCCGCAAATATCATCCCGACTTAAATCCCAACGACGCTGAAGCGAATAAAAAATTCCAGGAAATAAACGAGGCTAATGAAGTATTGAGCGATGCCGAAAAACGCAAAAAGTACGATAAATACGGCGAAAACTGGCAACATAGCGAAGCATATGAACAGCAAAACAGGCAGCAACAAAACAGGCAACGTGGTAGTGGGGCGGGCGGTTTCGAAGGATTTGGAGGTGGTTTTGGCGGCGGCGAAGATTTTTCCGATTTCTTCCAATCGATGTTTGGTGGCGCCGGAGGTGCGGGTGGCGGGCGCCGCACGGGTTACCGCGGACAGGATTTGAATGCCGAATTTCAATTGAACCTGCAGGACACTCTGCAAACACATAAGCAAACGCTTACCGTTAACGGAAAAAACATACGAATTACAATCCCGGCTGGAATTGAAAATGGCCAAACCATTAAAATTGCCGGCCATGGGGGCGCTGGCGTAAATGGAGGCCCTGCCGGCGATCTGTTTATTAAATTTAATATCCCGGCGGATGCCCGTTTTAAACGTGATGGCGCTAACCTTTATAATACTATTGATCTTGATTTATATACGGCTGTATTAGGTGGCGAGATTATGGCCGAAACACCAACCGGAAAAGTAAAAGTTAAAGTAAAGCCCGAAACTCAAAATGGCGCCAAGGTAAAGTTGAAAGGCAAGGGTATGCCGGTTTATAAAAAAGAGAATGAGTTTGGCGACTTATATCTTACCTATAACATAAAAATACCAACCAACCTTACCGATAAACAAAAGCAACTGTTTGAAGAACTGTCAAAATCCTGATTATTATGAAAACGGAGAATCTAATTACAGTCAATGAATTTTGTATCTACCATAACGTGGAGTTCACGTTTATAAATTCGTTGCAGCAAGCAGGGCTTGTTGATGTTAAAGAAGTTGACCAAACCATATTCATTCCCGAATCGGAATTAAAAAAGCTTCAGAAAATAGTTAGCTTACACGAGTTAGATATCAATATCGCCGGCATCGAGGCGATAACACATATGCTTGACAGGATTGAACAAATGCAGGAAAATATGCGCGGGCTGCGCAATAAGCTGAAGATGTATGAGGGAGAGTAAGTTGCCTACTCCATATACTTCAACATCATGCGTTCGCTTACAATATTGGCGTCATCAATTACAGACTCCGGGTAGCCCATTGATGCTAATATCGCGATACCATTTTTGCTTTTAAGCAGGCCTTCTTTTAATTTGTAATCGAATACAAGCGTTTTGCCCGATTTGGAGTCTTCAAACGAGTAAATGGCAAAATCTTCATCCAGCAGTTCGGCCAGTTCAAGGTCGTGGGTAGATACAAAAACAAAATTATCGTTGGCTGTGATATATGATAAAACCGATTTTGCGGCGGCGATACGTTCAATGGTATTTGTACCCCTGAATATTTCATCTATAATAACCAGGCTTTTAATTTCTTCGGCAGCACTGCTGCTATCAACAATATTTAATATGGCCAGCGCCTGTGCCTGGAAAAAACTTTGCTGCTCTTCAATACTATCGGTTATTTTAATACTGGTTTGTATTTTTAGGAATGGTGCTTTATAAGCCTTGGCGCAGCTGGTAAATATAGTTTGAGCCAGCAAAGTATTAACTGCTATTGCCTTAATGAATGTTGTTTTGCCCGACATGTTTGAGCCGGTTATCAATGCGCCCCTATCTGCCCGGGTATACAATGAATTAGGCACGCATTTATCTACCAAAGGATGGAATAGATCGGTAATTTCCATTTTTGCATCCTGGCTGATAAATTCGGGCTTATTGTAAAATGGCAAACCTTCTCTTACCGATTGAATGGTTATCAGTACATCAACTTCGGCAACAAAATTGTATACCTTTTCAATGTCTTCGCGGAATTTGCCGATGTGGTTTATTGAATTGGTATAAATATGTGGCTCGAGCAGAAAAAGCACTTTAAAAAGCTGAAATACTGCATACCCCGGAGAGCCAGAATCAACCACCAGGTGACTTTCGAAATTCACAATACTTAAAGATCTTTTTAAACCGGCCAGGTTTAGGAGGCATTTTTTGATGTCGCTGGTATCGCCAATATCTGCATATCTAACTAACCAAACCGCCACTTTATGCATTATTAACAGTTGTGGTAGCGAATCTGAATATTCAGCTGTTTTTTTCTTGCTGGCAAAATGAAATATAGTGTTGTAACCCAACAGAACGCCCAATATGATCAGGCTGACTGGGTTAGGTATAACAATAAGTGACACAAGCGCTGCTAAAATTAAATACGGCACAATTTTAACATACAAAGCCATAACAGGGGCAAATAATGGCGTATGCGTTTTTAAAAACAAGTTGGGAATTTGATAGGCATTACTATGGCTGAGCTTTGAAAGCTCGAGTTCTAAAAATTCACGATTGGGTGCATCCGCATTGAGGGCTGTTACCTTGGCATCAAGTTTCGACAAATTATCAAGTGATGTTTCCGGAAAATGCAATTTCTTATATAATAGCTGCTTTCCGGGTTTTGAATTAGTTCTGTCTATATAGTTGAAAACATTTTTAAGGTCGAGGTCATCTGCGGTTACTGATGATATTTTGCCCGCGGCCGCATCCGCATCTAGGTAAATTTTTATCAAATCAAAATTGCGCCTCGAGTTTACCGGTTTTGCCCATTTGTTTTTGATTTTTTCCAGGTTTTTTTCTTTAGCCCGTAATTTTCCAAAGTAAGATACTATGTATGAAATTGTTAGTACAATAGACAAAATTAGTACCGTAAAAATGATATAATACATGCTTAAAAGAATATAAAAGATTTAAACCCGTGGTTTATTTTCCAGTCAATATAAATGTAAACAAAGTTATTAACTAATAAATTTTTAAAGCGATGAAACTGATTAAAATTTCGATAATAACCCTGGCTATATTATTTTCATTTCAATTTGCCAAAGCTCAAAGTATCTCCATTGGCGCATCTTTTGGATATCGTTATCCTCATCACAAGGTTATCGTGGCCGACGATTATCGCCCTTACTACGCTGAACCCGTTTACTACGACCGCAGTGTTTATTACGAAAGACCAAGATACTACGCTTCCCGAAGCTATTGCAGGCCGTACTATCACAGCACATATTACAGGTCATTTCATGGCCACCGCCGTTGGTAATAGGTAAATGATAATATGTCATAAAAGCCCATCCTGCATTAACGGATGGGCTTTTATTTTGAATGTTAAAACCATTTAATCCTCATGAATAGCTGCGTCGTTTGCCATTTCAATTATTACAGTATCAAGGCGGTCAAGTTCTACCATAATATATGCCAAAGCGGTGGCATCCCCCGGGTCATCTTTAAGCATGGCTGCAAGTCCCTTTAAATTGGCTATAGGGCTGCGCATAAAGTGAGATTGTTTCCAAGCCATTGTTTTTATGCTATTTATCTGATCATGAATTCGTTCATAAGCAGCCTTCAAGTCGCTTTCGGCATTCTTTCTCTCGGTAATGTCGTAAAGCGATATCATCAGCCCCAATATCAGGTCATTGCTGTCAATAATTGGCAATAGCCTTACGTAATACCACATCATATCACCGTTGGGCTGTTGGTAATCAATTTCATAATTTACATGATGCCCGGTTAGCACCTGCCCGGCAAACCTTTCAAGCTGAGGAAACCGTTCAATGGGAAAGTAATCTGCCGGCAAATCAGCGTCATCCAGCCCGTGATTATATTGCGTTTTTGCAAATTTTGCAGCCATTGTGTTGTATGCCAGTACACGCAGGTTTTTATCAAACAACGCGTAAGCAGAATCGGTGGTGTTTAAAATTGTCTGCAAGTTAGCTTCTGATTTCCGCAGTAACTCTTCCGACTTAATTTTTTCGGTAATATCATTTGCCAATGACAGCCGTACCGGCCGGCCATTAAATACAATATCCTGGGTAATAATCTGAACATTAATTATCGATCCGTCTTTTTTCTGGTGTTTAAAAATGCCCTGATCTCCGGAGTCGGAAGTGTTTTTATTAAAGCTATCAACCAATGCGCTCCAATCTTCTTCAATTCTAATATCCCGGGCATTCATCTGTAAAAACTCATTAATGGTATAACCGTAGTGTCTTGCCGCAGCTTTATTTGCTGCAATTATCGAAAGATCGTCTTTCGATATCATCCACATAGGCAATGGATTGCTATCAAACAATAATTTATATTTCAGTTCAGATTGGCGCAGTAGTTCCTCGGCTTCCTTCCTTTCTGTTATATCTATCATTGATCCGATAATGGTGGGCTCGCCATTAATTGTTACCATGTTACCATAAAACTCTACCCAGTTCAATGACCCATCCGCCCGTTGGCCAATTGCCTCGTAATCGATACTGTCAATCTCTCCTTCTAACCGGGCACGGATGTGCTCTAACGCGATGTCCCTATGTTGCTCGCTAACAACCATTGCTGCAGATGGGGCATTAAGAAGCGCATCCTGACTATAACCAAAAACCTGGGCAAAACGCGGGTTTACGTAGGTAAATTTAGCTTTCTGAATGATGTAAATGCCCACCATTGATTTTTCGGCCAGGGTTCTGAATTTCAACTCGGCAAGTCGTAATTCAGTTTCCATTGCTTTACGGGCGGTAATGTCACGCGCTATAACCAAAATACGGTCGTCTGAGAATTTCTTTACGTTTACTTCTACGTCGAAAATAGTACCGTCTTTCTTCAAAAAGCGGCGTTCTTTGATAGTAGCTTCTGTTAAGTCATCAGGGCGCAATATGATAGGGTCAATTTTCAGATGCTCGGGCTCAAGCAGGTTTATTAAATTGAGTTGCAAAAGTTCTTCGCGTGCGTAGCCCGTCATTTTGCACATGCTGGCATTAACTTCGGTGAAATTGTTGTCGAAATTAAGTACATATATGGCATCTGAAGCATGTTCAATAAGTAAACGGTACCTGCGTTCGCTTTCACCCAGTTTATCTACAAGCGCCGTTAGTTCAACCGATCGTTCTGCTACCCTTTTTTCAAGCGAACTGTTAATTGAAATAACTTCATTTTCTGCGGTCGAACGTTTTTCATCGATTCGGTTAAGCCATATTGCAGTAACAGCAACTACGGTAAGGCAAATGCCAAGCATAATGAGCGTTAGCATATAAATACTAACTTCAAGTGTAACCAAGTGATTATACTGTGTTTTAAACCTCAGAAAACCTAAAACAATAAATATCAATTCCAACGGTAAAAACAACTTACGGGCCATTTGATTACCCACCCTGCTACCGGTAAACACATTAGTAAGCCCGTATTGAGGATGCAAAAGCGAAGCAGCTATTGAAATTCCAAAAAACAATAATGCTGTATGCACCGGCATCGAGCTCACATAACTGAAGTTATAGAAAAGAGATAAACCGTATACGTAACCGATAATAGCAACGGTTGAAATAAGGGTGACAGCATGGAGCATGTATTGCCCCGCCAACTGCATTTTTTTTCGCTTAGTAACAATAAGTAAAAAGGCAAAACCTAACAATAAAGTGCAAATGGAAGTATTGATGGTTGTATAACTATTATAAGTATAGTTGGCACCAGTTATGATATCAACACCATTAACAAAAAAATTATCGGTAAGTATATGAAACTGCAGCAGATATTGGAGTAGCCCAAACAGGCCAATTAAGGCAACGATTATTGATAGAACAATAACAGCGCGCTTGATATATTTTTTTGGAGGTTGTTGGATGAGTAAAGTAATTAAACCCAGCAAACTCAGGCAAAGTGCGGTGCTAAATTTTACCGCTACATATTGAGGTATGAGTGTTTTAAGTGCATCTATATTCAAAAGCCATCCGCACACAACCAGTACACCTGCCAATATGGTGAATAAGCTTACAAGGCTTATAAATTTGCTTTTTTGAGGTTGGTACATTTAAAATAAAATATTCTTGCAATCTATATAATTTACCAAAATATTATGCCTTTATGACGATATGGTTTGGGAAGTAAATTTATCCTGATAAAGTTATAATAAAATAAGCCCTTAGCTAATTTTAACAAACAATGGCTTCAGTGGGTAATAACCACTCTAATTAATCAACAAAAAAAATCAAAACCAGTTGATTAAACCAACAGCTACTCATTTTTTTGGGGTTAAAAAAGCACGAAGGGCCTGCTGGGTAAAATCAGATAATACCAATTCGCCGCTAATTGCTGCCCTATCGGCTAATAACAAATCCCAGTCTTTGGTTCCTTCCCATAATAATTGTTTAAGGGCAGTTAAGGCCGCGGGATTATATGACACAAGTTGGTTTACCAACTCCTCAACAGCAAAGTCAAGAGCGGCTATATCTTCATAAACTTCGTTATAAAAGCCCTTTTCTTTTGCCCATTGCGCAGTTTGGAATTCAGTTGCCCGGATAGTCAGCTGCGAAAACGCGGGTAAGCCAATTTTACGCACCACCGCGGGCGAAATTACAAATGGCCCTATCCCTATCGCCAGCTCACTTAGCTTTATTGCAGCAAATTGAGTAGCCAGGCAATAATCGGCAGCTGCGGCCAGGCCTACTCCGCCCCCAACGGCTTTCCCCTGCACACGTGCAATAATTATTTTAGTGGATTTGCGGCATGCATTTATCACATCGGCAAAGCCCGAAAAAAATTTACTTCCCTGTTCCTTATCTTTTATCTGCATCAATTCGTCAAAGCTGGCGCCGGCACAAAATGTACGATCGCCCCCGCTTTTTAACACAATAATTTTTACAACATCATCGGCGCCTGCTTCCTGAATGCTTTTAGCAAGTTTTTGCAGTAAATGAGATGGAAGAGAATTTTGAGATGGATGATAGAAACTAATGGTAGCCGTACCATTGGTGCTTGTTATGCTTGATACATTTCCGTTATCGATGGCCGACATGTTTATGGGTATATAAATTGGTTTGTTAACCAAACCAACGCACGTCCAATATCAGAAGTATTTTAGTTAACTGCAATTTTAGCCTAAAATAATTAAGCGCAAACGCATCAAATTGGGTTAACATAACTTAACACATTTGGGATAAAAAATCTATAAGTATTTAATAGTCAATATTTTATATTTTATCATGGTTAACACTAAACTGATCTCGCAATTTAGTCGCATCCAAATATTTGTGCCTGTTGTTGGCCAATAAAAATTCCTTTGGTACCTCGATCATTTAACCACGATCTGCCAATAAAAGCAAAGTGTCGTTCGATACTTATATCGTCCCGACGCCATAAGTTCATTCCATTAGCTATTTAGCTGCGTTTGCCCTGCTATAATTGGCAACTCAAAATAAAAGGTTGCGCCTTTGGCCAATTCGCTCTCTACTCCTATTTTACCATTATGATTATTTATAATTTCGGTGCTGATATAAAGCCCCATACCGAGGCCGCTAGCCATGAATTTTTGATCTTCAACCCGGTAAAAACGTTCAAATATACGCTCAATCTGCCCGGCAGATAACCCGATTCCAAAATCGGTAACAGATAGGCGTACTACGCTTTCATTGATTTCGGTTTTAATGATTATTTTTTTGTTTACCTGCGAGTATTTTACAGCGTTATTTATAAAATTCATAACTACTTGTTCCAACCTTTCAGCATTTCCGATAATTTTAAACGAGGCGGTAGCTTGGTTTTCAAATTCATGCTGGGGATACATGTGCTCCGCGTTCTCCAGCGATGTTAAAACCAAATCGCGAAGGTTAACTTCTTCGATAGCGTATTCAAGCCTGCCCGCGTGTATTTTGCTTACGTCGAGTAAATCATTTACCAGGCGTTGTAGTTTATTTACAGCAACCCCAGCTTTTTCAATATATTGTTTAACAACCGGCGGCACATGTTCCTTGTTATAACCACTGATGAGCTGAATGTAGCCTTTTAAGCTGGTTAATGGTGTTTTAAGTTCATGACTGGCCACACCTATAAATTCATCTTTACGCTCCATTTCCTGTTTCTGATCTTCAATATCAGTAGCGGTGCCTACCCAAAAAATAATTTCGCCGTTATCACCTTTCAACGGCATGGCCCGGTTTAAATGCCAGCGGTATTTTCCGTCCCAGCGCAGGTAACGGTTTTCTACTTCAAAAACAGCGCCGGTTTTCAATGAGTGTATGTATTTATCTATGGTTACCGCCAGGTCATCCGGATGGACTACGCGCCGCCAGCCCCAACCTGCGGTTTCGCTAAAACGTAAGCCGGTATAATTATACCATTGCTGGTTAAAAAAATCAATTTCACCGTCGGGCAGGTTTGTCCAGCTCATCTGCGGAATATTATCGCTTAGCAGCTTAAAATGCTCCCTGCTTATCAGGAGGTCTTTCGTACGCTCTTTTACCGTGTCCTCAAGTTCGTTATTCAGCTTTTTAGTTTCTGCCTGCGCCGCAACAAGCTGGTCATTTTTTACTTTAAGTTCCCATTCGGCTTCTTTTTGCATTGTTAAATCGGTAAGTATCAAACTAAGCGATAAACCTTCGTCAAGACTGAGGGTTGTGCATGACAACAAACAAGGTGTTAAATGGCCCTTTTTATCTACCAACAAAATCTCCCCTTTGCAATCTTCTTCCCAGCCATTATTAATCATGTAATTAAATCTTTCTGTAGAAATTTCGGGTATAAAAGTTTCAAACCTTAATCCTATTACCCGCTCTAAAGGCATATTCATCATGGTTGCAAAACGCGAATTGCTATACAGAATTATACCTTCCGTATTTAGGGTGACGGCCCCCTCGTTCATTTTTTCAATAAAAACACGGTAGGTCTGGTCGGCTGTTTTAAGTGTATATAATTGATGCCCGGTATTGTCTTTAACAATAAGTGCATCAACCTGGCCATTCCGTATAGCATCAATAGTATCGTTTGCTTCGTCTAATTTAAACTGAAGCTCCCGAAATCCTTGTACTAGCTCGTCGTATGTTAATTTAGCATGATTCATATTAATAATCAGTATATAAACCAAGCCCACGAAGTACCTTTGCGACATTGCTCATATCGCCTATTAACCGGCGCTCGGTCCCCGGCGCTTTTTTAATTAGCAGCGGCAGGGCAATAATCTGTTCACTTTCGGCAATTAAAGGTTGTTGGTAAACATCTATAATTTCCAATTCATAATTACCGGTTAAATACTGTTCGCAAATACCCTTTAAATTGGATATGGCACGCGTTGAATTTGGCGAGGCCCCGGCTACAAACAAGCGTAACTGAAAAACACTCCCGTCATCAAAATTTAAATTCTGGGCCAAAGGTGGCAGTTGATCTTGTTCAGACATTATATTTTCTTTAGCGTGGCCTGATATTTAAACCCACCAGCACTTTTTCTTCGTTGGATAAATCGCCAATTATTTTCCTGATAGGCTCAGGCACCTTTCTTACCAGGGTGGGTATTGCAAATATTTGGTCACCCTCTGCAAGTTGGGGTTGCACCAATAAATCTATTACCTCGATGGTATACTGGCCTTTTAAATATTCTTCGCAATATTTTTTAAGGTTGGCAAGCGCGGCAACAGATTTGGCTGTTTTACCGGCAACGTACAACCTCAATTCATATTTTACTGTTTCGTCTTCCATTTCATTTAACTTTTATTTTTATCAGCCCCAGTTGTACCCCTGCGCATCCTTGTAATCTCATCCCGGTTCTTTTCTATTATCTGTTGTTTTAATTCTTCTTCTAAATAAATTTTATTCAGCTCATCTTCAACGGATTCAAATTCTGCTTTTAGGTTGGTTATTTTTGATTCCAGCATCATTCGTTTACGCATAATCTCTTTGTCTTTACGCGATACGGCAAAGTCCCGTAGCGCAAGCCCGGTTTTTTCTTTTAGTTTCTCAGCCTCACGCGCCGATCCGGTAAGTACGCCCTCGGGCCCAAGATATACGTCAACCAGGTCTAGTCCGTTGTCTGTAATAACAAACTCACGCACCTGGTTACTATGTTTCATACCGCGCGATTTCATGATATACATACCCCTGTTCCGTTCACCATTGTACTCGATATCCCGCACCAATAGCCAGGCATCAACAAGCGAAGAAACACCTTCGTCGGTTTGGTCGCTTATAATTGTATTAAGGGTTAACGCCGTAAACATTACTGTAATTTGTTCTTCCTGCAAAAAATCTATCAGCCTTATGAGCATTGATTTTACTTCGCTTACCGAACCAACAGTGATAAGGTTGGTTATGGGATCGAGCACAACCGCGGCAGGTTTAAATTTTTTTATAAGTTTATAAATAGCCACAAGGTGCATTTCAAGGCCATACAAAGTGGGCCGGGATGCATAAAATTGCAGCAAGTTATTGTCAATGTGTTTTTGCATATCCACATTGATAGATTTCATATTCCTGATAATCTGTTTTGGCGACTCCTCAAAAGCAAAGTACAGGCATCTGTTGCCGCCATTACAGGTTTCATTGGCAAAGTATGCCGCTATACTGGTTTTACCGGTGCCTGCTGTGCCCGAAACTAAAACGCTGCTCCCCTTAAAAAAACCGTGCCCGCCAAGCATACTATCAAGTGCCGGAATACCCGAAGACACCCTACTCGAGGACACATCTTTTCCAAGTTTTAAAGACGTAACCGGCAATACAGAAATACCGTCCTCGTCGATTAAAAAAGGATATTCATTAGTTCCATGTTGCGAACCGCGATATTTTATCACCCGTAACCTCCGGGTAGAAATTTGGTTGATAACGCGATGGTCAAGCAGGATAACGCAGTCAGAAACATACTCTTCCAGGCCCTGACGGGTTAAAGATGGTCCTTCACCTTTTTCGCCGGTTATTATGGCTGTAACACCTTTATCTTTTAAAAAGTTAAATAGCCGGCGCAGTTCTGCCCGAAGGATAGTTTGATCCGTTAGGCCCGAAAATAAATTCTCAAGTGTATCTAACACTACCCTTTTTGCCCCAATTGAATCAATGGAGTAACCCAGCCTAATGAACAGGCCTTCCAGGTCATATTCGCCGGTTTCCTCAATCTCGCTGCGGTCAATGTGAACATGGTCAATCTTTACCATATTATCGGTTTGCAGCTTTATCAGATCAAAACCTAATGAAGCTACATTCATTGCCAATTCCTCGGCCTTTTCCTCAAACGCCATAAAAATACCAGGTTCTTTAAACTCCGTTGCGCCGCGAACGATAAATTCAAGCGACATTAAAGTTTTACCGCAGCCAGCTTCGCCACATATTAAGGTAGGCCTGCCCTGGGGCAGCCCACCACCGGTTATTTCATCTAAACCCGTTATGCCCGTTTGACTTTTAGGTAACGAGGGGAAATTTGGCTTTTCTTCTTTTTTTTCTTTACTCATTGTGAACAGCGTTTTATTTTATACGTGCTATCAACGTACCTGCATCTGCAATTTAATTGGTTAATAATGCAATACAGGCCCACTTTGTTTTATCATGAGAAATTTATTTATTGGTTTGTAGCTGTTTTTTTACGTGGAAGATAAGGCAACGACCTTGCTTAGCTATAATACTTTATGGCCATTACCGTGATAATTAATCGTTTTATAAAATAAAGAATCCCGCCGCTGAAAATAACTATCTTAAAGATGTTATTCAACAGCCCGAATCGGCGATTTATTAAAACATAAGGCTGGGTATTTAGTTTATTACCATGTAAATTAAAGGAGTATATTTATACACTTTCCCAGGTAAATGACCAACGCTACAGAACAAAGTTTTCTAAACAACGAAAATATCTTTCGTATCCTCATAGAAGAGTCGCCGAGCCCGGTTGGTTTATATATAGGGCAAGATATGTTGATAAAAATTGCCAACAAATCCATCATCAAAATATTTGCAAAAGGCGATGACGTTGTTGGGAAACGTTATTTTGAATTGTTGCCCGAACTAAAAACACAACCGGTTTTTGATATCCTGAACAACGTTTACCATACAGGGGTAGCTTACGAGGCCACAGAAGCACGCGTTGACATAGTTGTAAATGGAAACCTTGAAACGTTTTACTTTAACTTTGTATTTACGCCAATAAAGAATAGCGAGGGCCAGGTTTGGGGGGTTTTAAATACAGCCGCAGATGTTACCGAGCTAGTATTAACCCGCTTAAAATTAAAAGAAAGCGAAGAACGTAAACAATTTACCTTACATGCTGCCGAAATAGGCACCTGGGATCTTTATCCACCCCAAAGAGTTGTGATTTGGGATGATCGCTGCAAAGAATTGTGCGGCTTTTCGGCTGGCGAGGAAGTAACGTACAACGATATTTTCAGGCACATTCATCCCGAAGATGAGTTTCGGGTTAGGGAAGCTGTCCAGAATGCCTATAATCCACTCTCGGATGGAAATTATGATATAACATTCAGAACAATTAACCGGGATGGCAGCCTGAAACATTGGATTCAATGTAAGGGCAAGGCGTATTTCGGGCTTGATAATGAGCTTTGGCGTTTTGCCGGCATCATAAGGGACGCTACCCGCGAACAACTGGATAGGCAGGAGCAACAAAAGTTAATAGCCCTGGTTGAAAACACCGCCGATGCTATTGTACTCAGCGGCATCGCTACCGATGTTACTTACGTGAATAAGGCAGGCGTAAATTTATTGGGCATAAATGATGCTGCCGAAGCATTAATATCCGGTCTTGATTGTTTTTATGAAGATGACAGGCAAATCGCGGCTGATAAAATGTTACCCGCTATACTGGAAAATGGCAAATGGAGTGGTGAAATAAGATACAGGCATTTTAAAACAGGCGAACCGATACCGGTATATCTCAATTCGTTCCGAATAAATGATAGTTTTTCTGATAACCCTATTGGCCTGGCAACTGTAGCCCGCGACTTGAGGCCCGAAAAAAACGCCCATAATGAACAGTATAAATTATTAACACTGATTGACCACAGTTCTGATTTTGTAAGCCTATCCGACCTGGATGGCAACGTGAGTTATGTTAATGCGGCGGGGAGGATAATGTTAGGTATAAAAAGCCAGCAGGACCTGGAGCGGCACAACAGCGAGTATTTAACGAAAGCCGAGTTGGTTAAACTGGTTAATAACGTAAACAAGGGCTTGATGAAAAATGGCAAATGGTCGGGCGAGATCAGTTTTAAACATTTTGAAACGGGCGAGGCAATCCCTGTATATGGAACAACAATGCTGGTTTATGATTCGGTTACCGGTAAACCGCAGGGCCGCGCTACAATAGCACGTGATATGCGCCGTGAAATTGCCGACAGGCAAGAACTAAACGAGCAGATTAAACAGTTTGAGTTTGTTACCGATTTTATGCCTGTACAGTTATGGACAGCCACTACAGATGGTAATATTGATTACGTAAATCAGCGTACAACAGATTACTTTGGAACAGGCCAGGAACAGATAATCGGCACATCGTGGCTAAACCTGGTACATCCCGAAGATACAGATGGCTGTGTTGCCGCCTGGACATCGTCCATTAAAACCGGAAATATATACCAATATGAGTTTAGGCTGCTCGATAAAAACCGGGTTTATAAATGGCACCTTGCCCAGGCCTTGCCTTTTGTTAACGACGGGAAAATTGTTAAATGGTTTGGTACTAATACCGATATAGATGAGCAAAAGCAGCTTCAACGTCAAAAAGACGATTTTTTAGGTATCGCAAGTCATGAGTTGAAAACGCCGGTAACCAGTATAAAAGCTTACGCGCAGGTGCTGGGGGCAATGCTTACCCGGGAGGGTGAAACCAAAAAGGCCGAAATGGTAGCAAGAATGGATGCCCAGGTAAACCGGCTTACCAATTTAATAGGCGATTTGTTGGATGTTACCAAAATAAACTCAGGCAGGCTACAATTTAACAAGGTATGGTTTGATTTTAACCAGGCGGTTAAAGAAACGATGGATGATTTGCAGCACACCACAAAAAAACATAAGCTGGTGGCCGATTTTACCGAAACAGGCCAGATTTACTCGGATAAAGACCGCATAAGCCAGGTAATCACCAACCTGATAACCAATGCAATAAAGTACTCGCCGCATACCGATCAGATAATTGTAAGCACCCGGCTGAAAAATAACGAAGCTATTGCTTGTGTGCAGGATTTTGGCATAGGCATTCCCGATGATAAAAAAGACAGGGTATTTGAACAATTTTACAGAGTTAGCGGCGACAAGCAGCATACCTTCCCTGGTTTGGGATTAGGATTATACATCTCGTCAGAAATAATTAAGCGCGAAGGCGGCAGGATGTGGGTAAACAGTGTCGAGGGCAAAGGATCTACCTTTTGCTTTGCTTTACCTGTTGATGGAAATGAGCAATAAATTTCCATTTTGACTAACAAAAGGTTTGACATTTAACACGAACTGCCTGACACAAAAACTGAAACATTAACTCTCATATAATGTTATGTTTATATAATATATATAAGTCATGGGAGTATTACAGCATATCCAACACCAGATCTCGGCACTTAATGATCTGATCAAAATAAATAACGACCGCATCGCCGGTTATCAAAAAGCATCAGATGATTCGGCAGACAATGACCTGGTTTTACTGTTCAACGAATATGTTGATCAAAGTAAAAACAATGTAAGCGAGTTAAAAGAATATATCCTTTTTTTAGGCGGACAACCAACCGATGGCACTACGCTATCGGGCAAATTTTATCACACCTGGATTAACCTGAAAGCCGTGCTTATCAATAAAGACAGGCAGGGTATATTGGCTGATTGCGAATATGGCGAAGATGTGATCATCAAGGCATACAGAAAAGCGCAAGACGACAAAGAGCTTATTTGGGAAGACGATAAAGTTGTAAACCTTTTAGCATGGCAATTGGAAGGTTTTAAAACATCGCACGAAACGGTAAAGACATTGCGTGAAGCTGTAAATATTTAACTGTTTTACTATGAATAGCTCCGATCACACCTTCTTTGATGAGTATAAACCCTTACACGTGCCGCACGAATATTCGGCTTCGGCATGCGTGCAAAATAACGTTGTGTTTGCACTTGCGCAGTTAGGAGAAGCAACGGCCCGTGAAGTTGCCGCAAAACTAAGCCTGCTTGAACCTGGCACGCACCCCGATACTCACCAAAAAAATGCCGATGATATACTTAATTACCTTTTTGATAAAGGGTTGATAAAAGCAAACAACATTGGCGGCCAATTAGCCTTTAATTTAAGCAAGATCAGGGAAGCAAACTCCGGTAAAGCCGACAGTCTTTTTAAGGATTAACCGGGTTTATCGGCTTAGCCGAAATGACGCTGTCTACAACAAATACGCTAACACCCCTCCATGGCAGGGTATGGAGATATTCTTTATAATGCAGCTCCAGGTACGATCCGGCATTGTTGTTTAGTTGTTGCGCTACCTTTTCATCTGTTACCGAAAACATAAATTCGTTTGAAGCTATACTTCCCTGCGCTTGCGTACGTATACCGTTTTGTATCAGCCTGCCTTCATAGGTTTTGAAAACATATCCTTTTTTTACAAAATAATTCATGGTACCCGCTTTGGCACCTTCTCCAAAAACAAAATAAAAACGATAGTAAAAAAAACCTGCAAACAGTAACAATACAATTAATAAAAGAATTACCCTGCCTGTTTATAAATAAACTTGTAACAACTAAATCAATATCTTCCTATGCAAAATCTCATTCAGGTATGAGCCAGCAATGGCAGATAAGGATTGTTTTGTGTTTTGATCTTCATGAATGGTGTTTTAAATTATTTAAAGCTACAAAAAGTTGAGATGCAGCGTACTATAAATCAAATGAAAATGGCCTTTGGCTCGCGGTTATTTCCTAAAGGTTAAATAAAAAATTTATTATTAATAATTACCCATATTGAGTTTAAACTCTAACTTTATCTGACTTTATCTAAAATTAATAAAAATGCCCGCCGAACTATCGCCTGTTTTGCCAGATGAGATTTTCAAAATCATATTCGAAAAATCGCCGGGCTCGCTGTTGGTAAAGGCCGATGCACCGCATTTTACAATTATGGCTGCTAACGAAGCCTATCTGACCATAACAAACGCCACCCGCGAACTAATTATTGGCAAAAGTTTTTTCCGGGTATTTCCAGACGATGATGATGACCCCGAAGATGAAACCGGTGCCCGTAAAACATTTGCCAAAGTAATACAAACAGGTCAAAAAATTGATATCCCAAGCTATCGTTACGATACCCGCGACCCGGAAACCGGGGATTACCGGGTAAGGTATTGGTCATGCAGCAATGTGCCATTTAATGGCCCCGATGGTAAGGTTGCTTATATTTTAAATACTATTGCCGAAATAACGGGCGAAGTAAACGCCAAAGAAGCTGCTATCGAAAGCGAAAACCGGTTGCGGCTTGCCGCCGAGGCTACGGGCTTTGCAACTTTTGATTGGGATTTTAAAGACGAAATAAGGTTGTGTTCGCCACAGTTAGCCGAATTATTCGGTCATCCGGCAGGCAGCAGGTTATCATCAATAGAAGCGTTTCAAAAGCAGGTGCTGCCCGAAGATAAACAGGTAATAACTAGCGCTTTTAATGAAGCCCTAAAAACTGGCATTTATGCGTATGACATAAGAGTGATTTGGCCCGATAGCAGCATCCACTGGTTAAGCATCAAAGGTAAACTAGTTACCGGAGAGCGGCAAAAACCTGTTAGAATGCTGGGTACCGTTATTGATATAAGCGAAGTAAAGCGAGATGAGATAAGAAAAAATGATTTTATAGCCATGGCCAGCCATGAGTTAAAAACGCCATTGACTTCCATTAAATCATACATCCAGGTACTTTCAAAAAAATTAGCTGCAAATAATGATGCTTTTGTTGATAATGCTTTAAGTAAAGCCAATAACCAGGTTAATAAAATGACCGATTTGATTCATGGTTTTCTTGATCTTTCAAAGCTGGAATCGGGCAAGCTGCAGCTTAAACCGGAATTGTTTGATATGAACAAGCTTTTAGGCGATAGCATTGCCGAGTTGTTGCTGTCAACCTACAGTCATACCATAATTTTCAATGATTCAAATATTTTGAACGTCACTGGAGATAAAGAAAAACTTGGCCAGGTTATTGGTAATTTTTTAAGCAATGCTGTAAAATACTCGGCCAAGGGAACTAAAATTATGGTTAACAGTACCATCACCGATGGTTTTGTAATTGTAGCGGTTACTGACGAAGGCGTGGGCATCAAATTAAAAGATCACAAGAAGGTATTTCATCGTTTTTACCGGGTCGATAACGAAAAAATAAAAAATGTCTCCGGCTTCGGCATAGGTCTTTACCTGTCAGCCGAGATTGTTCAAAGCCACAAAGGTAAAATTTGGGTTGAAAGCACCGAAGGGGTGGGTTCCACGTTTTATTTTAGTATCCCATTTTAATGGCCAGTGTTTACCGGCGTTAATTTTACCCTTTTATAGGACGATAGCATAAATTGCACCAGGTCGGTCATATTTAACGGTGGCTGATTGGTAGTAACGCTCAGTTTCTTTTTGTCGTTTTCAAAATCAATTTCAAAATAATAGTTAGGTGCATCAACTACCTGGTCTTGTTGCTGCCAGCCGTACATTTTTTTGAGTTCGCTATGCTTAAGCCAATAATTCAAGGTATCAAGCTGAAGCCTGGATAATTTTGCTGTAAACTCTCCTTTATAAGGATCGGCATACTCCCCTCCTCTTAAATGATACTCGCCATTTGGCGAAATTGTGATTTCAAGCTGTGGGCAATCTCCGTGACAGGTTGACGATAAAAAGCGTATGGCAGAGAATTTAACATCTTTATCGTAACTATTTTTAAAATTGGTAAACTCATAAGTGCCCGGACCAGCCAGCTTAACTGCGTTCGAGTCGATAGCTTTGATATAAAGCCGGCTTTGCGTCAGGTTCCTTATCAAAAATTTAAAATTGGTTTTGTGTTTAACCCTAAAGTTATCAGCGCTTGACGTATAAACATCAGTCATGATCAAAGTATCTTTTACAATGGCGTAATGACTTTTGAATTTATCGCTTCCAACAAAATTAAAGTTGACACGGCCTTTCTGAAAATAGAGATGCCCCAGGTCTTTATTAATCCAACGGATAGAATCCAGTTGTACTTTTTGAGCGTGCAACCCGCCAAAAACAATAACAAATGCAAATAACAAAAAGCCGCGCTTTATCATTTAGTATACTTATGAAATGCAGATTTGCTTTACAAACCCATATAATAGGATGTTAACGACGGAAAATCATTAAACTTGTGTTCGTAGTCATTAGTTTTTCCAAATCCGTAGCTCACAAATATAAAAGGTATACCTGCCAGGCGTGTCTGCTCCGCGTCACCTTGTGTATCGCCCACATATACTGGCGCTTTAAGCCCATGTTTTTCAATCAGCAAATGCATATTATAGTTCTTGGGCATGTTGTTTTCGCCATAAGCTATATAATCGGTAACATAATCGCCAATGTTTGCCCATGCTATAAATAGCGGTATAATGCCGACAGCGCAATTACTCAGCACAAAAACTTTATATTTTGTTGCCAATAATTTCAGCCCATCTATAACGCCTTCGTACATATTGCCACCACTTTGTGGTAATATCTGCCTCCTGGTTTCATTTACATCCATGTAAATTCCCTGGGCTATATTATCTTCAAAATCAGGCAATATGGCCTTGGTTAGCTTACTTCCCTCCATTCCGATAAGCCCCAGCAGTTCGGTACGGTTTATTACTCTATCTATAGCAAGTTTTTCAAAAGTTAAATTCCATGATGTGGTGTAAGTGTCAACGGCATCCCAAAGGGTTCCGTCCATATCAAAAATGAGGCTATCAGGCTTCTGCATATATAATTTTCAAGTGTTTTTGCTAAGATGTAAAATTAAGCTTAGGTATGAAAACGAAGTTCATACTTTCTTCATTATTAATCCTCACTTTTGAAATGTGATAAGGTTAATGTGGGCCAGCTTAGCAGGAGGTTGGTTCCATAGAGGTCTCCGCCGTAATACGCGGGGACTTTTTTATTTTATGCCAAATCTGCTCTATAGCGCCGTGCGGCACTTCCAAATGTAGTTTCGTGAATACCAATTAATCGATAGTTATACCATCACCTACCCTGTAAATTTCGTGAAATTTGATACCAAGTTTATCAAAATGTTTTGCATATGCGTCATAGCGTTGTTTTATGAAAAACTCTTTAGCATAACCATCATGAACCGGCAATATTTGTTTTGGCTGTAGTTTATCAGCAAAACCCGAAATTCGTACTTCATTGGCAAAAGGTGCCATGGTTACCATAAGCAGCAACTCAATTCCTTTATATTCCAAAAGCTTATCTTCCATGGAGTCAACAGGGTGCAGTACTTTGTCGTTAATGACAAACCCGGTCATCTGGGGCAAGGGATTATCCATAATTAACTCGTGCGTAACCGGGATAGCTTTTAAAATAAAGGGACCAAAGTTTTGAGTGCCTTCTTCAAACATGGTGTAAACTATACCGGCTTTATCCAGCTCCCGCCCTACCTGGCTGTTGGTAATCACTATGGCGCCGCTCAAATCCAGGATACTCTTCAAAATTTCCAGGTCGTAATGATCGGGGTGGATATGCGTTATCACAATGGCTTTTACATCCGCAAACATTTGTGTGGTAACATCGCCCTCGGCAAACGAGAATTTACCGGGATCAAATAATAACTTATAATCATCCAATTCAAATACAAGGCAGGAATGGAGGTATTTAGAAATCTTCATACACAATTAACACGATTTAAGGATTTAACAAGATTTACAGGATTAGCTTCAATAAAGTATACACCCAACAGGCACAATAAGTTTAATAATTTTTACACAAGTAAAAGCACTATATTAAAGGTGCCTTTTTTTTAAAATCCTGTTAAATCATTAAATGGTGTTCAAATCCCGAAATTGTGTTTATAGCAACTCTGTGGCCAAATTCGCCAATTCGCTCCGCTCCCCTTTTTGCAAGGTGATGTGCGCGTAAAGCGGGTGCCCTTTAGCTTTATCAATCAGGTACGATAAGCCATTACTCTCGGCATCAAGGTAAGGTGTATCAATCTGGTAAATATCGCCTGTAAAAACAAACTTGCTGTTTTCGCCTGCGCGGGATATGATGGTTTTTACCTCGTGCGGGGTAAGGTTTTGGGCTTCGTCGACAATAAAGAAGATTTTACTTAACGTACGGCCGCGGATAAAAGCCAACGGCGCAATGGATATTTTATCGTTGCTTACCAACTCATCTATTTTAGCCTGCATTTTATCGTCGTCGGCAAACTGATCTTTGATGAATTTAAGGTTGTCCCAAATGGGGGCCATGTAAGGGTCAATCTTGGATTTGATATCTCCCGGTAAAAAACCAATATCTTTATTGCTTAGCGGTACTATAGGGCGGGTAACAAAAATTTGGCGGTAATATTTACGCTGCTCCAGTGCACTGGCCAGCGCCAGCAAGGTTTTGCCGGTGCCTGCATTACCCTGTATAGTTACCAGTTTAATATCGGGATGTAGCAAAGCATGTATAGCAAAAGCCTGCTCGATGTTTCGGGGCGATATATTAAATACAGGTTGCTCAGTAACTTTTTCCAGTTGTTGCGTTGCTGCATTATAAAAACCAGATACATCGCTTTTTTTGCCTTTTAATATATAAAAGTGATTGTTGGTATACTGTGGTACACTTAGGCTTTCGGCGGGCAGGTTTTCCTGCTTGTTGAACTGGGAAATTAGTTTTTCGGTAACCTTATCTACATCCGTTTTGCCGGTGTACAGCTCGGCAAGGTTTTTAATTTTACCGGTTTCGTAGTCTTCTGCATGCAGGTTAAGCGATTTGGCTTTAAGCCTGAGGCAGATATCTTTTGATACCAGCACCACTTTTTTTGCGGGGTATTCTTCCTGCAGACCTAAGGCAACGTTCAATATGCGATGGTCTATCTTGTCCGATCCAAAAACTTCTTCCGCATCGGCAGTTGTAGTTTTTACATCCATGGCTACTTTAAAACTGCCTTTACTTTTCCCGTTTAGCGGAATCCACTCGTTTACCAGGTTGTTTTTCGACAGGTCATCCATCAGGCGGATGAAACTCCGGGCCTCAAAGTTTCGGGTATCGTTGCCGTTCTTTTTATTATCCAGCTCTTCCAATACCTGTATGGGTATGGCAACATCATGCTCCTGGAAATTTTGAAAGGCGTTGTGATCATACAGGATCACGGAGGTATCTAAAACGAATATCTTCTTCTGGTTACGCTGGCCGTCCTTATTCATATCCCACTAAATTAGGTTTTTTAACCTTTGTTCAAAACGAAAAAACATTCTGAACATAAAAAAACCTTATAAAAGCGAAAACGGGAGCCTCCTCTTGCGATTTGAACTCCCGTTTCCAAACCCCTGTTCAACCGTAGTTTCCCAGTGGCATCAAGTTTTGTGTATCCTTAACCGATATGCCTTCGTCTGTCGTTCTTGCGAACTACCGACTACCGCAATACCCCCAGTTCTGTTTTGGCTCTCCGTAAAGCTCCGCATCGTTCCTGGTACCTCCTTTAATCACAATCTTTTTTCAAAGACTTTCGTAATTTTCATTTTTTCATGTGACTCAGTGAACTTCTTTTGATCTTTAGCTCCTCCGAAGATTCGCCCGATTCAATTTTTGTTTTCCTGAAAGGCTGTCAAAGTACGTCGTTCTTGATGATTGCAATATAAGGACTAAAAGGCACCTTTGTCAAGCAAAAAATAAATTTGTTATATACACGTTATTAACAAACATTGTTAATAACAAAATCATTATAAATAGCTTATTAATAATAATTTAAGTAATTAAATCCGATTTAGCCTTCAGGTTATCAACATAAACCTTATCAACAAAAATAAGCGAAAAGGCCTTTTTACCACACTTGCAAAAAGCGTAAAATCATCACAACGCTAAATTTTTTCGGTTAAATGCCGCCAATATCTTTTAGGAATATGTCTTAAATGGAGCTTTGTATTCTTCCTGGCTACAATATTTACGCTGGTAAAATAGCTCTTCCAAAGTTGCTGGTAAACCTGCTCATCTTGGGTAAAAACAGTTACTACATCGGTAGGTTTATTAACTTCCGAAAAATCAAGCGTCATATACTGGGTATCATGTAGATCATAATGAATGCCGTACCTGCGTTTAATATCATAAATGATCCATTTTTGATCGGTATACCGGTTTTTAAAATGCCTGATAAGTAAGGGAAGTACATTAAAGTCCGGCTCAACGGCAGCATAATAAATTTCGTCCTTAAGTTTCCGGAAACGGATAAACGCTTCCATCCTATGCTTTTCCCGCCTTACCATCTTCAAAATCTCTGATAGGCGCATCACGTATTTATTGCCGTAATCTTCTTCAACGTTTACATCAGTATCAAAAACATACCGAATAAATCCAACAATGGCACCCTCTTCATTTTCCATTTCGGCCATATGGGCAATGTACAGGCGTTGAATACCCGCGGCCGAGAGTTTTTTTCTTAGCCCCTTCAGTACCCTGTTGGCGCGGCGCTCGTCTGTTATTACCTGTAACACTTCTTCAAACATGGCACTGCTGCGCCACTCCCCCTTTATCAGCTTTACGTGAAACAGTTTGCGGTCATATATTTCAAATACGGCGGTAAGCAAACCTTCAAATGTTCCATCGTAAACAAGTGTATACATCGTCAAAACAGGGTAAGTTGGGTTTGCGTGTTTTTAATGTATTTGCTTTGCGATTCGGCCAGGATAAATTGTTTGATGTTGTTACCGGTTAAGTCCCGGCGTTCAAACTCATTACTTTTACAAATAATAAAGTAACGGGCACGGTTAAGGGCTACCCCTATCTTTTTTAACTGCTCCCAGCTTAATTTAGCAAACTTGCGCGCGCTTACTATTTTCTGCGCAGATAGTAAGCCGATACCCGGCACACGTAAAATCATTTGCACATCAGCTTTATTAATATCTATAGGAAAAGCCTGCATATTACGGATAGCCCAACTTAATTTGGGGTCGATATCCAGATCGAGCAAGGGATTTTGAGTGTTTACTATTTCATTAACATGAAAACCGTAAAAACGCATTAGCCAGTCGGCCTGGTAAAGGCGGTTCTCGCGTACCATTGGTACCGATGTATTCAGGGCTGGTAAACGCTTATCGGCCAAAACAGGCACATAACCCGAATAATAAACACGCTTCAAGTGGAAATTTTTATAAAAATAACTGGCCGATTGCAACACCTGTTGATCACTTTCGGGGGTGGCGCCGATAATTACCTGGGTACTTTGCCCGGCCGGCGCAAACAGGGGCGCTTTTTTAAAAAGCTTCTTTTCTTCGGTCCGCAGGATAATTTCATTTTTCAGGAAGTTCATTGGATTTATCATATCCTGCCTGTTTTTTTCGGGAGCTAATAATTTTAGCCCGGCTTCTGTAGGCATTTCCAGGTTTACACTCAATCTATCGGCATACAAACCAGCTTCGCGCATCAGCTCGTCACTTGCGCCGGGGATGGATTTTAAGTGTATGTACCCGTTAAAATTACATTCGGTGCGAAGCTTTTTAGCTACCCTCACCAAACGTTCCATGGTATAATCGGCATCTTTAAAAATACCCGAACTTAAAAACAGGCCCTCGATATAATTTCGCCGGTAAAAATTAATAGTAAGGTCAACAACTTCCTGAACCGTAAATGCTGCCCGTTTGATATCGTTGTTTTTGCGTGATACGCAATACGCGCAGTCAAAAATGCAGTGATTGGTAAGCAGTATTTTAAGTAAGGAAACACATCGCCCATCCTCTGTATAACTATGGCAAATACCGTTGCTGGCATTGCCAAGTCCTTTGTTTTCATTTTTACGCTTACTGCCGCTTGAGGCGCATGACACATCATATTTAGCGGCATCAGCCAAAATATTCAACTTCTCTGTTATCCTTTCTACGTTCATATCAATTCAAAAATACTAATAAATTTAGCAATTTGAATTAATTTGGAATTTATTTTCTGAACCTGGATAAAGCGGATTATAGAGATTTTACCGGCAAGTTTTTTAAAAAAATCCGAGAAATTTAATAAATCTGCCAAGTCCAGGTTCATACAAATCTCATTTTCTCCAAACATAACAACCTGTTCTCCGTTGGTTTTAAAAAGAGTTTTGAATCATGGAAAAAGTATATACCGCTGTAGTAACAGCAAAAGGCGGCCGCGACGGCCATATAAAATCTGAAGACGGCGTAATCGATATGGAGCTAAAAGCTCCCGCGGCTATGGGAGGCGAAGATGGTTATCCCAACCCCGAACTATTGTTTGCCGGTGCATGGGGTGCTTGTTACCTGGGCGCGCTTGGTTCGGTAGGTATCAGGGATGGCGTAAACGTTACACAGGCTACGGTTGATGTGCATATAACCTTTAATAAGGAAGGTGCATCATCATACGCGCTATCTGCCGAACTTCATGTCCATATTCCGGGCATTGACTGGGATGTGGCCCAAAAACTGGCTGATGCTGCACATAAGGGTTGCCCGTACTCCAAAGCAACAAGGGGTAATATTGAAGTAAAGGTGATCGCCGATTGATTTTGGCGAACATCTTTTAAAGCAAAAAGCGGATGAGTGCTACCTCATCCGCTTTTTGCTTATTATATTAAAAATTGTTGCTTATTTACCGGCAAGCAATCCATCAAGTGTAACCGATACATAATATAAGCCTCCGATAGTTGGGCCGCCTGCGTACTGATAATAACGTTTGTTAAAAATATCCGTTGCGCCAACTTTAAATGTAGCATAGTAAGCCGGAACACGATAAGTAACCTGGGCGTCAAATGTGCCAATTGCAGGCACCTTGCCTGTTACCAGCGGGCTTTCCCACAGGAATGATTCCTGCCATTTGTAAACGATGTTAAAGCCTACATTTTTGGCCACTTCGCGGTTACCAAACGATACGTTGCCTGACCATTCTGGTGTATTGAAACCGGTAACAAAAATATCAGATGTGGTTTGAGCTTTCAGTTTATTAAAGCTCACGTTACCCGATAAGGTATATCTTTTATAGAAGTTATAGCTGATACCTGCCGATGAACCATAGTTATGGTAAATGTTTTTAGCATTGGTGTAAACGCGGTACCTGCTTTGCCCCTGGCTGGCAGCATTGCTTGAGGTACCGGTAGTTGGGTCGCGGTTTACATCAAGCATAGCTAATACAGAAGCGTCTGTACCTACGGTGGTGCCATTGGGTACAAATACCTGAACCTGGCCCAAAAATCCGTCGTAACGGTTGGTGTAGGCATCAATATCAATAAACACTTTATTATCTAATACAATTCCTTTGTAGCCTACTTCATATGAAGTAATCTGCTCCGGGCGTGCAGGTGGCAAATCGGCCACTTTCAACAGGTTCCGGTTGGCTAGGGCAACCTGGTCGGTACCGCCGCCGGCATTAACAACCGAGTTAAAATTAGCTACCGAAGTTTGCGTATAACTATTGCCCAAATAACCTAAACCATCGTTAATAAATGGCAAACTGCCTACACGTTTAACACGGCCGTTGTTTACATATGACAACGCTTCAAATAATGAAGGGAAGCGGTAACCATTCTGGAACGTGAACCTGAAATTATGGTTCTCATTCAGGGTATACACTGCTGCTAAACGAGGTGTAAATTTAGGGTCGAAATAAGGGTTATAATCCCATCTAACCGATCCGAATAATTTCAGCTTTTCGTCGAAGAAAGTTTTGGTTACTTGTGTAAATGCACCGTATTTTTTGTAAATCACATCTTTACCAAAGCTACCGTCGGCCAAAGGCGTGTTCCTATCGGCAATAGGGCGGCTAAAATCAACAAAGTTGTTACCATCCGGGGTAATGGCATAAACGCGCACATCACCGCCAACCAACAGATCAACCACCTTAACGCGGTTTGTTAAATCCCATTGGGCTTCCGCATTATACATATGGCTTTTTTGCACCAGTGCCGCACCACCGGTTACAGGCGCGTTTGGTATCAGGCTTGATTTAATATCCCAGTTATTGATGCCGATAATGGTTTTTCTTAACGCATCAAATTCCGGTGTGCCTGGCTCAACCCTGCCCTTATCTGCAGCTGCTCGTGCGGCTTGCTCGGCAGCCGCCAGGTTTGCAGATGTTAGGCCTCCGTTTGCAGATCCGTAGGCGTTTAATGCGTTTTTAAAGGTAGTACCCCAGGCCGAGTTACTGGCATGGTTCAAATCCAGGTTATCTGCCAGCGGTTTTACGTTGAATGAGTTACCGGTATTTTCTATCGATTCATAAGCGCGAACCAAAAACTCTTTCCCTTTTAATTCAACTTTATGGTTTTGAACTGTTGCTCCCTGTAACGATATTTTGTTACCACGCTGAAACACACCGTCGAGCCTGCCGTAACGGTAGGTGTAAGATAGAATAGTGTTAGGCGTTAATTTATATGATAATGTACCATCCAGTTTCAGGTTGGTAACTTTCGGATCAACCAAATCAACCTCGTTGTATCCTGTGCGGGCAACAGTAAGCCCAGGCATTGCTTTACCATCTACCGTAAGGCCTTTTACAACAACGGTGTTACTTCCGGCAAGGGCATCATCTCCATATTTGTTCCAGCCGTCATAAGCAGCATTGCTGGTACCTGTTAAAGGTGGAAAGCCGGGATTTGCGGTTTTCAGGTTGTACGGATTTTGATCTTTACGGGTATCAGACTGCCAGTCTTTACCCTGCATATAGCTAAAGTTTACTTTAACGGCAAACTTATCATTGAATGCTTTTGCATAGCGCAACGCGGTTTCGTTAAGTGCGCTTGCACCTAACCTGTCGTTGCCTACGTGGTTCACACCTTCGCGGTGATAAACGCTTAAGCCCTGGTATTTAAAAGGATCTTTGGTTATTAAGTTTGATAAACCGTTAATGGCGTTTGTGCCATAAAGGGCCGCTGCCGCGCCCGGGGTAATTTCTATACTGGCAATATCCAGCTCGGTTGGGCCAATAGCGTTGCCCAGTGGTACACCTAAAGTTGCCGATTGCATATCAACGCCATCAACCAGTTGCATAAACCTAAAGTTATTTGGGCTATTGAAACCACGTGTGTTTGGCACTTTAAGGGTTAAACTGGTGGTGGTCATCTGTACGCCCTTTACGTTTTCCAAAGCATCGTAAA
>Ga0307515_10002206_pt1 | contig 42743 bp, 33 predicted proteins | sample 17_EM_MG_FD_194513 | JGI IMG/M metagenome (GOLD analysis project Ga0307515, IMG submission 194513) | Populus trichocarpa ectomycorrhiza microbial communities from riparian zone in the Pacific Northwest, United States - 17_EM | ecosystem: Host-associated > Plants > Roots > Unclassified | place... | reverse complement strand
CCCATATTCACAGCCATATTCGTCTCCATATCTATCTCCGTTTGCTCATCCGTTTGCACTGATATGAGCCGCTCTGTACTGATACGAGCCGCTCTCCTGAGGCATATCTTCATACACCAACTGCATAACAAACGGACCTGAGCTGTGAGGCTCACGATGCAGGTACACATGCAACATTAAACTTGAACTTGCAAATTGGCGTACGTCGATAAGCACTCAACTTTGATCATTTGTCATGCCGGCAAATTTGACAAACATAACAAGCTTAATACATTGTCCACTTTGGCCTACTATAGTCACAGCAGCGCAATCAACAAACAAAAATTGACACATTGAAAGCTCTTTCCCTACTACAACGTGTTCGCCACAAATTCCCCTCAGTAAGACATTCCACTTCCAAACAACGAACATTATTCACGGCACAACAACCGATGCAAATAACACGACCTTTCGATAACTACTGCACAACTCACTGACCCCCACCAACCCCTCTATTCATACTCGTGTAAGTGCAGCTATCTTCAAAGTCACGGTATGAGAGGTACTATGAAATGTTAGCCAAGGTTCAGGGTGGTCCTCCTCCTCAGACTTGCCACAGTGGCAGAAGACTCTGCAACATTCCAACTAGCTGTAGCAAGTTCCCTTACCATGTCGACGTTAGAGAAGTTCTCCACCGAAAAGATGACATGCTTCTTCTACCAGCGTTCGTCGCCTTCATTTCTACCAATGTTGTGTGGTAACACAAGATTCTTTTATATGGTAATGCAGATTTTCGTCTGTGGTCTTGAATATCACTCCATCCTTGGATGTCCTTCCAGAATACAGCAATAGCCTTCCCCACCGCAAAGTGGAATGTGTTTAAATTTGACTAGGTGTGGATCTAAATATTTAGAAGGCCGGGGTCTGCAATTTTTAGGACTCCGACAAGCCAATCCTGGGCCAGTGGCTATTTGAAATTGGTCGAAGGCTTTTTCGACTGATTTAAACATAAGACCATTTTTAACACTCTATATTTCAGAAGTTGGTAAGTCGTATAGCGTCAGTGTATGAGGTTAGATGCGATTGCCTGATCTATAAAGCATCTGATGCCCGAACGTTAACAATGGACAGCTTTTGATCCTTGTTTGACGACATTTAAATTGGAATATTATGAAATTTTGTAATACTATTTTTGAATGCGCTTTGCTGATGGGATTTCTGGCCGCTAGCAGAGAAATATTCTCTACTAGTGCGATTTGTCGTTGCTGGTGCCAAAATATAACCAATATGGACGAGTAGTGAAATGCGAGGCATGTAACCCGGGATTGACCTTAATCAACATAGCGTGCAGATCATTCTTTCGATATCCGGATATAATATTAAATATCACTTCCTCGGGTCGAAGAGGCGGTGCGAAATTTGGTGGTGCTAAGGACGAGCTTGCCTATCTTGCGGTGAGGAACGGGGAGCGGCTCCATGTTGGTGTCGCTCATGTAGTCGGCGAGCCCCTTCATAATAAGAGCTAGGTCACCAAGCAATTTGACTAGCTTTAGAAAGCACGGCCAGTCACTGTACTATACCGAAACATCAAGGCTCGTACGAGATTTCGAGCGAGGCAATTCTTCAATACGAAAGTCCAAATGTGGCTGAAACCGCAATGAAATCTCTTCGGATAGGGCCTCCGCAATGCGTGACGTACGAATCTCGCGCTCAGTACAGTAGTAGCCGCCAGTCAGGTGGTGGTGAATGCAGGCAAGCTTTCCGCAAGGTCAAAGGCAACCCTAACCTCACAGCGGCCTTGCTAATTTGACAGTCCGGAGATTTGCATGGTGTTGTACCGAGCGTCAAGGTTCGTACGAGATAGATATAACCGGTACAGCCTAGCACATATCCTGTTGTCGTCTGTTACAAGCGGAGTATTCAAATCATATCCATATATCCTCACTCGGCTGCTCTGAATCTGCGAAGGCCCACCCGGCAGACCGAAAAGCATATGACAAAGCGGATGTACCAGAGTGAGGAAGGGGACGTGACGGAGGTCTAGAACGTGAATTATTCCACAGGATTCTTAGCTCGTCGATAGCCGATGTTGACAGCAAGTCCCCATAGCTACTGCCCTAAAGTAGTCTATATTGCGTTACGGGTATGCAAATAAAATGGAGTAGATATGCATCTTACGGTAGATTCCCACCACCAACGTAGTAGTAAATGCAAGATGTAACTATTTAGAGAGGTCTAGAGGCAGGCTACTAAACAACTACATGGTACTTATTTAAGCATTTCGGCACAATATGCTAAACACAGCAAGTCTCATCTGAGTATTGGATCCATTCCAGGTTTCCTCATTGCTAGCTTGGACCGTAGCGTGTCGTGGGGCGGGGTTTGCCGGGGCGAACGGTACAGACGAGGCTAAAACCTTCTGCTATATCTCGAGCGGTTAGTGAGAAATAAATTTGCAATGTTGCTTGGTGACATGGTTGAACTGGTGGGAAGGTGAGAGGGTGGGAAGGTAAAAAAGGTGAGAAGGTGAAGTGAAGTGCCTAAATGCCGCAGAAGTGAGCATCGACCTCGAGACGGGACAAGATTAGACTGAGTGGCGTACGGGATGGAATAGTGCTTATTACACACTCGCCACACGGACCGGTGGACAAGGTAGATATTAGCAGACGTTAAAAGTCATGGTCGCGATAAGGAACCGTCCCCGCATATTGTATGTGTGGAGTCGTGAAAAAATGAGCACGTGACAATTAGTGTCATCCGGGCGGCCGACATTGTGGGGCGGGAAAGTTGATGGAGTTCCCAGTGGGTGAAGAATGCAGATTCCAGTCGTTTGTTTCATCGTGAAGGGATGAGGGATGTCAAGTCATTGATCCCAAAATAACTCCCTGGTCTTTGACCGTCGGAAATTGGTTAATCCGCTCCGCAGTTAGAAATTTCTTGCTTTTGTCGAAGTTGATCCGTCCGCTGATTCCGCCCGAATAACCGTTAAGGGGTGGTGGCTTGCTGCGAAGGATCGAATCGATCTAGAACTGGATCCCGAGGTTTACTCGGAGGGATGTCTCAAAACCAAACGAAGAAGAGAATGCAGGGCTTGCAGCTGCGATACGGGTTGAAAGAAGTTTCTCAGTGAAGGTTGTCACTGTTCGGCGATGTCACTGTCATATGGAGCACTGGGGCTTTCGTCGGCGCACAGACCTCAGAACATCCCGGTTCAAATTTAGTGAGGCGGGCACAACTGTTTGTGCAAAAGCAAATGCTCCGTCGAGCATCGCCGTAGGATATTGTCTTCCCCATTATGATCATCGCCATATGTTTGGGGCTTTCGGACGCAAGAATGTTTAGCCTTGGAAGTGGGTGGCACCGACTGGGTTGAATAGCCGCTACTTCAGCTGGGGAAGCCGTCCATGTTTATCTAGTTCAATTGGCAAACAGAACGTGCCATTCTGTGTCTGTGCTGCAGTGTTGACTTTCATCTATCCATCCACTTACGCGACCTTTCTTCCTCTCCGCTTTCTCCTTCTCTTTCATCCACTTGAGTACCTGCGTCACTCTTGAACAATTCACCGTCTACATTGCATCTCATTCGTTACGAGAATAGGTCTTTGTCATTCCCCGCGTCTTCACATCGATCGGCTCGGCGATTCGGCTTTCGCCTTCATCTTTCTCCCTGTTTGGCGGGGATTACATATTACATCACGGAACTACACGAAACTTTCTTTCGCGACCTCCCTCCACACCACCACCACTACCGTCGGCGTCTACCAGACACTTGGAAAATTCGGACGCTGAGCTTCCTTCACTTTCCGACATTCAGGAACAACATACCAACGCACGCATCGGTTGCTGCGGCTCCGGTACAGCATCTACCTCCTGCTGTACCACCACTTGGTGTCAGCGGCTGGAGGATAAGAACCTTGATAATCCCCCCGCTTGCTTCACAAGCTTTCGACAAGGAACGAGATACAACGGACTTGAAAGACGAGTGACGCCAGCTTCCCCGCTATTCGTGTTGTCGCCCAGGACTTTTGGCCGACGGTATCGGACTTAACACCTTTCGCTGTTGTTAAGCGGGGTATTATGCGAATGCTGACCGTTATTGCGGGCGGCAGTTTATCTTGCTATTTTCAGCTTTGGCTCGTTGGGCTCAACTTAGACTTACTCCTCACGTATTCTGTCGATCGGAATCACCTTTCGGTTCCCCGCACTCGTACCTCACGCAACGCATCATCGGTTCCTTGATTCTGCATATAGCACAACCAGCTCCACCGTAATGACTGGTCTTAATCCACTCCAAAATGCCCAACCACGACAACAGATACCCAATGAGGCGCCTCAGTACTTCTCTCCCTTCTTCGAACAGCCAGCGAAGCCACCTCCAGTATCCATTTGGCAGCCTCCTAGTATGGAACTCCCTCGGCGTTCTAAAGCACCGACAAATCGTCCTCGCTCTCCACCGCAAATACCTACGGCGGGAACTTGGACGCGGAAAAACAGCGAGGAGGAGAAGCCAACGCCTAATGGGCTCTTTCAGCCTAAGCAGAAGAGCTTGGACGAAATGATGTGGCTCGGCGCTGTTACCGGATTTCCCTTACCCGAGCCAGCCCCGCCAAAGGAGCATAGATCTTTAAGGAGCAAGCTTGTCAGAAAGCCGGAACAGATCCCTAGCCAAGCCAGTTCTGCGACAGGCCCCAAGGCAACGGAGGCTCAGCGGAAGAAGGGGGAAGAGGCAAAGGCAAGGGAAAAGAGGTTAGAAGAGTGGGCTACCAAGAAGAAGCCCAACGTTTCCGAGAAGCAGGGGAACCCTTCGGGAATTTCTATACCAATCCCTCAACCAATCGAGTCTCGCTTAAGACCACGCAAAAAGGTGTACACACCACTTCCGCAACCGGAGGAAGCTGCATTGATCAGCAATAGACCTAATGCAATCCATAGGCCACACTTGCCAAGTCATGGTGACGGCAGCTATGTTCCCGAAAAGCCGTTTCTGCCACAGCCAATTGAAACGATAAAGAGGAGTAATCGGTCTCGACAACCGCCAAAGAAGATAAAGTCGCAGGAGGAAGAGACTGTATGGATGGGGCTGCCGCAACCGGTGGAAACGATTAGGAGATCCAATCGAAAGAGTCCGCTGAATAAAATGGTATCAGTTGATGAACATGACCAGGGACAAAATATAGATGGCGATAAGGATTCCGACCAACCCCGCACCGAATCATCTGATAGGCCTCAACAAAAGCAAGACGGCACCGGGTCGAAAGAAAAGAAAGAGATACTTCCCGAGCCCATTGAGACGACGAGAAAATCGAACCGACTTGTGAAGGAGATTCTTCCTGAGCCCATCGAAACCACACGACGGTCTAACCGTCCATCAGCAAACCAAGATGCGGGCCTGACGCAGCCGGTGGGGGAAAGTGGACGCTCGACCCGCACCGCTCCGAAGGGGGTACTCCCCGAACCAATCGAAACGACGAAACGGTCCAATCGCCCAGCCGAAAGGAAAGACGGAGTGCCGGCACCTGTCGTGGTTACTAAGCGATCGAACCGTTCTGCCCCAACTCCAGTTCAGACAGACGAACCGCCAACACCCACAACCTCATTCTTCGGACCGGAAATACAGCCACAGCCTATCGAGACGGTGCGACGATCGCATCGGCCAATATCTGCACGTCCACTTGTTCCTCAGTTTGTGGAAAGTTCAATGCGGTCCTCTCGCATGAGAGTCCCTTACGTACAGATGCATTTGGAACTACCACAGCCTATATCTGTATCGCGATGGACAAGTCGTTCTCCCAATCTACGCAGGGACAGTGCCACGAACCCAACGTCGCCAGGTTTAAACCCATATTCACGGAATGGCGACAGGAATCGACGAAAGGTTCAGAAATTTCAAGCTCCTGCGGCTGATCACGTCTGGCATCTCGAAGAACCAGTGGATTCAGCACCAACAAGTCCTGTTGACAGCCCTGGTGATAGCATTTCCCTTTCAAGATGCCCTAGCTTAAGTTCTTCACCGACATCCTGTTCCACAAGCACGGCTTGGGAGGTTCCCATAAAGTCAACCAAAAAAGGCGGTATCCAGGGGCGTAGAGAATCTCTGGATGAGGGATTTTCAGGCTACGTGCTCACACTGGAGCGTAAATTGAAGGGAAAATTTGTATCAGAAGACAGAGCGAAGGAGGGGGCAGAGTACCCATTCCCTGTAACTGAGGGGATCGTCGCCGAACATGCGACATCTCCAACTCGGGAAGAGCTAGTTCACAGATGCAAGTCCTCCGAAACTATCCGACCGAAGCTTCGCACGATCGAGACGGAACCCGCTATTAAGGCTGCCGAAGAGTCGAGAGAAACGAACGATCCAGACGACTATCCGATCTGCCAATCACCAACGTTTGCAATGTTCAAACGCCCCCAGCTCTTCCCCACTCCTGAACCAGACGAAGATAAGTACGACTACAAGAGACAGCTACATGTCCCGGGGATGTGGAAACCCGAGCTACGGCAAGACCCTAGTACTAGCACAGGATCTCCGGCACCATCACCCTCACTCGTCTCCTCGGTAATACCAAAGCCACTTGCCAACAATGGACCGCCTTCAGCTCCACCCCGCATGTGGGGTCACCACCCAGCTGGGCCTTCACCTGGATACACTGTTGCATCGCTGCCACCTGCAAAGCGCAGGGAAAACACGGCCAAGGAGGTCACGCCGGACTTCATCGACGACGTTTACAGATACCTGGGCCTGCAGTTTGAAAATGTTGCGGCTAAGTTCGACCCAGAATTGGCGATCTACACTGGCGTCAGCATCGTGGTGGTGAAGCGGAACCGCAGGCTGGCGTTGACAAAGTATTGCGAGAAGTGGGTTCAGGAAAACCCTGACATGGAGGCGGGAGACACTCGAAAGGGAGGCTTAAGGTAGCTTTTGTGCAGCGACGAGTTGTTTGTTTACAGTGGGAGTTTTTTATTTTATTTATTATGGGTTTGCATTGAGCGATGTGTGTGTGGGTTTCTTCTTTCAGAGGGGTTTTGGTGTTTTGTTTTTGCTTTCTATTGCGAGCGGCGGGCGGGCTTTGGAGCAACATCTCCACTACCTACTACCACAAATCACAATCTTTGGAGGACCTCTACTACGGTTGGATTTCTATAGGAATATATCGCTTTAAAGCTTACTTGTCTGGAGATTGGGGACAGTTTTGTTGCTTGCTTGCGTGTTTCGCCCAGGCGCTTAAGTCTGGCTTTCTCTTGGCTGTTTCTGGCTTGTAGATGCATGATTGGATTGGTATGTTTATATTGCATTTGATTGGAATGTAGATTGCGCGGTGTGCTGTGCAGCGTTGAGTGGGGTTGATTGCGGTGATATGTATGATAGTTGCTTCAGGCTTTTTTTAATATGAGGTATGCCATATCCTCCCGATATCACATTTCCCTCCGCCAAGATACTCTATCAACGGGATGCAAAGATCGACACCCATACCTCACCTGCAGATGATATGGTACTGGGGCACAGGATAACCCGGCGTCATGTACCATCTTTGCACTTGTACCTCAAAAGTGCACATGTGCGTTCCCAGTACCGAGTATTTTCCTCCACTTCGCATGTCACCAGCGCTAGAATTCCGAGTTTTCCCCGCCTTCGTACAGTAGTTGATTGTTTGTTATATTGTGGAGCACGCGACTGTAACTCTACCTAGCGGTGTCTCGACAAAACCGAACCCATTTGAAGGTTCTTGGCCCATAAATCGGGACCCTGTACCCATTATTTGGGCCCTATTTTTCACGAAATATCTCCACCATATTTGCAGCGATGATACGTGAGTGTTGGGGTTGCAAAGATCAGGGGGTTTTGCACAGAGAACTACCAAAGAGTTTGGAGCATCTGTGCAAATCGTCTTTGCACAGATGAAGCTTAAAAGCGCAAGACGTCCCCCCCCACTTGCGGGTAAGGTCCCATATTCAGGCTCCAAATCACGATACCCCACCGACCACGCAAAAAACAAATTCTTACAGACTTGAACGCAACTATGGAAGAACAAATCGACTGGGAGATTATGGCAGGCCAAAATGACAGTGGGAGAAATCACGTCGCCGAGCAACACTTAGCAAGAAGCTCACAGAAAGCGGTTAAACAAAGATTGTCGCGCTTGGTGGAGCCGGTAAAATTTCTAATAAGTGAGTTTCCTAAGATGTTCACTTCGGAAGCCGTAGTCCAACCGACGCTCGTCTAAACAAACTCCATTTTTTTATGTACCCAGATACAAGGGTATTTGAGGCACAGTTTCACAGGGCAAAAGTGCGCCCGACTTTTTTCCCCCATACAGCGAGAAATGCCAAGATCCTCGTCTTTCACCAATAGCAAATATTTTTCTGAGAAAACCTCATAGTAGCATCTTTAATGGCTTATTATCACTCCCTTCTCTTTTAGAATTTCTCTATTGTTGTGGTGGAGGTGTAGAATTTCCGCATTTATAGGCCGCACCCGACTTATGATACCATTCAAGTACGTAGCAACAGCCTCATCATTATCACTAAGGCGCGTAATTCAACTGCATTCCAACACTCCAGTAGCATTGCAAGCGTTAAGGGTACGTCCAACTATACCCAATAGAAAAGCGGCATACGTTCATGTGCCTCGTGGGCTGACAGGAGATACCCATTCCGTGTCAGCAGCTTGCGCCCTAGGCTCATTCATGCACCCCGGAATATGGAAGTCGATCTGGCTGCCGGGGTTTTTCCAAACCATAACCACTGCCTACCTTCGTCAAATCTACTCAGAATGAGTCATTTATAGGCCCAAAAGAACCGCTGCGACGAGCTCTATCAAATGGTCCTATCTACGCTATGATAGACTGAATACCCGCGAAGTTGAAAATCCGTAAGCTAATATACTGGAAGCATAGTATGGGATAAGGGTAGGCCCGCGAATTGTGGATGAAATTGCTTGAAACTGGAGACCGAAGCTCACCCATATGCTCTAAAGGCCTTCCGAAATGGATGTTAGCATTGGATTAAAACTCGGGGAACGGTCACTTGATATGAACGCGGATTTTCTCCAGTCGAGTTTTTGATGCAAACAGATCAGGCCCAGGTTCGCACCCATTAAATGAAACAGAGCGTGAATACCCGCATCTGATAGAGCTCGTTACTCTCATCCATTTGGGCCTATCGGCGATTGACTCTAAGTCGAATTGAGGAAGCTAGATGGGGTTGTGGTACTAGGATAGGGTTTTTTTAATCATACTGTATTCACTCTATTTAGAGTATGACAGAACTAGGATAGGGTTTGCGGACTAGTGTAGGCCCAGGAAATTTCGCTTAGATAAATGCTAACGTCCATATGCGCGAACGGGAGGGACTCGCGCGCAGGATTTGGTAGGGCGTTGCTGCGTCGCAGATTCGGGTGGGGCGTGGGTCGTACCTTCGTCTGCGGCGAATCCGCGTACCATATGCCCGCCGATCGTGCCTACGTACATCCCAGTTTCGTGATGCAATGAGGGGATCCGATCAAGGGAGGGGATGTAATAGAGATATGATGACCACAGTCAACTATGGCTGGTAGATGGTGTACGTTGATACTCAGAGAGGAGGGTGAGATCTCTGGTGGGGGTTGGGGCGAGAAAAGCGAGAGAAGGAATGAAGAAGCTGGTAGCTATCTGTGCGTGAGCCCAACGGTCTAGGAATGGTAACGACGAGTCTGCCATCTGAGCAAATATAGCTGCCACAGTAACTATAAGGAAGATAGATGAGAAGACAGGTGATGAAGGACCAGAGAGTATTCTAAATTTTGAACCTTAGTCGCTGCAGATAGAGACGGAGGGGGCGAACCGTGTGCTGACCATTGTGCGATAAGGGAGTTTGTAGAGTGTACGGATTGCGGAGGTGGTAAAGTGAATCTAGGAGATGTAAAGATGAAGGAGAGAAAGAATCTGGCTGTGCTTAGTGTTATTCACATGGACGAGTATCTTACTTAAGGTATGCATCTAAACGAAGGTAGGTACCTAGGAGTTTGTAGGCGTGCTGTGGCGATGATATCCGTCAAAGACAGATATGCGGAAAGGAAAGATGAGGACAGAAAAATGGGTGATATATTGAAGGTGAAGTCCAAAGCGACTATCATCATCAACCTAATCTAGAAGCTTCACTATCTTATCCTATCTATTTCACCGGACCTTCCATGATCCGCCATCTTCATCAACCTCATTGAGAGGCGACCAGCTTGCAAGCTCGAGGACGACACTCCGGGACCCCTTCAAGGGCAGCACAGACCAAACTTTAATTCAATTAGACTCGACAAAACCTCACCATAAATATCCCACCCTTCCACCTCCATCCAATTTCTTTCTTCAACTCACTTCACTTCACACCCTTGCTCTTTGCATCTGGTTCACCTCCCTTCTCTTTTGGCATCCAAACTCACATCTCATTTGCATCTTTCGCTAGTGAACTAAATCGACTTCGGGTTATCTCCACGGCATACTAACTAAGAAACGTTCTGCAGTGCTGCCCCTCAAACGAACCTTCCACGACAGGCCCTCCACTGGTATGCAGAACCTCTACTTCACCCTCACTATACAGCAAACTGACTTATTACAGACACCCAAGCGGAATCTTTGGCAAAACGATTCAGACCAACCCCTTACTTCTCCGGCATACTAATTGGTTGGCGTGCCACGAATGACTTCTTCTACTGCTGGTGCTGACCTATTGCAGACCGAGCTGTTTTCAACATGAACTAAGGGCAATCAGAGCTTCCGCACCGTCGGAGTCCCACAGCCGGCGAAGCCATCCCACTATCTTATGATTTTTGTCTATTTTCATCTAGATCTGACTTCTTGTAGACCTAGTTACGCCAAAATCTCCTGACGTAGATGGAAAATCTAGTATGCTACCCCGGTATTGTGTTTTATGCTCCAGGACTTTATGATTTACTTATTTTATCAGCTTCAGCTACCGAGAAAGGAGCAGTGATCACCGATGTAGATGATGGGAAGTCAATCATCAATGTAGAGGATGGAAGAATATCTGGTATGCCACCACAGTATTGTGTTTTATGCCCATGACTTTATGATTTACTTATTTTATTTGTTGTAGTAGTCGAAGGTCGAGTGCAACGAACATCTCCAGTCCAGCTTAACAAACATTTTGGTATGGTACTCCGACATTGTTTATGACAAACTGCAACATATACTTACCCTATACTCAAACAGAGATTGCGACGATCCACGAGGTGCTTGACGTATCTTCGAACGAAGCCTTGCAGAACCTATCGACCCTAATTAGCACCGGAAATTGGACATCTATCTTTCGAAGATTGAGGACGATCCACTAGCGAGATCTTTCAACGACTTACTGCAGTGTCTTGTCCACTTTGGCGTCCACAATAATATTGCCAAGGCGTTCACCCAAAATCTGACGAACATCTGTACCATGTTTGGCATGAACCCCAAGACCGAACTTCGGAGGCAGTCGGATGCAGAATGGATTTCGCAATTGATCCAGCAGACCATTACCGACCAGAAAACGGATCAAGAAGCTTCAAATGAATTACATGGTGGTGATGAATCGTATGGTGACGGTAATAAGGGCAAAAAAAAATAATGTATGATTCTTCCCAATCCTCTCATGCACACTGCTAACAAACTATAAAAACAGGAGTCAATTCCCTCGGGCTCGGGCAGTAAGGAGCCCCCACCACCTTCTGGATATAAGCCCCACAGAGCAGGTAGACCCGGAGGTCGCATGCAGCATTTCATAGCCGAAAAGGAACGGTACTTTTCTACAGCAACGGATTACTTTGTGGAACTACTCCGGAACCCATTTCATTCTCTCACATCTACAATGCTTTCGACCGCAACTGTTCTTGAACAAGGAGAGTTTCACGACCGCATTAAGTCTGAAGGAGTCGTCACAATTTTTCATGGTCTGACCAAGCAGAGGTATAACCTGATGCTAAAAAACGGCAGTTAGAATCGCTATTTGTCGAAAGCACTAGGGATTTATGCTCCTCTGCTCTTTATTTCTCTAACTGCCCAAGGTATGCCATTTTTTGGGCGTCGCTGAAGAGTGCTGGATATCGAATGGCATTTAATGTTGATGATTTACAAGGAGTGGTCGTCGGTATCGACTAGTGTTGCACACAAGACGAGCTGGCTCGAAACCTCGTCTCGAGCTAAAGTCTCGAGCGCTTTTTTGGATTAGTCTCGAGATGTCTCGAGACCTCGTGAGTGATATATGATGACAATACTTAACCGAAAGGGTACTAGCAGTGTATATCTTCACTCTGGTGTTCATAATTTATAGTAACTTGGGAGATTTACAGTAGCTTCAGTGATCATCAGAAAGGGTTGAGAGGTTGTAAACGGCCTCAAGGAGTAACAGTGAAGTTATGGTGGCTGGTGAGATTGTCAACAATTTAGTCTAATTCACCGCTACTACTAACTGCCACTTGGGCTCGAGCTGGCCTGAGATCTCGAGCTTGATCTCTCAAAAGTCTCGAGCCCCCGAGCTCCACTTGCCAACGAGACGAGACGTCTCGAGCTAGAGCCGAAGCTCGTCACGTCTCGTCTCGTGTGCAACACTAGTATCGACTTGAATTACACGGGTTTGAGCTTTTCAGGATCTGGGACGATAAGGTGGATGATGCAAACGTAATTGGAGACGGCATCGAGGAGCTTGGTGTGGATGGGTCGGTGCTGGTAGGCAAATTTTCGGCCTCGCATGTGTCTGAACTGGGAGGATCGGAGTCTGAGTTGCATCCTGGTGCTCGAGAGACTTTGCGAAACTCCTTAAATGCCGCCTAATATATTAATATCTATGAGTTGTACTAATTTGCTTACATTGGCGAAGGAGAAGATATTCTTATGAAATCCCAGTTTTCGGTATGTTTTGCCATACTTACTCAATTACGTTCGAGTCTAATACTAATAGACTTAGGTCTTCTTTGTTGGTTTGTAGAGTTTTTTCTCTCCTCTTTTTGTGTATTATAGTATTGAAAGCTGTCATGATTGCTGTTTTGATAACTCTTTTACTCCAACGTGATTCTAATGTGTTCTCTTGGGCGTAACGCAAATTCCTGTGTTGTAGTTCAAAAAATTAAGATTGGGTGAAACTGAAGATACCAGTATGGGCATGCACAAGATCTATCTACCCAACCCACCAAGTGTCTCAGCCACAAACTAAATCGTGATACGAGCGTGTTTTGACAAGTTTCCGACTACGCCACGCGCTCAAATTTGCTGCACATCTTCTTGAGAGGTTTAGAAAATATGCACTAAAGCATGAAGCTTTTAGATGGTATTTTGGTATCGTGACAGCTGGTTTCCACCATTTGAAACAGCCTCGGCGGGCATAGCAAGCCCAGAAATGGCCTGGTACCAAACACGACAACGACAACCAACTACACAAATCTGCAGCAGAGCCACGTCTGCTATATTCGACACTCGTCGTCTTCTCACTAAGGAGTAACGAGTAACTCCTCAGTAGTAGTAAGCTGTAATAACTAACCGATAAAGATGAACTCTATCGGTACTTGCTTTTGTTTCTTCACAGTGATCGCTGCTAATGGAATGTCATCAATTGAAACATTTTTGCGTGCCCACTCCGGACACTTCGCTACTGGTGTCTTTACTCTTTGTGCTATTGACCCATGCCGAAAGAACGTGACCACCGTGCGACTAGTGAATTCACAAAGCCAACGTCAAACCCCCCTAATTTTCTGGAATTATAGGCCAAATTGAGATACAGCGTAGTTCATTCGGACCTGATGATGATGCTTCTAATCATCTGCTGTCTTGAATTGTTGATTTTTGTGGTGTGGTTTTGATCGTCACTTTCCTTGCCAAATATTTTGGCTGTTCACGTTCAATCGGCATGGGTCAGTACTGCGATCATCGTCTTGGATAACCGCAGTGGACGTAAGGATGCTTCTAACTATTTAACACCAAGTTCGATGGTATTAACACCAGGTTCGATGATGTTAACACCCAGATCGGTGACCCCAAGGCGGACATTGCTAGGGTGAAGGAAAAGTCGACGCAGGCGTGGAGATTGGTTTCATCCATATGCAAGGACCTGTCAGCGACAAGAAGCCCATGCAGGATTACGTCAAGCGCGTTGAAGAGTGTGATGGTAAAGGTAAGGACTGCTAGATAAAGAAGGGTGAGTGGTAGAGTTTATTCCTCAAAGAAATGTAGCTGATTGATTATATAGGTAGATTCGTTTTGTGGCAGCATAGATTTAGAAATTCTTTAGACGGTTGGGCTACATATAAAAAGGTGTTTTGACAAGATGCTTTCGTCTTGATGGTGCTCTGAAGCTTTGATTTTACTTGTGGTGATAAAATGATACCCGTTGAGCTTGCAATTGTATAACTGGTCGTTGATTTTCTTCTGCTCATCCCGACAGATTCGTCTAGTTTAGCGGTAATCTGGGCTAGCTACACTGGCGTCTGCGTACACGCGAGTTGATGGCTGTCACTATCCACTCCGCTAACTTGAATATCTCCCCGTCATATATGCGAAAGAGAACAAAGCAAACACCGGCAGCCAGGATCGAGGGGCGAGCATACCGAAGCCATCATTCGAAAGGATAACTGGAACTCCCGAAATAGAGGATTTCTTTCCAAGCTCACACCAATATTAAGGTCATGTCATTCAGAAAGAAAAAGACCTAACAACACTCCAAAACTACCTCTGCCTTCCATTATGATACATAAATACCAGGGAAATCATTGCAACCATAAAACTCCCGCCGCCAAAAACATCGTCCCACCTTCCCATCAGCCTTACTATCAAAAAAACTAGAAACAGGCCTACACTAAGAAATGCTACGATTGTAGCGCTGGGAAGATAGTCATGATAAGAAAAATGTTCGCAGGCGCTGTTGGAATTTTTAAGGACAATAGATTTCAGCAGAGTTAGCGGAGTGGTGAGGAGGTGGTAGACTCAGATCACGAGGAGTAGAGTGATGGGGGGTGTTAAAAGTTGATGTTGTTTTTAGCGGACTTCGTTTGTTTTTGGGAGAAGAGGACTTGCAACTTTGCTTTTGTTTTCTTTTTGATTATGGAAGAAGCGGGGAGGAAATGTGTTAGGTATATGCCATGGCCGCAAGCGGCCGAATGCAATATGATTACAAACAAACAAACTGACACACGTTAGGCTATTTCCGCTGAATAAGTTATATCAGGCGCAATGGTTAACATTTCTTATCGCTGCTGGTTCATCCTCCTGTTCCGTCGTCTTGGCTTCAGTTTTGTTACCCAGACCCGCAACATGGGCAGCAGTTTCTTCGGCTGCGGTTTCCAACTCGTTAGCTTCGGCGGCGGTTCGTTACCCGGATCTGTAGTATGGACAACATTTTCTATGTCGTAGACACGAAGCCCACCAGAGATGTTTGGACGTTTGGAGGCAAGCTTTTGCCGCAAGTCACCGAAATATCGCAATAATACTGATAAATATACGAGGAAATGGGTAGCTCCTTTTAGGCCAGCTCCTCTAGCTATTGCTTAGCTTTAGCTGCTAACCACGAGTGTAGATATAAGCAGAGGAGATATAACCTGCGACTCCGAAGACCTGCGTGCTACCCTGTTAACGAAACCGTCTTACTTAGATAAGTGTGAACTCACCCTCTTTCCGCTCTTGAAACCCTCAGCAAACTAAGTCTAGATTCGTGTGGATGTACCAGTGGGGGGGTCTCGATGGCGCTCATTTTGCAGTGGGAGTTTAGATCAATAATCAGACTACATATTCATATCCAAGCTGAAAGCCCCAGCTTTATACAAACAAGTGTCGAAGCAGAATACGCCTAACGATATTATTTATGATTCATCGCCTCGTTAGGGTTTCTCTAGGCAGCAAAGAGTGGGCTGCATGCTGTCGCACAACGTCATCGTGAGGGGGGGGGGGGGGTTCATTCGCCGCATGCGCGCAGATACTACACTCCACCAGGTTTGACAACCTGCCTAGATGCGGGTGGAGGTGATGGAAAATCAATGGTTCCGCTTTAGACTTGAGCTCGAGGGACTTACTGGCTATAGTGGGCACTGACCAGTAAGAGTCATCTGCGACACACATGAACAAATTGTATCAGGAATTTGAGGTAGCCTAAGCCAAAGGGAGATTCTGCGAATAGCCTGAGGCAATAATTGCAATATTCTCGAATGGAATACATATGCTACCAGGCAGTTCCTTGAGTACAAGATTGGCCCTAGTAAGATAGAGCCGAGTGGTTTTCGGTGATGATCTTGCTAGTTCTCAGCCAAGAGAAAAGCAAAGAAAGTGATTGCGAGATCGTTCTTTCTGTTTGCTTCTGCTTTTGAAAAAGGAGCAAAAGAAACGGTAGGTATAGCAGGGAATTTATGAATGTGGTGATGGGTATAGATAGAAGAGAGTGAAATGTCAACTTGCAAAAGATGTCGTAGTTGACAATATGATTGGTCCCACCTTGAGTCGAACCAGGATTGTCTGTACAAGCACAGGGCGCTAGCCGTTGCACCATGGCACCTTTCAGTACTCATTTTGAGACTTAGTTATAAATAACTTAACTGTCTTTAAAGCCCTTTGTTTGTTTCGAGTGACATTGCATAGTATACTCTATATATTCTTAGCGTATGAGTTTAAGAAATCCGCGAGGCTGGGGTCTATCCAACCATGATCTCTATCCAGCTTCTATCCAACTTCTATTGCAATCGAATAGAGAGTGTACCCCCACTTCTATCGGTGGTTTCTAACACCGTATAGATACCCCCTTGTATTTCACAAGATTTGTGAAAAATGCTTCTCAAGGCATACAATAGGCCGGCGGCAAGTCCTCTAATACTTCTTTTGATATGTATTCCCCACTTCAATAATCTAGGGTGGTCCGTTGGATTCCGTGTAACTCAATTGTTTGGTGGTTAAACAAAGCTGAAAATTGAGACGAAATAATAGTTCGACGTCCACAGCTGGGTGCTACGCCAAAGTAAACCCTCCAACATATCATGCGGCGAAGGGGATAAATTCGGGCGTAGGGGCAAGTTAGTTCGGATGCAGGGGTAGTGTAACGAACCGTTTCGATTCTCTAGCGAGGTTTTGGATTTTGCCCAAAGGTGATGTGTGTTTGTTATACCTTGATATGGATAGAATCTTCCCCACAGCTCCGTTCAGAACTCGAGAGAACTACATCTAAGAGCTACCTAGTGGTTACAAATGAGCTCGTGGGGCAGCAGAAGCTATCGATAACTCACACACGCAAATGCGTGCCAGACCGTTCTCACGACCCTCAAGCTCGTAAGCATCTAGGTTCTTAAGTTTTGATGTGAAATTTGAAGGGAGGAGTGGTGTTGTGGCATATGTGTGGCACTATGAGGACTTCTCATATGCAGGGGCGGTTGAGAGGTTCGGGCCATTCACGACGAGCCTAGTATTTAAGTTATGTTAAGTTATGTTAGCAGTGCAGAGCGATGGGCCTGGACAACTCAGGGAGTAGATTAAAATTTTTTACAATACGAGATACGCATAAATGCACATAACTGAAAATTTTCTAAGAGATCAACAACGAACAGCCAACCGAAAAAATGGCGGTTTATTTGCGAACGAAGGCTAATGCCGAATTTAGAGAACATTTAAACCAAGGCAAAATTAAACACACGAGTGATAAGTACTTAGCACAGGCTAGGAAGAGAGCGGTGATAAACCGATGATACGGAATCAGATCGATCGAAGAGAGGAAAGGAGCAAGATGATGAGATAAATTCAGGCTCGAGACGTTACTATACCTAGACCTCTGCTATTCACACTGCCGAAATGAAATGACAGATGTCCTCCTTGGCTAATGAACCAACCTCAAATGTCACTTCTGGGCTGCGTAGCAGAGAAGCTGATGACTGGTGATGTTCGCTCTTCATCTCTTGGTACAGTATTTGTAGCGGATTTACGTATATACTGCGATGTAGTTCTATAATACTGCGAGGTGGTTTTAAGCGAGTAATTGATTGACTCAGGCTCATTGTATAATGGGTGAGTCATGACTGGCCTGGGCAAGCCCGAGCATGTCGCGAATCGCCGGAATCCCTCAGCCACCCTGCACAGCCTGGCAAATGTCTGGCTGCCAGCCTAAACTCCTTCCAGCTTCGCCGTATACAGAGATACAGGGAAAGCGGAGCGGTTGTGGTGAGTGGGAGAGAGGAAAGTAGACGAGAGGAGCTGGAGGCCGAGAGCGAGAGTAAAAGAGGAGTAAAAGAGGAATCGCCGTACCCTTTATACTCCAACCAACTGAGGACGTCCGGATCCACCGCCGCTAGCCCACCGTGGAACTGACCGTTGAGTGACTTCATCTTATTCCACGCACCACTCCTGCCAAACCGCTAGCTTCCTCCCAACATAAACGTCCTTCATATCAACATTCTCTTTGATCAAGTCAACCACAATATTAACTTCAAACCTTCCAAACAACACCCCGCCAACCTCTCTCCGATTTGATACTAGCACCCCCCTGGTTAGCGGAATCATAGCCGGCGGCTTCTCCACAATCACCGCCGCCCCCTTCACCCCCTCCCCCTGTGATACCACCCGTACATAGAACAACCTACCCTCCTCCCTCTCCACCATAACAAAATCCCACACTCCATCCCGTAGACAGTCCTCAGGGAGCAAATACGAAAAGTAATTCGCAATCTTCAATCCCTGGGGCGTAATCTTTCCCGCAAACGCACTCCCAAAGAACCCCTCGCCGGAATTTGTGTCAACCTCCCGGTTCATAAACGACTTTGGCGCCCATCGCAACCCCGGCTCCTGGAATCGCCGTATAGGCTCGAAAATAATCTCCGACGGGACCGAGGCGAGGGAACGCCACAGCGCTTTCATCCGCTCCCCCTCCGGGAGCTGAAGGATGGCTGTCGGATCGATGCCGAATAGTGTCGCCATACAGGTCGTTTCGTCTTTCATTTTACTTGTGAGCCTTCCTCTCAGCGCCGTAGCGACGGCCGTGAATATAGCGGGTGTGTATGACAGCCGTGCCTGGCCTCGTATTGGATGCCAGTGGCGGACGGCATTGGCCATGATTGGGAATATACGGCCGTTGGTATGTGCGTAGATGCGGATTAGTAGCGCGTCGTCGTCGAAGTTGGGACAGTCCGGGAACGCCGCCGTGGCGAGAAAGGCATTTTCCATTCCCAGTGGATCTTCGTCGGTGAAGACGTCATCGGCGGCCAATGCGCGGTGGATCTTTATTGCCCAGCGATCGTCTGTAGAGAAGTTGGGGCGGCTTAGGTACCGGAAGCCGAGTTTAACGGGCGTCGTGTCTTTTTTGTATGACTCGATGAGTGTTTCCCCCTGTACTGCGCCCCCAAGGAACTGGAAATATAGCTCGTCCGCGAGCATTCCCTCCTGCAACGTCCATAGGCGCTGCGTCCACGGCGTGCAGCGTATCCGCATCATGAGTTCCTCCGGGGAGGCGTCGAGAGATACGCGCTGTAAAGAAGAGTCGAGGACTAGAACCTTCTCGGCCCGCTTATAGGTCTCTCCCATCATCCGGATCGCGCGGGTTCGAACATCATCTTCGAGGGGAACACAAAGCGTGTCTACCCAAAAGGCAACCGGCCGGTGTTCGGGGGCGTATAGCACATCGACAAGTGACTGTAGCTTCTGCAACTGACAGAAAGGTAGGGAGTTTCGTTGCGTATTTCCTAGTCCATCCGACCATACATGCGATATCGCAACATAACGTCCTGCGGTCTCCGTATCGCTCACAACGACGGTCGAGGCGCTTGATAATGACAACACCGGAATTCTGCCACCCCTAAGAACATCCGACACCGGGCGATGTGTGGAGGTTACATCCTCGACCACCACATGCTGACAGCCGCAGCCTTCACTAACGTGTTTGGTGCGGTAAACTTTCTCGTCGATCTGATTAGCAGTGCATCTAACCTCCGAACAACCCCCGTGGTCCTTTCCCAACCTCTTCCTATCAAAAAAGCTGAGATAATACAGCACTGCCGGCATGGAGATCTCAAGCATGTGTAATTCCCCCAGACACCAGCCGGCCTCTACAAGCAGATGCTTTCCAAAGCTGCCGAAGCTCCATGAGAAGTACTCAATGTTTTGCACCCAGTGGATTTCCTTCCGCGGGTAATCAAGTGACTCCGCTAGTATAATAATCGAAAGCAATACGGCATGGCCGACGGCGTCTTTGGGTGAAAATTCGATGCGCGCAAGACGGTTCACAGTCTCGTTCACGAGTCTCAGACATGCAGCGATGCGGGGGAGGCGGTCGTCGGGCTCCCCAACACCACTCGCCGTCCAGTATAGTGTGTACCGATAGAGCTGGGTAGTGGTAATATACCATTCCCCATTCTCTTCGATGATGAAGTCCGAGACCTTTAAAGGAACGTCCGCGATTTTGAAGATTTCTGAGAGAGTGCCGAAGAAGAGCCATGCTTGCAGAAATGGTGCATGGGTGGAGGAGAGGGTGAGAGTGTCGATGTGTACCCCTATGCGCTGCGGGTAGGTGGAGAAGTCTAAGTCGTCGTAGGTGAACTGAGGGTTGCAGAGGTAGGGGATTTTTAGTGCTGGGCGACAGGACTGGGACGGTATGGGGAGATGGTCCATGTTCACGGGGCGGAGATGATAATATTTCGCTTTGGGAATGAAGACACGCTGGTGCTGCGAGCTAGAGTACAAGGGCTATGTTGATCCTCGATGCGGGGAACATGCACAGTTAGTGATCGTCCTGCATCCGCCGGATGTTAGCCCCATTACCGAAGATGGGGAACGGCTACTAGCTCACGCATGTGTCACCAAATTCACCTTTCCTGACTTAACCCTAAACCCTAAGCCCACTTTTCACCCACCAAGAGTCCACGAAGGTAACGAACGAAATTCAGCCTTGGGCTAAGCACTATGCTGATATCGAGATACAGGACAAACACGAGGTTTTTAAACCGGCCAGTGCAACCACGCACAGAAGTCCACCAGCTGCATCGAATCTACGCACTCATCAGCCCCCATCAACACCAACACCAACACAGATAAGTCACACCACAGCGTAGAATGAACATAAAGCTTCCAACCCCAACACGCCTCCAACAAAGCCTATCCACAACACTGCGACGGCAGAGACTTCTCCATAACACTGCAACGGCAAAGAACACCCTCACTGCTGAACGATCTTACAAAAAGAATCCAGCTGTCCCGAATCGGACTTCGTCTGACAAATCGTTGTCGAACACTAAACCGTCGCGATGTCTGTGTAATAACAAAGAAGATTTTGACCAGGCAATAGACAAACGGGCCGAAAGAGGAGAAAAGACCAAACCAGCGGAAACACTATCCAGATCTAAAGCAAAGTGAAATAATGTTAGGAAACAAAATGTTTATTAAACAGAGAGGGTGCGAACATTACTTTAGCGACGGTAGATACGTGAGTCATCCAATTTGTGGTCGGAATACTGGATGCACTAATAAATAAAAGATCTATGTTCCCGATCCGAATACGCCTCGCATCTACGCATCGCATCCACACCTGTCAGTGGAAGAACCGGAGCCGTATAAAGGGGAAGAAGGGTTAGAGGGATGGGATCTCCCCAGCCTAGCCGGTCATCCGGAATCAGGCACAGTCGTACTCTAAATAGAGTGAATAGGTACAATATGATTAAGCAAACAAAAATCGAAGCCGCAGTATTCTGTCTCTCCAGTGCTGCAAGCGATCCCATAAACTACAGGAAAGAACCATGTGAACCAGAACACGGTCGCCTAAGTCCCAGAGGAGAAAGAAATGCTATCTATAGTATCCCTGGTGGCCGAACTTAATCACCCGGACCCCGGGGTTTGGTGTTACTTGGCTTAGATCTCATTTCTGGAACAGAATATTTCATGGTGGGCCGCACTGGCACATCTGAGGTTCGAATTCTACGAGGTCGCCGCAAATACCAGCGTCGTGGTTTTTGCTAGTTCCTTATTAAGGGTACGAAGTCATGTTTTAATTACTGTTGAGATTATATACAATTGGAAGATGAAAGGCTTACACTAATTTACTTGAGATTGTCACGGATGAGGATATTTAGATATTGATATTGACTGGCAGGGGTCAAATAATAACTGACGTTTAATGTATGTGTATTCTCAAGGTCTGTTGACCACGAAGGATGCTAATAGACCGGCTAGATATCGGCGAATAGGAATCTCTGTTTTAGCAAGATGCAGTGTGAGAAGCTTGAAAGGAAAATGGGTTTTGCGGGACAGTGGTAGTCAGCTCCTCAAATTAATCACGCACCACCAACCACGTTGACCAACAAATGCTCTCGACAACATGTCTTATCCAAGCCTGAAGTAATTCCTGCTGCGATAATCGCTTTCAAATGTGCAGCATGCGCCAGATATCATTAGCCGTCAACCATCAAATACCAAAAGTGGACATTTTCACCACGATGATATATGTTCGTGAGTTGTGGACAAGTTGATTGGGTTTGCTGGATGTAACGACAGTGTCGAATTTCATGGATTGGTATGTATCAAGTACCTCGGTATATATGCTAAGGTGGTATTTATACTGACTTTGGTATAGATTCGAATTTGCGTGTCCCAAGACGGGGTTCTTCCACGTGCCGGCGGGAAGGGCGAATGCGGTGGTGAGAACGTATACCTACCACTCTATACATCCCTCTGAGGCCCTCCAAGGCCATGAAAGCTACGATAGCACGGTGACTATTCGTTACTTCTCGCAATCCCGGCTCCTAAGGCTCCTTTACTATCAGAAACTGTGTACAGTTTTACCGCGACTGGCCAATGGTGGAAGGATGCAAGTCAACCAATCAACAGTTTACTTGTGGAAGGCAACTGTTTCTTCTATTATGTATTTTCCTGCGCAAAATGGCATTCCTAGTTTTCTGAAGCGCATGCAGCCATACAAAGCAACAAAAGAATCATCTGTGAGCTAATTGGTAATTGCGGACGCGGGAAATGATTCTGCACCTAGTGGAGGGACCCGTCGCAAGTTTACGCTCTTCGCATCGAGGGCCTTTCATGTATCACTCAGGTTACCTTTGTTCCTATCTGCGGCGAGGTTGGTGGGCTGTTGAAGCATCCCTGTTACTGTTTTGTGGAGGATGAATTTAATGATATTCAAAAAAGTAGCGACCACTCTATAGGATGGATCCTTTGGGCGTGTACAACAGATTTCTTTCGTCTTTATTCCTGCACGCATATGCCGAACGTCGCTTTGCTTTTCATCTATACATTGCATCGAGCTTGCGGGAAAGTTTTGTCGCATCATGACACACTAAGTACATGATGGTTCACGTATATGAAGATTGCGTTGTGGGGGTGAGATGCTTCAGGTATCTGGATTATAGGTTTTAGGGCTAGATGTTGGGACTCGAGGATCTATCTACCTTTGGCAGGCGATGCCACCTCCTGGGCTCTTAGCACGCGATACACGCGATTTTCTCTCGCTTCGCACCATCCGCTCATATCGCATATACGTTCACGTATATCGGTTTACGTCCCACAGGTTATGAGCCCTCGTATTATTTGATTCATCAAGATAAATCAAAAAGCGAAGAACAAGAAGTCAACAGAGCTCGGCTAGAGCAACGAGCACTGAGCACCGGGCAACGACCAGTCGACAAGTGAATCGTCGACAAGGAGTCAAAGGAGATAAGGCTAAGAATAATTCCTCATCCCGCCATTGTAGTTTGCTGGCGGCTGATGGATGTCGGCCGGTTTAGAGATTCAATAAACGATAACTAACGGCCAATCAAGGTTGTGGGAAATTACCGCTCAGTGACGTCATTTTTTGGCTCTGTCTTTAGACGATAAACTATCTTTAGATTGTAAAACACATGCCTGGGAAGCTGGAAGGAAGGGAACTCGGTGAGACGAGTAGAAATGATAGGATGAAAAGGGTAATACCCTCATGTAGCGGTAACAGATCTAGAATTAAAAATACTGTCAAGGATGATAGAAATAGAATGGTTTGCAAACTCCCAACCCCGAACCCTAAGCCCGCTATCCGTGCCATCCATGCGTACACAAAGCCCAAGAGAACACCCGTTTTCAACCCTTGCGCACACACCACGCCCACAACATCTAAGTCCACCAAGGTAACGCACGAAATTCAATCTCGGACTGAGCTGAGCGCTGTGTTGATATCGAGATATAGGACAAACACGAGGCTACGCAAGTTATCAAATCCCTCTCTACTGTAATTAGTACCCAGGTTTCGGACACCTGCACGAGATACCTAGCAAACCCAGCTTCCACATAGCGCACAAGAGCACATTCAACTTTCCAGAAAAATAGCTGCCAGACGCTAACCCTGCAATGTTTGTGTAATAGCAAAGCGAAGTGCGGCCAGGTAGTCGACAATGACTCTCATGATCTCCATTTACAGCATCCCCATTACGGCACGCCATTCCTTTCTTTGATGAACACCAGCAGAGGCCTACTCGGCAGCGATTTCTCACAGAGTAGCGACTCCTCGTCCCGCGCTCGTCCCTTGGTAATTAAACATCTTTCTGTCTCTTTTCTCGTCAGCTCCCAATTATTATCGCCGTGCGGTTCCCTTCATCTTCAGAGCAATTCAAATGGCATCTACAGAACCGATGCTTTTCTTAGTGCTCCTCCCTTGCAGAGTATCTTATTAGTAGTAAGGAATGGTAATTAAGTCGCCGCTATGGGCAGTTACTTAGATATCATCCTACTGTGCAAGACTCTCAAGTTAGATCTTGGTGCAGCTAGCACTGGTATTCGGGTCCTTTCATCGATACTAGTACAGAATCCACTGTGGCCCCTAGCAAGGAACTTCGACGGGATCCATTTGGTCGTTCTCCCAGTTTGTGACGCCTCCCATTGAGCCATGTTTATTTTATAGCAGTGCTTAGATAGCTTTCGCTTATGCACCTACGACAGTTTGAAGGGATGGCAGCATTCCCACCGCAGTTGATCGAAGATGTGGTCGCCAGATTGAGGCCAATTTGGCCTGAATGGGACGGACAATGAGTACCGGTTGATACGCATTGGATTTCCATGAATACCCTTCGTCTCTCAGCCGTCATTGCTTGGTCCACCTTTTCCTGGATGGTCAGGGATCTTTACAGGAACTTTGGTTGACCCTCCCGTCCCTTGCGGAAGAGCGAGCTTACTCTGAAGTGCTGCTCTTTAGGTTGTGTTTCACTGATAGTCCGTTTAGTTGTGACAAATCTGCTATAGTGATTGGTACTCTCTCTTTCTCTACGGTAGGTGTTCGTTCTAAAGTTTTCAATACAGTTTCGGGGGTTGGTTTGCGAAGTGCCTTTTTCTGTGCAGATCTGCCACGGGATTCATTGCGCTTGTACAGTTAGCACGGCTTTCGGCAGTGCACCTGGGAGGCTATCGGCGGTGCAGCAGGAATGCATATTAAGCTGTTCGGTGTTGTGAGAATCTGGGGTCTCAAGTGAAGCTAGAGCGTGGCGGCGTCTCTCATATGGGGTTTGTAAGCAAGAGTTTCGACACGACCGACGAAGCAAGCGGACTAAGCCTCGCTATCGACCTCATTAGCGATATTGATTCATCATCTCACAGTCAGCGCTGGTGTGGATTTGGGGAGGAGGGTGCAGATTATTTATAGAGTGACCAGGTGTCGGTTGGTTTGATGACGACTACACGGGGATTGATTGCTGGTTTTGATCGGGTATTACGAGACAACGACTAGAGATTCCTTGGTGGTGAGGATAATTATGAAGATGACTCGACTATGGATCACAGCGGGTCTGGAGGTACTCGATGTATTGTAGATCTTTCCTGTGCTACCCAAGTTGTCTTTCTTCCTGTCTGCGGTGACTGCTACTGTTTTGAGGTGGATGAGTGTGGCGGTATTCAAGAGTCCTTTGAGCGTGTACAGCAGATTTCTTACGTTTTTATGCTTACATGTTGGCTTTATTTTCGTTTGTAGCATGTGTAGGGAGTCTTTTAACTTATCAAACCAGACAAATTTTGAAGACGACGCCCAGGTGCTGTTATGTTCGAGAGTACTGAGGAATTACTTTGACTACTATTCATCCCACATTCCCACTCGACATTTCCAACACACCAGACGGTAAAATTTCACCTTGACAACCTTAGATTAACGAACGAAGGTGATATATTTATATCAAAAAGATCACGGGTACCTTTCCAAGCCCTCAAAATACAAAAAAGCCAGCCGGCCACAGAAAACCAGTTAGTACTCCCAGAGCCCAAAAAACCAGAATAACCAAGAATAAAAAAAATAAAAATGCCCCCCCCTCCAAAGAACCACAAAAAAATTCACAAACAAACCCCAACTCCTCCCCCCATCCACGGAACATATCTCATAATCATCCCACCCTACTCCTCCTCTTCATATCCGCCTTGACAAAAATATCACTCAACGCCTCCCCAAACTCTCTCAAAAACCTTACCTCATCAGCCCTCAATGCAGGCTCAGCACACGCCTTCCGTGCAAACGCAGCCAGCACAATTCCGCCCATACTTTCGTTCTCCTCGCACTCGCAGTCCCTTACTAGCGGTAGTAGTATACCGAGTTGATACCCCACATCGTCTTCATCCTCCGAATCCTCCCTCACCGGATTCTGGAATATCAACCCCCCGATACTCCGTAGCGCGCGCAGGTGCAGGCCGCCGTCAAATATTGGTGGGGGATCGGGGAGTCCGTGGGCGACGAGGACTTTGGTCGAGATCTCGGACTTGCGGAGGTTCGGGTCGATGGGGACGAGGGGGGATGTGTAGGTGTGGGTTGAGGTCACGCGGAGGAGGTAGACGAAGTCGTAGTCGAGGGAGCGCGCGATAAGAGAAGTTGCGTAGGTCGCTTCAACCATGGAAGTTATTGAGTCAGGCGATGTGGGGATGCGGGGGGTTGCGGGAGATTGGACTGGCAAGCGGGTGTTGGTTGAGATTGCGGGGTGTGGGGTGGGGAAGATTGGGAGGGGGCGGTGTTGTTTGTAGCGCGGTGTTGTGGTGGAGATCGAGGAGGGGAGGGTCGACGGGGAAGGGAGGGCCGAGGAATAAGAGAGAAAGGTTGATGGGGAGGTTGGTGAAATAGTAGATTCAGGTTGTCGGCGTGGTGAGGATCTGAGTTCGAAATCGTCGTCGCGGATGGAGTTTGGTGTTTCCGGAGGAGGGAGCATGGGCTCTTCCCGACTCGTGTTGATATCCTTCAGCTTTGGTCTAGCCACGAAGCTGTCCTGCGGTCTTGTTGGCACTGTCGGTGAGTCCAGTAATACCTCCGAAGCCTCGCCAGCCAGGAATGGGCTTACTGGCGGCATCTTTTCGGCGTTTTCTTCAATTCCCTTCAGTATCTTTATGGAAAGCAACCCTCGCCGAGAAATCACAGATTCCGAGTCGCTGTCTGTAACCTTTGTCTGCCCAACTATCTTTGTCGGCCGATGCTGTCTGAGCATGTCTCGGTCCTCCATCACCATTTCAAACTCGGTCATAGCTAGTCGCGCAAAATCCACGAGATTTCTCCGCGAGGCTGCTGGAAATGCAGATCTGGGCTGCGTGTCAAACACTGCAAAAACGCCGATCGTATGGCCTTCGAAAGTAACAATGGGTGCGCCTGCGTAAAACCGTAGGTGCGGTGAGTCCTGCGTCAACGGATTTCCTCGAAGCCGCCAATCTTTAACGGTGTCTAGGACAACCATCGGTTCATTGCTCAATAAAACGTGCGCTCCGATACTATCAGCTCGAGTGATATATTTCTGTCCGAATGAGTGCTCAGCCTTCACCACCTCGACATTCTCATCTACAAGACTGATGCAGGCCATGCGCGTTTGGAAGACTTTCCTCGCCAGGAGCACGAGTCTGTGGCATTTCTCCTGCGCCGCGGTGGGCAGAACGGTGCCGCAAGCCTTCACAGCCTTTAGTCTCTGTCGCTCGTCTGGAGGCGCCGGCGCGGTGAGATGGTTGAATTCCGGTCTCCTCGGCGGAGGATCCGGCGGGTTTGAAACGTTGAACCGGCCCTCAGAATAGCATTTGATGAAGAAACCCCATTCCTGTACGTATCTGCAGTCCGTGGCTGCAGCCATTGCCGCCTTTTCCCGCTCTCGAAGGCTCCGCCTATACATATCCGTCGCTGCGCTGGTATTTCCCGAATACGTGCTGTCCGCATCGCTGGTTCTTGCGTTCGGCAGTCTACGCGGGCTTGTGCCGCCGTGGTTTGAGAATGCAAGTGTAACTGGTCGACTCCGCCCGACCAGGACGTCATCTCGTGGGTATGGCTTTGAAAGAAGTGGATGCGTCTATAACGGTTAGACATTGAGCGTGCGCACCGACCACTCTGGCGGATGATCACTTACATGTGGCGACGGCGTCATCACCATCGTGTCGGCACTAAAGGACGTATCTCCGGTCCTAGATGAATAGTCTGAACCCCGTATCTTGCTCCGATGAAACAGACGCCTCAAGAACGATTTGTCCATTGACTTCTCCGAGACATCGGAGGAAGTCACAGAAAACGCGGACGAGGTCGAACGCTCGGAGGTGTGAAGATAAACAACACCAGTGGCTGTCATGTTGACTTGCAGCAGTAGATCTTCGGTGTAGATACCCAGTATGTATGAAGCTGAAAATGCGTGCTGTAAGAGTGCTAAATGACGGTTATCGAACGCGCAAAGTAACGAGTGACTGAAGGACGCCAGCAGTGACCAAGGAGAAAGAATGACTATATAGTTAGAAGACGCAGCCGGTGGTTTCCTCAATGCATCGCAGGCGACGCTTCCAAATTGCGAGCTCGTGAGAAAGTACCAGGTCCAGGGTGGTTGAGGAAGGAACGAAGGTGGACGACAATCCCTTGCAGAAGTCGGCGGAATGTGCAAATGGGTATAGGCATAGGTGCTATAGCCGCACCACCAGTATTGCTCGTAGCAATGCAATCCTTGAGATGTTGCACTCTGCGTGTTGTATGGGTGTATGGGAAGAAAAGCGAAGATAGCGCTGGTCAAAGCTTGAGGACAGGGGTGAGGGCATGGCTAGCCCACAGCCGGCAAGGGAAGGGCCGTGCAGCTAACCAGGAAACGGGAACTTGGTCCAATCGAGCGGGATTGGCCCGGCGAGTAAGATTGTGGTTGAGAACGGGGACCAAGCGGCGAATCAGGGCCTTTGTTTGGCCGACTTGAGACTCTTCAAGATGTCTCGCTCTCCAGCAACCAGCCGTTTTTGATTTGCAGCTGCAGTGTGCAGAAGCGAATGCAGCGCTGTCTTACTCGCCTGCACCGTTGGTACATAAGGTACGCACCTTCCTTGTGCATCTCCATCCTCCATCGCTGTTTGTCGCACTGCTGCCATCCAACAATCAGCCGGGGATCTCCGCTGCATCGCTCCATCGTACATGAAGTTGCACTTTTCCCTGGACCGCGCGTTTGTTTGCTGCGTCTCGCTTTGCAAACAGACGCATTCCGCATGCCATTTGCGCACTTCTATTTCTATTAATTTAGGTCGTCGCGTGCCGTCTTCTGCTACTTTGCGATCCGGTAGGCCCCAGTTCCATGGTCGCAGCAGCAATCTCGCTTTGGGGATTACCGGGATGCTGTTGCTCGCGTAGTATCGTTCTTCAACAAAGCCTTTCGTGTCTCGGAAGTAAGGTGTTCGAAAAAAAATTTGGCATCGCTCCTTCGTTCGCCTCACGAAACTGCACCAGCACACTCCGACTTGATTTCTCTCGATCTCTGTAGATATTCGCCGCAGTGCATGGGTGCAAGCAGAGGCGTTGGTGGTAAGTTTGATGATCCTTTGCCGATGCTACCACCGTACCCGCAAACTACCGAGATGAATACCAATACGTCGACATGGGTTCGACTGCTATCATAGACAGCGAAGAAGTGCGAACATACCCCGACAATGGAACGAACAATTGACACGCAGAGGATTGGACTTCGCTTGCAATATTCTTCTACAAGACGCGGGTAGTTGCTTTCGTGTTGTAGAGTTGTAGAGTTATGGGCGCGCAGTCAGGCAGATAAGGCGGGACTTGACAGGACTTGTAACTCGGATCAGGCAGTATGTTGCCGTAGGAGCAGGGTCTGATGCTCGTCTCGCTTGCCTTCATGTGATGTGAGATGTTAATATAAACACGGGAGGGGCTTAAATGTAATACGGTAGATACGAAATCAAGAGTGAGATTTTACCCCATAGAAGCAAATCAGTATTTCAGAGGGAGAGCCGCTTCAAAATCTCCTTCCACATGCGAATATCGAGTGTCTCGGAGTGTGATAAACTATATCCACCTCAAAATCAGGTACACGCGGTCAGCATATATTGTCCGAACTCCAGCTTCCAAAATTGGGTCGGCCATAACGTGCTCTCAGATCGCGCCTTCCCAAAAATATTCCGTCGATAATGGATGGTGCAACCAAAACGCTGCTAAGCTGCGGATCAAAACCCAGAGTGGCAATGATTGAACGTCATCAAGAGTCGGGTATGGTGTTCGGTACTGGGTTTGGGTATAAGCCCACCGCCATGTATCTTAGCTAGAGCGAGGAAGACACCCCCAAAAGTTCGCATGCTGTTTATACCCCAAACCCCAGTCGTGGATCTAAACTTAGAGCAAAAATGAATGAATCTTAAGTACCGGGCGAGTACCCCTCGTTCAGCGGCGGTTCAATCAGTCGAGTTTCGTTCACTTGTCCAGACCCTGGCAAATCTTCCCGAAGTTCCCAAGTTACACCGCTCTTGACACCGTGGCTATTCGTGTAAACTAGAGTTTGCCGTACATCTGGCAAACAAGCCTGTGAGTCTGTGTGCGAGGGCATTTGCCGCAGCGAAGATATCCCGACCCGGCACCACGAACACCGGCAGGTTATCCCCATTCCCGAAGCATATGAGGTTCAGAAATCACCCATAACTTGCTCCAGAGTGTTATCCGGAAGCTTCTCCTCGCAAGGTTGAAATGCTCCTTGTGAGGCAGAGTGGCCGCGCACGGTGAAATTGATCTTCGATTCGACTGTTCCCCATCTAGCTCTGGAGCTGAACATATTCTGAGTGTGAGCATACCGGCGGCACAGACAGGATGAAACGTAAACCCCAAATCTCGTGGCGTGGTATTGCAACTACGCCTATTGTGCCGTTAAGCCAATAGAGTAGAATATATCACTCGTTCACAGCCTGTGCCACCCATCCCGATCATGTTTTTCGTTTCGTTTAGAAGGTGGTTTGTTTCGACGGTAGAGTTTCGTTTCGGTAATAGAGACTCGTTTTGGCAGCGGTGTTCGTTTCAAGTCCATCTAAAGCTCATCTTAGTTTATTATCAGGTGAGTTTGGATGAACAGAGCTCACTCGGTTCAATCTAGTACAGCTTTAGGGCTGGTGTGATTGAAGCTTGTGGTTAAAACAAAGGGTGGGAGTGTGTATGCATGTGTATGGCGATAAAGAAGCAGAGTTAGGGCAATAACGTTCACTATCACACAAAATCACTCGCTCAAGTTGCGCCGGCGAAATATCAGCGAAAGGCCGCTCCAGACTGTCTTAATTTTTCATCTTATCCGAAGGTGAAATTTATCATGGACCCGGTGATATGTCGACTATTAGGCTAATAAAAGTTTGATCCATATTCTGGTGCATTCTTAACTGCACCACAGGTTGAAGCCCGCTATCTTACTTAATGTTTACTGTACTGCAGGTTTCGAACCCGTTCCTGGCCTGGTGTTTCTAGCACCATGCCCAGCCAGCTAAGCTAGGTGCCTAAGTAGTTATTGCATATACTTCAGTCATGGCAATATACAGTTTCTGATACACGTATCTTGGACACTGGTGTGCCACACTTCGTACATAAAATCTAAGCAAAGCCCATCGCATTATTTAGTTTAGCGAAATTATGTGAGTTCGGGCCGGACAAAAGAAAATGTTTCAAGCCTGTGATTCTATAGTGTTTACAGCACTGCAATTTTGAACCTACACCCGGTGTTTATAGCACTTAGAATTTACAAGTTAGGTTGAACGATGTATATGAGCCCTATCGAAAGGAACGCGCTTGCCAGTGTGGAGTTGATCCTGATTTGGCGAGCTACTGCAAGAGCTTAATTACCTGAAGGAATTCTCTACCCCCAATATCCGAATCTAGCGTATACGTACCTCTGCATGCGCACTGCTATTTCGAAGACGGTATTGTTGCTAGCAGCAGCATGGTGCTGACGACGATAAGCCGGGGTCTGAAGAAATCGAACGCCTTAAGGGCTTAGGGCTTGCAGTTCTTAGGACGAGGGCTTGACATGTACAGACTGGAGCTATGGTATATAACCCCCACAGCAAGTGATGAAAACCCAAATTTCGAGTTTTCATGCACCGCTTACTACTGTACCGAGCACAGTGGTTGGGTAGTCTGTCATCCGGCTTTTGGTCGCTGGCGCTACCGCAAAAATCCTAGCAAGCCGTCTGACAGACTAGTGGTTGGGACGGGGTTCGCGACTGATATCTTTTTGAATGGGATAAAGTTCGCCTGACAGGTTTAGAATTGGATGGGGTTAATCTGATTGATGGTGAAGGGTACTAAGACGGAGTTTGGACCGAGTGAAGTCCTAAAGCCCTAATGCTGTACCCAGAGTGCCAGCAAATGCAGTTTCAAAGGCTTGGAAGGAGGAGCGCAGCTAGAACCGGTGGTGGTGGTGGAAAGGGTGGACCGGCTTCAACTTCCTCTGCAGTTGTGCCATTGGGTCCTCTTCGCATGTAACTAGTCTTTTAATCTAATTGCTTGTCCCCGCTATCTGTACACTGAGCTGACATTTTTCCCACGCCGGATAAATTGAACTGACACTGACAGCCTGTTGAGAAACCTGGGACAGACTCCCCGCTGACAGCTGACGTCCCAACCATTGTGCTCGGTACAGTACTTCAGAGAAGGCCCACACGGCTTGCAAAGAGCTTGTGTAGGGTTTTATGTGACGAAGAGGCTACTTTAGCTGGTTAGAGGGTCCGGCTTATATAAAGACCAGGGATGATGAGAATCTATGAATGATATCTAAATCCCTAGTAACAAACGTGGTACGCGAGTAATGGAAGATGAAGTTCCCGTGTCCTGTTACTGTCGAACCGTCATTGGTGAGAATGCATAATTCTTCAGAGTTGCGAAATTAGCGTTCTGGCTGTGTAAGTTCGCTGGGCGCAGCTATGCATCATTCCACAAATATGCAGCCTTTCATTCAACGATCACCCAGGCTCATGGAAGCCGTCTGACACTAGATGAAATATGGTAACCCATAACATTCCACAGCAGATTGTGAGATGTCGAAAGTAGGTACTACTGCATGATGCGCAGCTTTAACTCTGCCATGCACACCTCTCCTGCATCATGTGCGCATATGAGGAGCATAAACAAACTTTGTTCACCCCCATGTCTCAAAATAAGCGGCAATCTCAGAAATGACTGTTAAGCTTCAGTCAGAGAATGATTCCAGAACAAAGTTCAAGAGCGAGCTCGAGTTATCGCCCCCATTTATGACTAGACTCCAGACACAACTACTTATGTACTCAGCCTCACCCCAACTGCATTCCCAGGGGCAACAAGGCACGCATGGCGTCCAATTGCTGCAGCGCTTTGCCCCAACATCTTGATTGCCTCAGGCGTTTCTGCTCTCATAACGTTAACAAGCGAGAGCGCATAAATTCTGCTTGGGCCGTACGTATTTTATAAGAAGATACCGAGTAGCCCAATTATCGAATAGATTCCCACAATAATGGCCGTTTCCTCAGTGCAACGATGCTCCATCACAAGAAGGCTTTTGATCGTCATAGTCACAGCTCTGCTCGTCTCCACCGTTTCCAGCCAGCGCGTAAACTTCACCATGTGTTATTACGAGAAGGTGAAATCCCTCAACACCTCCGACCTATCAGACAAACGCCAGTCCTTCTTGTACGACATAACAGGTACCAAACGTCTAGAAGCCGACAAGCCGTATCTCTCTCTCTTGGGCTGCGCCGAACTTTGCGGCCACAGTGATCCAATGGCCGAGCAGATCTGGTCTGCGAGCGAAATCGGAGGGCGTTTCATCGCGTTTATTATCCCAGTGATCGTTCTTGCGGGACGCTTCTCGTATAGTGCTGCCGGTCTGAAAAACGCCATCTTCACCTTTATCCACCTCATCGGCGACCCAATCGACTCTTCGTGGAGCCTTCTCACACGGCAAGAGGTGGCGAGAAGGAACTGGATCCTCGCAGTCGAATGGTGGTCACAGAATCCGAAACATGTGGCGACTGTGTTTACCGTTTTTGATCAATGGCTCCAGGACCCGCTTAAACACCTTTCAACGAAGCCGGGTCACGACACCCCCCAAAGTCCAGGCACGAGACAACACGACCCGCTTAACTCTCCGTTTTTATTTAAATTGCCTGAGGAAGGGACGAAAGCACGAACTCGAGTGCTTGGATATATCAAAGAGGCTTCTAGGAAAATAGGAACGCTAAACTCGAACACGCTAGTCAGTAGTTGGTTGCTGGTGATATGGTTCGGGGGAGCGCTGGCCGGGGCTTTTGTTAGGACTGCTACCCAAGAGACCAATAACCAGACTGCACACACCATCGCCGTAGTCATGTTATTTTCGTTCCTTGTGTTTGCCGTGATTGTCCGTGGCCACACTGGCGACTTCAAGCACCGCGAGCACGTCCTGTGGGAGATGATGAAGCTCCAGCGAGACACTGGAAATTTGCTACCAGAGATTGACGACAAAGCGGCAGAGTTGTATGTAGACGGGAAACCATACTCGGGAGTCATAAAGTCGTTCCGTCCAGTTAAAACTCTCAAATTCATTGGAAAGCGTCAGCACCGAAGCGAATGGCTATTGTTTGGAATCTCTCTCGCCTCTGTCTTCATCGGATGCGCTGCAGCCTTTTGTCTCTCCTGGTTTACACCTTCTCAGGGCTTTGGGTGCCGCGCTGCAGCATGGCTTTGCATCTTTCTTGTGTGGTGTTCAAGCTGTGGTCTCACAGCATGGTTTGGCCGCCTTTCGAACGGAGATGTTAAGAAGCATTGGTATATGACTATCGTCAAGGACTTCCTCTGCATGTCATTCGTAGTAATACTCGTCGGCTTTGCGCAGGCGGGGATGATGAATAACTGCTATTGCAGGGCAAGTGTCACCTTCCAGCCACACAAACGGGGGGTAATCGATATTGGTCCCGTAGATCAGAAGCAGCGGAGAGATTCGCTTTTTCTCTGGATCACCACACCGCTTTTGGGGATGGCGTTGATTGGGGTATGTTGCTTTGTCGCTGGGTTACAAGGAGAGAACGCTAGGATGTTGTTTGAAAGATCTAGTGAAGAGGCGGCGGCAGAACTTAGAGCACTGATGAATGATGTTGAGCGCTGTGGTGGAAGTGAAGGCGGAGGGAGAGACGACCCCAATATATCAGGGGATGAGCGGTCTAGGCTCATTTGCCCAGACACCAACCCAGCATATCCATTAAAAACACTACCTAGCGATGGCACCAGATCCGAGTCTACGAGAGATAGTTAGATTGGAGGAACCGAGGTTCTTATGGGGACTCCATGGATTAGGGAGCTTCTTTGAGTACCAACACTGAGATGAAAAGTAAACAAGATGCATAATATAATCATCTGGAACGTGTTGACAGTCAGGATTACAGAGGAAGAAAGCCAGCGAGGATGAACCGGGGGACAATGGGTGATGTTTGTTGAAATGTATTCTACATACTTCTTAAACATAATTGTAATGTCAATAGTGATTTTTCAACAAAAGATTATGATTATTGTGGGTGTGGCGGGCCCCCACAATAAACTGGCCGAGGTTTAAGCACCACTCCCCACAGGGAAATTTTTGTAGTTTAGACGGTAGCTCTATTCTTGTTCCTTTTCGTAGTTGAGACGGTACTGAGAACTACAGGTGACTGAAGCCCACCCGCGTACATCATCGCCACTTTAACCATCGTGACGATACCCCGCATTCCCCCATATCGTAGCATCGCTCGAGTGACCCACGATAAAGTATTACTGTGCTACTTGCTGTCTGTACGACATTACACATTTGAAGAGAGTCTGAAAGGAATAAAGGATGGAGAAGACTGGAGCGAGCTAGGAGACAAAGAGGAGTCAATTTAGTGTAGATTCACCACTTCTATCGATATCCGTAACATTAAACATTAAAGCTTTGTCAGAAGTAAGAGTTAAGGGTAGGGTTAGTAATCAAATCGGAAATTTGGAGTAGAGTCCGGCGTCTGAGGCAATAATCGCACTAGGTTACCGACGCTATTAACTATCTCAATCAGCTTCACCGTGTGCACGGGGAAGTGTATGTAAAACATACTAAGTACCTAGAATCCAGAGAACTCAAATAGAACAAAGGACCTACCTCACACTAATTCAGCAAACAACATTGCTATTAATGGGAATGTCGTAAACTAGTGCTAATTTAACGAAAGATTAATTCATAAGTGATAAGTTCGACAAAGGTGAAAGCATACTCTATCTAGCACTCTAGCTACACAGACGAAGAGATTCAAACCGACCTTGAAACTTAGAACACTAGAACGTTAACGTTGATGCTCCCTAGTCATGTTTTGTCCCCCAGGAAAACCTTAGAGCCTAGCTTTAGTACATCAATATATCTCGAGCTGCTTCTCCTAAAGATGCAGGCTACACATTGAAACCGACTGTATCCACTGGATACCGTTTGACGGGCTTGTCGAACTGTTTACCAATACAGCCCTCCCACCATATGAACATTATTTGCGGGATGGAAGCTTCCTCTAGTGTTTATTTACGGTAATACTAACAGCACCAAAACTGAGGTACGTATGTACACGCTCGCAAATGTGTTGGGGACGTCGACAAAAGAAGAGGACCTAACGGAACTTGAGGAATTGGTAGGAGAGCGGCTCAACAATGAAGATAATATAGAATTGAGTGACAATATATTTCGTGGATCTTCGCAAGGACCCCTAGGGCTTATCAATTTCACGTTTCTTTAGAGAGAACGTACTCTACCTTTTGAATGTGTATGTCAAGACCAGATTGATTTTTATTTTTTTCACGCAATACCACTCCTCTTTCATACAATGATATGGAGTTAAATAAATGCAGCACAAATTTAGCTACACTGCAATCCAAAAAAATTGCAAAACGGTGTACAACTCATGGACTTATTTGCTTTCGTTCCCAGAATTTTTCGTCGCTGTCGAGTTGCTCTCGTAAACCAAAAATTTGCCTTGCTCGGCAAATAGTGAAAAAGTGAAAGTCTGGGCACGAGAGCACTGACGGATGGTTTTCGAGCGTAGGACTTATTTTTTGAGATTTTCAAAGAATTCATGGGTTGCAGCAACTTGGCTTGGCACTGAGCCTGGAATACTCTAGGTACGTTCTCTCTGTTGTCGATATTGGTCTGTACCTAGATTTCTCTGGAGCACCATGGATGTGTTGATTCATCCTGACAACGTGGGCAAAATTTCCATGGTTGGAAGTGGAGTCGAGTGAAGAATCATGCTTTGGGCTTTTGTCCCTATGCGCTCTACGTTCAGTGACCGTGAATACCACACTCCGTAAAATAGGTACGTACATTGAACTATGTGTCGTAAGTTACCAACCAAACAGCCGCACCATGCCATCAACAGATACCAGTCCCCCGTAAGTACCATCCAGTTCTTTATACTGTAATAGTTGACATTCATACAGGCCCCCTTCTCAACCTTCTACCTGAGCTTTTCGATCGCTTCCTTACCAATGTTAGGCTGCCAGACGTGATTCGTCTTTCCTTCACATGTCGCGGTATCTACAACTACACAAATCCAGGCATCCAAAGCTGCATCTCCCGCCTGACGTATCGAATTGCTATGAAGCAGATTAAGCGCATTCTCCAGGAACAACCTCACGGTGACCTATATAAGCGCCGCACCAGGATAGCCATCCTCAACATTATAGTTAACAGCCCCCACGTGCGTAGTCTCGTTGAAAAGCATGTTGCCCCGCGGGTAGGGAGGCAGCTGAGGAGGCGAATGGAGGAAATTCCCGACCCTGAAACAGATGAATCGGAGGACGAAATTTTAAGCACGTACCCTGGAATCTTTATGAATCTAAACCTGTTGGTGGTCAAAATGTCGGCATTCGGCCTGGCAAAAATGACATTCCTTGAGGAGCTTTTGCCGCATGGACGAGGCGGCACAACTGGCGATAAACCAGCATGACAGCAGCGCGTTGGTTGTTTTGGGAAAGAACGGATGGGCGAGGATGCCCGACAGCGTGAACCGAGCCGTTTCAATCGCTCTAGACGATGGTGGTAGTCCGCTGGCGATAAAGACACTCGAAGCTGCACTTCGGATTGGATTCTATCATCCTATCCGCTGCCGACAAATATTTCTCTTCTGTGGCAACGGACTGAAGGGAACCCCAGAACTCTGGTACGAAGATCCAGAAGTAACCCATACGACTGTGTTTGAGTTGTGTTCATGGCAACCGCCGGACTGCGAAACCGCGGCAACGGTGTTGAGGGTGCTCTTGAGAGCTGCGAAGCAAGGGGATGCATGGCCTCGAACAGCTTCATATGTGGTGGTCTACCTTCGTGCAGCATTTATGGTTGCTTTGAAGGCAGCAGCTCGGGGGGGAACTTCGGTGAGACTGAGAGTGTTGGAAGTTTGGATGGAGTGCTGTGAGCCGCTGCTGGTACCCAAAGGTCACCATCAATGGAGATTTGCACTGGAGCTAAGAAATGCTGAGCTGTTGCGAGAGGTGTTGTGTACCATGAGTAAGAGCTTAAGGAGGGAATTTTGGCAGTTAAAGGTTGAGTTGGATTAATGTGGCTTGGTTTTCATTGATTGCCTGTGTTCGTGCTGACATGGTTGTATCGGGACATCAATTGAACCTTTTCATTGACATGTCCGTCTATCAAAAATACATCGATCTAGTAAACCGCTCTTTTGCTTATCAGGCGGTATGCAAGCTTCTATCGTCAAAAGTTTCCGAGGTACCAATACCAAGTATTCGCGTCCGTTCGTTCGCTCACTTTCTAGACGTCGAGATACCAAACCAACTCCAGCCCGATACCCGCTTGAACGAAGCCTGAGACTTGCCCCCATTACGATCAACAACATCGGAAGCAATCGCCAATAGCTCAGCCCTTACATCCGGCCTGTATCCCAAACTCTGCAGACGACCTCTAGCTTGCGTGAGCCTCATGTGTTCATTCGTAGAACTAACCACCACTCCCCTCATATTCTTTTCATGCTCGCCCGTAGCAACCCGAAGGGTCTGTATTTCGTTTACTAGAGACCTCCCACCAACCTGCAGCCTCTGCCGCTCCTCATCCAACGGCGCAACTTTCCCCGCTTGAAACTCCGCTGCCGCCTTCGCAAGCAGCTTCGACTCTTCCAGCGCGTGAGAAGACGAATTACACAGCCGATTGAAGCCTTCATCGATCAGTGCCATCCGCGTCCCCAGTCTCGCCACCATCTGCGATTTCCGCAGCGCAACTTGACTTGCGTCCACCCGCCCACGCTTCCAGAATGGTCGGGAGTCGAGGGAGTGAAGTTCCCGATCGGCTTTTTGGATTTCGGATGTGAGCTGGAAGGCGAGAGTTAGGGTTTCCCGGGCGTTGTGTTCGATTAGTCGTGAGTTGCGCGCGACTGTGGATGAGCTTTGGGTTACGAGTGTTTGCAGCTGCGCTGTGCAGTCGTTGATGGAGCATTGGATGTGGTTGCGGCGGCGTTGGAGTTCAGCAGTGGAGGCTACGGGGAAAGTTGATGTGGTGTTTTTTTGTGGGAAAATCTGGGGGGCACGACGGCGAAGTCGGCCTCGTCGAGGAGGCGTGGGGATGGGGTTTGGGTGTTGATGAAGAGATGGACGGCGCTGTGGGTGAGCGGAAGGGGGTGGTGGAGGACGCCGAAGTCGGATTTGTTTGGACGTTGGAATGGGTGTTGGATGTCGCGGGACGAATGGGGGACTCTGTGGTGAAGCGGGTCCTGGTGGGGGAGGACGGCGGAGACGGTTACGTTGGGGAGACATCGGGACTTGAGGTATGAACGGGAGGGAGGTTTACACTGTTACAGCGGAGCTCAATAACGACGGAGTCGGACTGAAGGGCAGCGACATGATAAGTCTGGAGATACATAATTCCCAAAGATGAGTACCAAGAATTTTGCTCGCCGTTGCCTATACTTTCGTTCAGCGGGCTAAGCTCCGCAGCAGTGTTGGATTACCGTTACGTGCGGAGGGAGCCGTGTGGCGTCTGGGGCGCAGAAATCGGACGTGGTTGATTGGTACTGTTTCGAACCCGCTGTTGCCAGCCCCATCAGAGTACTCAGAACTCCACATAGCATGAACACGTTTCGAGGTACCTCACCACTGTCGAACTACACGAAGATACATGGCACTGGCTTATGCTGTAGTACCGAGCACTGCGCAATCAGGGCGGTATTTAGAATTCCTTGGTATGAGTCTTGCAAATGAATCAAAGCACTGTGTCAGTGTCCTATATTTGTCCTCATGGGAGATGCCTTGAAAGATTTATCAGCTGGGTACGCGTATGTGCACAGCCCCGCGGTCTCCGCCTCAAGTCGTCTCATCAATTATATGAATTCGATATTAGTCGGATCAGATCTGCATCGATTTCCTCCATAAAAAAACTACCCAACTTCCATCCAACCTATATCCAAGCTACAGTAAACATGGCCGACATCATCGAACAGATGCGCCGGCGGTACCTGGAGTCGATGGACTGGTCTCCCGCCTTCAAATCCGGGATCACCGCGATCGAGGCACTGGGGCGGTGTCTAATCGTAACCTCCCACCCTTCCGCCGCACTCATTAAACTAGGTGAGGAGAGTGGATACGTAAGAGAGCGGCTTCCAGTCCTGCTCCACGACTGCGCGGTAATGGGAATGGATACGTTCATGGACACTCAGATGCGGATGTCGACCATTGTCAGGGAGGCAACAGAGCTAATGGAGCCTTCTGGGCCGGTAATCTCCCTACCGCACTTTAGCATATAATACTAACACTTCGAAAGATTGGGAAAATCGTAGGGTATCTCCAGCAACCCCCATCTGCGCGTGTGCAGCGCGATATCCAGCGGGAACGGAAATATCTGGTCGAAACGTACAATGACTTTTTCAAGCAGCTGGGGGCTATTACTGAGAAATGGGATGAGTGGAAACACTCTACTAATGAATTGACAAGAATTGCGCGAGGACAAACAGGTAGGTGTAGCCAAAAACGAAACATCTGTGTACGAATGTTGACGCGAGGGATTACAGGATACACTGCGGAAGCGACGGAGCGGATAAAGTTGGACATGGACTTAACGGATGTCCGGATGTCCCAGAGCCACCATGAAATGCAACAACTCGAAAACCAGGTTAATGAGCTGAAGCAGAAACTCACTGAGGCTAGAGCTCGCTATACCGATAAGCTCGGTAAGAAGCATTCCCGCTGGTTTCCAAGATCCGCCCTGACTTGAAATTCCAAATCTAGCGGTGGAGAATAGAGTTCAAAAGCGCTGGTTGTCTAGCAAAAAAGCAACGAGAGAGATCGAGAGACAAGTGCGGATAATGCAAGACCGGTACAACGCCGCGAAACAGGAGCAGCTGGCACAGAGCGAAAAGTTTCTTGAGAAACAGATTGAAGAGTTCCGCCTGCGTTCGAATCTTAACGGGCTCGTGAACAAGAGCGAGAAGCTGGTGGGTTTTCCGGGTTGCACTTGTCGCTGTGACGCATGCTAAGGATGAAAATAGAAATGCATCATGAGATCCCTCCGCAACGCTTGCGACGCGCTTCAGAACGTCATCGTCAATGTCCGCCAATTTGTAGCCTTCTTCGAAGACTTGGTCAACCAGGTGAAGATTCTGGATCGGGATCTTGAGCGGCTAGGCAATGTTATTGATGATAATGAGGAGGAGGGGGATTTCATTGACGCAGGAGAAATCAGAGAGGTGAGTTATCCGCAGCCGTGAGAACCTCCCGCGCTCATCTCATCTCCGATAGGAAACACTACAAGACGCAATCCGCCTCCGCGCCTCGTTTGCCATCATCCGTCTCATCGCAAATATCTACGGCGAAGTTTCAACCAAGTACTTCATGCCCGGCATCCAAACCGTCTATCAGCTAGGCTCGACCTGTTGCCACAATCCTGAGCTAGAACAGGAACGGAAAGACAAAGATCTGATCAGCTATTCGACTGCTGCCCATCGCGACGTCGAGGCTATATGCAAACAGGTGATCCTCCCGCTTCATACTTGCGACATTGACATGCTGACACATCCCAGCGACACTCGGAAATGAACCATGGGTTGAACTCAATGGTAAAGGCAATTGCCAAGTCCACACCGCGGAAAGCTATAGAGGATTCGAGGCCTCCGACGTCGCCTTGGTGGAGACGTTGGCTGGTCTCGAAGGCGCAAGCGCCGGTGCCACCAAGAGCTGATACTATAGCGGTTGCTCGACAGCCTGCCAGTGTTCATGCGGTGTATGAGCTAGGTAATGAGGGTAGCGGAGCTCAGCGGCGGACGAATAGGCTGAGGAGGCGTTATATAGAGTAGATGGCTGAAAGGTTGCAAAGGGAACACACAAATCAACCTCATAGAAATCTGCGAAATACCCACTGGGTTGAGACCCGGACGATCACCCGGGCTGGGTTTGGGTTCTATCTCGCTAAGTACTTAACTTATAGGAGTGAGGAATAGGTTTGTGCGTAGGTTGTTGAGTTGGTATGGCCTCGTACCCCTTGGATCTCACGTGATTTTATACTAACCGAAATGGTGAGTCTGATCCAAATTGGGATCATGAAAAAAGTGAGGTGAAAGGGCCTGGAGACATGACTCCACCAAAAATTCAAATCACCTCCAGAGAGCTGA
>Ga0307515_10002205_pt1 | contig 42743 bp, 47 predicted proteins | sample 17_EM_MG_FD_194513 | JGI IMG/M metagenome (GOLD analysis project Ga0307515, IMG submission 194513) | Populus trichocarpa ectomycorrhiza microbial communities from riparian zone in the Pacific Northwest, United States - 17_EM | ecosystem: Host-associated > Plants > Roots > Unclassified | place... | reverse complement strand
TCCTGGAAATCGGTGCTTCCTTCGCCAGCGCCTGGTACCGCGACCTCTGGAAGGACCTCGGAAAAGTCGGACCGCAGCTGACTACCCTACGCTTGGAGGTCACCGAAGGGATGGACCCAAGGATTGTAGAGTCAGTGAAGGAATTCGCCAAGGCGAGATTCCAAAAGGGCACGCCGCTGACAAAACTGGAGAGGATGGTGTTTGAAGGGATGAGCGAAGAGGACGAAGAGAAGGCGAAAAAACTTTGGGAAGAGTTCCGGGCTGGTCTCGATGTCGACCAGTATCTTACTTCTCAGTGACTGTCGCGGATACTATCGTTTCTGTATTCATTTTGCGATGCTAGACCGTACAACATGGATGGAAGTGATGCCCAGAGGTACAGCAGTCCTAAGTTCGGAGTCGCTAATTGTCAGATGCGACAGGAGACTGACAATCGGGGACCCTGAGCCTTAAAAACGCCAAACCCTTTGATACTGGCCAGTCACACGGTGTTTCACTTCAAAACCCGCACCGCACACCGTTTTCTTGATTTTGGGCCACCGGACCCAAGCCCCACGGGCGCCTCAAATCCCGAGGACACGAGCCTGAAGCCTCAGTTTACATCCCTTGCGACCTGTGCATCAGACTACGCCACGGTCTAATCGATTGCAGTGTAGATGAAATACCCAACAGATCAAAGGAATTCAGCTCGGATTATGACACCGTAGAAACGACAGTGAAACCGTCCTCTATCGAATGGGGGCTGTAGTTACACAATTAAACAGGTAGACAATACTATCCATACACGAGAATGTTGTGCGTGTTTTACATCTGTGTGTTAAATAAAGGAAAAGCCTATTTAACCGGGTGGTGGAAACGAGTGGGTTGTCGTGTATGTAGATCCCGTGGATCTTCCGAGCGCTGTAGGAAAATAAATACCGGGAGTGGAATCTAGGATCTCTGGTAAATGGAGATGCTGTTGATCCTGATCAACGCATCTGTGCGACGAAGTTTTAGTGAGCCGTAATTACGAGGCGGGGGCAAATATCGTACTGTTGTAGTTAGACGGGTCCGCGACGGCGTCCGCACAAGTTCCCGGGAGACCATCGCTCTTGTAAACTCCCCCAGCCCAGTCACCGCAAATGGTGATGTTAATAACCACTGAAACAAGAAGAAACGGGGTCTTCAATCTCGCATTTGAGGGAACGAAAACGGGTGGGACATACGCTGCATGTCCCGGAACGCATTTCCGATGTCGCAAGACTGGTCCGTCCAGTGGGCGATGGGGGTTCCCCAACTATCCGGGTTTGGGCTTCCATCGCGGATATCTTGAGGGATCTCAGCACGTGCGAACCTCCAGAAGGATAGTTGCGTGTCATCCCATAAAAAAACCACTACACCCCCACCGCCGGCATTGAAGGGCGCACCGGCGGTTCCATCGAAGTCTCTAATGGCGCATCCAGCGTTATTTCCGGCTCCACTCAGGCACCCAGTGCCAAGAGGATTTCCATGGAAGTTTGCTCCAGGGTCCATCCTGCATGTAGCCCCGTTTCCGGTGTGGAGAGTATACTGGTTAGACCGATCGTTATTGACGTATTCGACGATGTCCACCTGATGAAAAAGTCGTGTCGGGGTTCAGCACGGCTGGAGGTTGGGCCGTAATGAAACGCACCTCGCCTCCCTCGGGCCATGAAGGGCTAGCAGCTGATCAGTGCCCTATTTCATGAATCGAACAAAATTAAAACAATACCCGACGGCTAGGGAAATGGCAGATTAATGTCTAAACCCTCTCGCGCCAGAGATCGAGGGTGCTCACCCCAGAAGGCAGGCCATACTGAAGGCCCATGAGCGAACTTCCTGAAATCGGCGATGAAGAGACCGCTGTTATACCTGGCCTTGCTGCTTATGCGAACGCTATCCGCAAGGCACGGTGATAGAATCCAACGCGTTCGATCAACCACGTGGAAAAAAGGAACTTACGATCTGCGATTACCGCCAACAGGAACACTACCCTTGTTGTCCACCCTCAGGACAGCGCTACCGTCTCCGTCCACGTACGCTAGATCTTCGGAGTTTCCCCGAGTCTGATAAGCCACGTTTCCGTTAGTGGGATCAGGACTGGAGAAGAAATCCCATTCGCTGCAAGAATAACTCAGCGCGGAAGATAAGAAAAATGACTGAGCCTTCACGTACTCGAAGAAGGTATCTCCTTGGTGTTTGTGCTGCAACCGGTATCTGTTCGACGTCGTTCCATTTTTGTGAGTGGAACCCTCCGCTTCGTTATTGGCGCGGTTGATTGCAAGGGCAAATGATGCGAGTGGGAGAGCGGTCAGTACAAGAAAAAAAGAACGCATTGTGGCGGGTCCTGTTGTGATCCGTGAACAGAGAGACGAAAGGGAGGGAATGGGGAAGGTAAGGCGAGGAGGGTCCCAATAAGAGCAAAATTCTCCGGAGGTGCGATGTCCATGCCGGAACCTGCTCCCCACCAGGTTATATCCCGGGAGGACGCATGTTAGTCTTGGCTGGGCTCGGTCTGCACAACTTAATCGCCTTGGGTGCTCCCTGTAACCCCGTCTCGGACCAACGAAACGAGGAAGGTTCGATTCGGAAGGTAGTGATCCGCAGCGACCCCCGATCATCTAGCATATACGCTGAAGCCCCAGAGAGGTCAAGGCATGCTTTGTCCATCCAGAAACAATCGCCAGAAAGTCAAGTGATCACGAACAGCGATCCAGACCCGATTCAATTGAAGGTAAGGGATGAAGGTCGTGGAACTGAAACGTCTGGGCAGCCACGGAGTTCGCAAGGGACCCACCGCAGAGCGACTTGAGCTATGTCAACGTGGAAACACGTAGATTACATATCGGCACCTCGCGCGCAAGACTTTTGGCCATAGTTGACCATGGACATGAGATGAAGGCGTGCTGGGCACGTGGCGGTTTCCGGCTCCGTTACGTTGGATGAGAGGGGCTTCCTCATAACACGGGGCTTACCGGCAGAGATTCCGTGGTTACGGTTTCAACTTCTGTAAGCTCTGGGTTTAAACTGGACTCAGCAACCTTGCTTCACCTCATTGGGTTGAAACGGTCTGTCACGACTAAGAACAGAATTTCTTGATTTCGTGAGTTCGTGATTAACATTGCAACGAAGACAGATTCAGTATGAACAGGGGTGAGCGCAGGCTATGATCGCTGATCAATACTCGCAGTTCAATCGGACACAAGATGCTCAATTGGTTGCTCACCAGTAGTTCACCGCGAATCACGATCACTCCACCTTTAGCGAGTCTTCCCCGTCATCGCTGACCGTCAGCTCTACGGCCCACAAGAGCAGAGTGAAGAAGACGCTCATCCATCTCCACCAGACATGCGAAGAGTAGTCCAACACTAAAATGAAATGGTACGATCAGGATCACGGGAGGTTGCGCCAGATATAGCAAGGGAAACGCACGCAAGAGATGTGAATACACCATGATCATGATAGATTGCCGATATGTCAGTAACAGGTGCGCTAATGCAGACGTAGGTCGGTCTCCCCAACTATCATCAACGCCAACCTCTGTCTCCCAGCTGTCTGCCCCGATGGTGGGGAGAATTTGAAAAGCCAGGTTAAGGATGACGAGTCGATATATAAGTGCAACAAGCACTGGTTTAGGAAGCGTATTCGTGATAAAATTGATCAGATTCTGGATGGAAGGTAGGATCTTGATGTTCCCTAACAGCGATGGAGCGATGCTAGAAACGAGTTAGGAGCCCTCCGGCTGCTTCAAGAAGGTAGTACTCACTATGCGGATGACGGATTTGTGAATGATTCAGAGTCGAAACCGCAAAGCCAGAAATTGTAGGCCAAAAACAGGGCCAATCCAGAGGATTCGATGATGTTGGTGCGCCGGAGACCGAACCCGATGAACGTCAAAAAAACGAAGGCAGTAAGTGCCACGCCCAAAAGTGTCGAGGTCAGTGGGCTATCGGCCGCAGTAGGGTACGACTATACATGGCATGCGGGTCCCTCAGAGGGCAGTCCGTGATTAGAATCGTGATCCACTCACCCAAACAATTGACACCGTAGAGGCGACGTAGGCAACCGCGGACGCGATTAACAGACCAAACTGAGCACCTTCACGCTCCTCAACGAGGTTCTTCCCTACCCGCCCCAACTGTTGCGCGACGACCAGACTTGACAGGCATTCGATGATAATGAATCCCGGACTTGAAAATAGCAGAATCTTTCCCCACCAATCCGCCGCGAGCGTCAACCACGGGCTTAGCTCCTGCGAAAGGAGGTTGAAAGAGACCAAGAGAAGGAAGATGTGAGTCGGGGTTTGCAGGAACGGTAGCGCCGGATTCCCCCAGAACAAGAGTAGACTTCCATGAATGAGCGAGTGGATTAGATACAAGAGCGAAAGGAGCAGGAACGCGTTTGTCGATAATGTTACGAGGGTCAAGGGTAAGAAGAGCAGAATTTGAATAATCGTGGATGCCCTGTTGGCTCGTCAGACCTGTCGGATGTGCTGATTAAAAGCGAGGAAAATACCCTGCAACTCCGGACAGCGCAGACCAGATGAACTGTAAACCCAGAGCCATCGCCAGATGATGTGCCGTCTGTCACTATCGTCGTCGCTGGCCGGTTTAGCGGGAACGAGACTGCATCATCCGCAAGCGTCAATGGGCAGCTTTTGACACGATCAGTTCACCGTTTGACCCTTCGACCGTGACCACCCTCCGCCAGATTATATGCTCAGTCGCGTCTCGAAACGCGGTCTTTCTTCCTTAACCACCGCGCTCAAAACCAATGCTCTTATAGACATTCACCCCGAAGTCGCGGAGGCGCTGCATGCGCGGAAGCCGGTCGTTGCTCTGGAATCTACAATTATCACCCATGGCATGCCCTACCCAGTGAATCTGGAAACGGCCAAGTCTGTCGAACGGAACGTCAGGGTATCCGGAAGCATACCCGCTACCATCGGTCTCATCGACGGACGTGTCAAAATTGGACTCGAGCCACACGAGCTCGAACGACTGGCGGAATGCAAGAACAAACCTGTGAAGCTTTCGAGGAGAGATATCGGTGCCGCTATTGCACTCAAGAGAGATGGTGGGACAACTTGCAGTGCTACCCTTATTTTTGCAGCACTTGCGGGCATCAAGGTGCGACCCAACACCGTATTCTCCGTAACGCGTTTTAGTCTGACATTCTGTAGGTCTTCGCAACGGGAGGGTACATTGCTCATCTCGATTGAGACGCATATATGGCACTTACCGGTCGCGTGTCCTTAGCTTGGGAGGTGTTCATCGTGCCGGCCAAGACAGTAAGTTCCCTATCAATATTACCCAATACTCGGGCTGATTTCTCCCACTAGCCCTGGATGTCTCTGCAGATCTGCCTGAACTGACAAGGTGTCCTGTCGCGCTCGTCTCTGCAGGGGTCAAATCTATCCTCGATATAGGAAGGTTGGTGTTTCGGATCCATTCCGATGCCCCTCGATCTCACGCGGAACAATCGTAGGACGTTAGAATATCTCGTTAGTCCTGAGATTCACTATTACCGGGTACCGAACTGAGCGGTCAACGAAGGAAACATTGGGCGTTCCAGTTGTGACTTATGGTCAGACGGATGACTTCCCTGCGTTCTACAGTCCCCGAAGCGGCTTCAAGGTAGGTGCATATTCTATTGGGTACCGCTCAGTTGACCGATTCCCTCACGCATCAGAGTCCTTGGAGAGTGGATAATCCCATGGACGCCGCGAGGATTATGAGTAGGCGTTTGTGACAACGGCCATAGACCGCTTTGACTGATCTTGGGATGTTCTAGGCGCGCAGGAACAACTTGGAATGAAGAATGGCGTCCTTTTTGCGGCACCGATCCCAGAAAAGTATCACTCTGTCGGTGAAACCATCCAGACGGCCGTCGAGATCGCTGTGCAAGAGGCAGAAGAGAACGGGATGAGCAAACGAGGGAAGGAGGTAACACCTTGGATCCTGAAACGAGTTGGTGAACTCTCAGGCGGAAAATCTCTTCCAAGTAGTATGTTATCCTGTTCGTGTCGAACTAAAGCCTCCACTTACCACGTTTCCTCAGATGTAGCACTCATCGAGAACACTTCATTGATCGGTACGTCACCAGCTCACGTTTCTGTAGAGCGTGCGTAACTTTCGATTCCCAGGTGGTCAGATTGCTGCCTCGTATGCGAAGCTCACAGCTGAACGAGCGACTGAAGTTGATGGGAAACTCGTAAGCAGTTTATCTCTCGATTCTAATCGGGTCTAGAACCGATCCAAAAAGTATTCTGTCACAGCAAAGCACCACCAAATAAACAAGGCTCCTGGCATTCCACCGCGACATACCGCTGACTTGTCTCAGCATTCGTGCCAACCCGGATCCCCCTCTCCCTTGGTTATCGTTGGTTCGGCCGCAGTGGATATCACATCCAGAGCACGTAAACAGCCCGGCATGAAAACGACACATTCTCTGCACTCGACGACTCCAGGTTCGGTCTCCCTCTCGCCTGGTGGCGTGGGTAGAAACATTACAGAAGCGGCACATCGCATTCTATCCAAGAGGTCGGGCTCTCAGGCACCAGTTTTGGTGTCACTTATCGGGGAGGATATCATGGGGGAGGTTCTGCGGAATGAGCTCTCGCGCATAGGCATGAGAACAGATGGGCTGATCCCCATCCCTGGAAAGGCATCCGCTGTGTGTAATATGGTGCTCGACACTGAAGGGGGACTTCTCACCGGTGTGGCTGACATGGATATTATCGAGTCGCTGGAAGGCAAGGCGGTAAGTCCTTCCTCCTTGACAGTCTAACCGTATATACTAACCACTCCATTGCGTAGGTTATCGAACAGTTGAACCTGTACAACCCGAACCTGGTTGCGTTCGATGGTAATCTGGAGGCTCCGACGATCACAGACATTGTGCTGTACTGCAATAAGCACGAGAAGCCTGGTATGATGGATTCCCCACGCCCCTGTGACGAAACTAACCATCTTGGTCAGTTTTCTTCGAACCTACCTCTGTCCTCAAGTCGATAAGGATCATCCCCTCGATTACTGTTTCCCTCTCGTCCAAACCAAACTCCAAAGTTCCCCCAATAGCATTTGCCTCTCCAAATATCCTCGAACTCAAGGAACTGTGGCGAGAAACCCAATCCGACAGTGTAAACCTCACCAGCTCCCCGACGTGGTGGAACACTCTCGACTCGTTCAGTCTCACTTCTCGGTTCCGAATGGAGTTGGATAATTTGGCGAGGTTACCTGCTTCCCCCCACTCGAAAACGACAGGGACTCTTTCGTTCCTCACCGAGGAAGGAATAGCCCAGATGGCCATAAACCTTCTTCCGTTCTTCCGACACTTGATCATCAAATGTGGGGAACGAGGGGTCGTAGTCGTCATGCGGGTCTCACGTCAGACCAAATGGGCATCCGAGAGGAGTAACATTCACGGACGGTATATCGTATCCAGCGGAATTGGAGACGGGGATATCGTCGTGTTGCAGCATTTTCCCGCGAACCACGTCCCTCCGGAATCGATTGTCAGCGTGACGGGAGCCGGGGACACGCTCGTTGCGTCCGTACTTGCGTCTTTGGTTCAGGACCCGAGGGGATTCGAGAACCCAGAGTCATTGAAGAAGATCGTGGAGGATGCTCAAGCGGCGGCAGTGTTGACGTTGAAGAGTGAATATGCAGTCTCTCCATTTCTTTGTTTGTAGTGCTGGGATAGAACTCATAGGTATTTGACGTGGTTCATTATAGCAGGTATGCCTGACTTGTTCAGGAGTAACGATGGTGTTTTTTCGGTTTTCTCCACGAGGAACATATCATGCACGTCTCCGCCCGACCTTTCATCCTCATAGGCGGACGACCCAGCGATTGAAGCTAAAGAGGATATCGCGAACTGAGAGATTATCTCATCTCCGTGCTTCTAACTGCCCAGTCCGTTAGTGCTCAGCGCCAGCGCCAGCGTCGGTCCGAAGCGTGGCAAGTTACATGAGAATATAGGCACGAACGCATATAGACTGTCAAAAAACTTCCAGCGGTGAGGCTCGAGCGTTCGGGGCCACTACGAGTCACTTTCAGCGGTTGTCCTTCGCTCGCTGAAGACGTGAGGGGGGTTCAATACGCGGGACGTTCTCGATCTAGCACCGCTCGGCCAGGGCCTGGCATCTGACCAAGGCAACATTTTCGTGGTATCGTGGCACCTTCAAAACAAACGATAGGAATGCCCCAGAGATACACATATGTAAGTCAACATAACAAGGGAGACGGAGAGACGGGATGCAAGAAACAAAATACTAAAGACGGGTGGTAGGGCAGTAAATACGACGTGAAAATCCTTGGAGAGGAGGAAAGTAACAATTTTGAGTCGAAGGAAGGAGCAAGGGAAGGCAAGGGGGGGAGGGACAAGGTGTCGTTGGCTTGTGGGGGGGTACGTTTGAAGAACTTGACGCGGCCGTGGATGCTTTCATTCGGTTCCCCAAGCTCAGGACGAAGAGTGAATACACGCTGGAAATAGGGATCATTCGCAGGAGCTCTTGCGATCCGATTTCAGTACGTTCTCACTTTTGTACATTTTTACTCACTTTTTCCACTTCAGCACTTCACGAAAATTACTGTTTTACTGATGAAGGGCGTGGAGAACTAGGGAGAACTTGTAATAAAGCTGGCAAAGATTACCGACGTGCATGTGTGCGTGACAGGAAAAGATGGAGGGTACTGGCGTTGGACGAAAGAGAAGGGCAGATGAAACATGTAGGCAAGGTAGACACGTGTGACAGGAGGAAAGAAAGATATGCAGACAGGAGTGGAAAGATGAGGAGCAAAGAAGTGAGACGAGGACCACAAGAGCGCGAGGGCGGTGATACAATGTCTAATGTCCAATGTCCGAAGAATTCATGAGTAGCCGGTAAACTCCCAACCAAGCGGGAGCGTGAGGTATGAATGCTGCCGCAGCTCTCCAGCGGTTGGTCGTTCGTCAGGGTTTATAGCGAAACAGCGTTTACGAAGATCGTCTGCCTGATGAGACAATGTAACATCCTCCGGCAACGGAGGGCCAACTTTGGATTGATAGAGCTAGGGAAGCGGATTCAGCGATGAAGACTGAGCAGGTCGATCGAAGCTGATACACACCTGCTGGATGACGGCGACAGCCTCTTGTCCACCCCACGGCCTCTCCCCTGTCCACATCTCTAATACAACACAACCAACACTCCAGATGTCGATCTTGGAATTGTACCCTTTCTTTTTGCTGTTGATGACCTCCGGCGCCATCCAAAACACAGACCCTTGCACGGAGGTGTAGGTACCAATCATATTGATGTCGTCCGTCCTCTTCGAGATCCCGAAATCCGTAATCTTACAGTGTCCAAACTCTTCGACAAGAATGTTGTCCGGTTTTAAATCCTGGGATAGTTGTCGCATCAACATGCAATGACGAGAAATAAGGAAGACGAATTACCCTATGGATGACCCCCTTGGAATGGAGATAGTCCAGACCATCAAGGATTTGTGAAGTGAATAACTTCGTCACGTTCTCGTCGAACCGACCATGCTTTCTCAGGATACTGGCGATCGAACCACCCGGAACGTACTCAAGGAAGCTATAATGCATCTGTGAGTCGTATGACAACGGTAATCAGAGACAAGGACCGACATGCTGAGATATCTCGGTGTTTCCTCGAACCCGAGATACCGAACGACGTTTTGATGATCCAAGTCTTTCAAAATCTCACTCTCCAGCTTCAATGCCTCCGCGACTGTCACCTGGCGACTATCGTTCCTGCCGCTCTCCGTCCTTGGGATCTCGACTTGTTTGACAGCAATAATTTCACCGGTTGTGGCATTCAATGCGACGTACACCTTGCCATACGTGCCCTTGCCAATGAGCTCTCCTCGAACCCACTTGAAGATCGCTGTCGCGGAAGAGTTAGTCCAGATGATCCGGTTCAGTTCGGTTAAACGCACGTTTGGGCTCCGAAGGAGACTCTGCCGGCGTCGAGAGAGCCGAAGACGCGTTCTTGACTTGCTCAGCAGTGACTTCCTCCACTTTACTTCCCCAAAGTTTCGTGCTCCGCTTCCTCAGCATATTTACATTATTTGCTGAGGTGATCCTCGAAGTGCGATCCAGCTTCCGTTTGTGTTCATTGGCAACCACACGGATGGATTTCTTGGGCTTCCGCCTATCCGGAGTGGAGAACGGTTGGGCGGCCTCGGTAGATGTAAGCGATGTTCCGCCAGAGCTGGCTTCGATCACCGGCTCATCCAGGTCATGTCCAGGGAAGAAATCTCCGAGGCGTTCGTACATCTCTTCGGCTGGTGGCCGGAAGTCTTCGTTGAACACGCTAGTCCGGTTGTACGAGCCCGATGGCTTTGTCGGCGGTTTTGGTGGTCTCGGTGCGGGGGAATACTCTGGTGGCATGAACGGAGGGGGTTGGGGAACAGTCTGTGGGATGTCACTGTGGGGTATGTCTGACGGAACAACGGTCCAATGCTCAATCGCTCCCATCTCCCGGCTCTTGGGTTGGGGCCTCCGGTGAGCCTCTCGTTCACGTTCACGGGTCCATTGCTTCTCCCTTTCCTTGGCCTTCTGTTGTTGGGCTCTCCGCTGATGGACCGCGAGCTCGAGCTTTGTCTCAGAACTCTCGAGCGCTCTTTCGCGTTCTAGGGCCGCATCGGAGGAAGTAGTCTGTGGAGTACGGCGTGTAGGCGACTTGTAGCTGTCTTCCATGAAAGGAAGCCTTAAACTGCCGGGTGACAGCAGCTGCGGAGGGAGTGACGGCAAGTGGTGCTTTTCAATCCGGAGAGGAGCGGTCTCGGTGCGACCCCTCTCGACGACGTTCAGAGGAGACTGCGGCCGCAAAGCTGGAGGAACAGCCCTCTGTGTATTCTTGTAAGAACCGGGTTTGATCGTGGCACGGTTGGGATCCCTCTCGGCGGCGTCCGCATTGTCATCCAAAACTGAAGCATCGTAACCTCCTCCACTCTCCTGAGGTATTCTCTCGCTGGCAGAAGATAAACTTCTCGGTGGAGAGCCTGAGCGGTGTTGTGAGCGTACTGGTGGTGACTTGTGGACAGCTGCAGAGATATGAGAGACCATGAACTTGAGCGAAGCGTAGGAATCCCCATTATCTCGACAGAGTTCGAACAAGTGTTCGTCGGCAAGTGCGTCCCCGATGGCGAAGGACCCCACCTCAGTGCGGTAGATGGAGAAGTGAGCTTGGTTTTCATCAGATATTTGCATCTTTCGGTCGATCCGGTATCAGTCTCTAGAGAGCCTTAGCAACACGAATACTGAGCACGCACATCAGAAAAGATGCGCTCCCGAATGAACGCAGCATCTCTAGCTCCAGTAATATCTACCACCTTGAAGATGCCTGAGTCGGTGGTCACGAAGATCCGCGTCTCGCCTAAGCATATTTGAGGCTTCTGGGTTTGGGGAGAAGATTTCTGAGGCCGCAAAGCTGGAGGACCAGCCCTCTGCTGTTGGTGATGTTGAGGTACCCCAGGGTTGACGACCAAGCGCGGCAGACTCTTCCCGGGATCCGATTGAGGAGCTGTTAGCCGCGTCCCAAGTGTGCTGTTGGTGCCACCACTGATCGTCCATAGTGTTCCACCGGCATCGCTCCCGCTATCTGAATCATCATCAGATGGAGGTGACTTCAACTGGCCAGGGATAGGAAGAGGAGTAGGTGTAGGGGGTTGGGGAACAGGCTGCGGGACGTTAGTAACAACCATTACTTAAGCGAAATAACGTACATTAAGGACCTGGATGATCTTGTCGAGGTTCAACCTCCAAGTGGCAATATTTTCCTTATTGCTCTTTGCGCGAAAATTTTGAGAAATCAAATCCCCTTTTCCTTGCTCGATGGCATTCCTGTGGATCTCCGCCGCAACTCTGTATTCGGGTAGAAAGCATCGTTAATAAGGTGCCCAAAGTATGTGTGACTGATGTAACTCACCTCGTCAGTTGGTTGATTGCCTCATTCACGGAGTCAGTGAGGTCGTCCAACTTCTTCCCGTTCAGTCTCCGGTTGAGGGCGGTACAGACGTCAGCGCAGGCCAGCCCAAGTTCGACGTAGTCGGCCTGGTCGATCATCGTGTCCTGAGCGTATTTCAATCCATAATTGGCCAACAAAAGTCGAGGGGGAAACTCACTCTGATCATCGTGAGGATACTACCGACGATTCCAAAAGCCGTCTTAGCCGGAACAACACTCGGGTCTTCCTTTGCGACACTCAAGGCTTCGACAGCCGCGTTCAACACCGAGATAGTGCTCTCCCACCCCTCAGGTTGTTGCGGCGTCGAGGACCTAGTTGTTGTAGGGCTGAGGAGCCATCCAACTATCAAATGTCAAAACTTGAGAATCGGCTATGCGCGAGCACGACCCACCTCCGTTTCCGTCGACCCGAACCCGTTCGACCACTCCAGACTCAGCAAGCAGCCGTGTCAGCTTTTCTTCGTCTCCCTGAACTGGTGTGAGCAAAGGGTCAGGACAAATACGCGAACATAGTACTTGGGGAAAATCTTGAATATCATCGTGATGTAGTAACACGGATTTCACGTCGGATCTCTGTGAAGCGTGTGAATTCACATGAACTGTTTCCGAGGAGGGGGACCTAACCTGGAATATAAATTCTGCAACAACGTCAAAGCTATCGCGATCATCCTTGGCCCAACGCGTGAGCGGTGATAGGTGCAGTTATTGTTTCAGACCAACCGTAGGTACGTTGTGGATCACTTCATCAAATACGTCTCCGGGAGATCCGGTCTCTGGATAATCAACTTCCGTTGAATCATCAACGGACAAAACCCGGAGTCCCTCCTCGCCCAAGTCGTCATCCCCGTGGTCCCCCTTCGGAAGTTGGTGTGGTCCAGCACCGGCCTTGAGGACAGTGGGGATGAAAAACCTCTTGCGAATTGTGTAATAACGAATAAAAACGCATTGAGTATACTCGTCCGGGATCTTGGACTCAGGAGCGGAGCTCTCGCTAGACTCGGGGTTTTCCTGGGTAAGGTCCGGCCCGCAGTTCGTGTGCACCAATCCCGGAGTGTTCCATGACCCCCACACAGCTACCGAAGTAGAGGCGACAGCAGGAAGTATGGCCGAGAACTCGCACTCCATCCGAGTTCTGTTGTCGGAGTATGCGACCGTCGCGAATTCCCGTGTTAAATCGACACCGGTCACAAGAATGGGCTTGACATCCTCCGGATAGTCCTGTTCCCGCGCGAAGTCAATCCATGACTCGTAGTATTGTTTGATGTAATTCACGAATCGGCGATCCCTTTCGATGTGTTCCCTGTAGGTCGGATGTTTGGTAATCAGGGTAGCACCTTGCTTGCTGGTGAGCTCAAAGGCAATCCTTGCGCCGGGCTCTACCGCACTAGTATATTCGTTAGTCGCGATGATTTCCGGCCAGACCCAGATATTTCTGCACGCACAGAGCAACGGCAACTGAACCGCCAACGTCCGCCCCAATCTGTCGAACCGTGTCCGTGCGTAGGTAGCCCGGGGGACGGACTTCGCCTGATATGATCGGACCGATATCCAAAGGTTCGAAGGCGAGAGGAACGTCCTTGCCGGGCACCCTCGATCCCAACGGAATCCCTGCAGAAAATAGAAGGTGGAATCTCCCCTCACGAATGTAACCGACATCCCCTAGTCTAACCCGCTTGTAGCTATAGATAGGACTGGGTTTCCTACAACTGGTATCAGACTGGGCTCGTGGCGATGAGAAAAAAATTAACCAAAGGGCGTCACCAAATTTCAACGGGGTTAGGGCACTGTGCTGGATGAGACAACGAAGAAGGCGCGGGCGTAGGAGACAAACGTACTCTCTGTAAATCGTCCAGGGTGAGGGTGGGGAAAACATGGGAAGCCCACTTTGAGTTTCCCCTGGGTCCCGGAATCGTACAAAGCAGAGGGAGTCCTGGGACTAGGCCACCTAGCAGACCCCTGATACGCTATCATAAACAATTGAATGTGTCAAGTCGCTTCGGCCTTATTCTGTGATCACGTTGGGCGCATCAGTTTGGGCGGGATGTCTGAATGCCAGCCTGCTCAAATCGTCATCTGATCAGTACCTCGCGGTGTATACGCGCCAGAGTTATACTTCCATCAGGGCTGTACATGTGTTGACGCCGACGTTGTACGGAGATTGCCTGCATAGATCCTTGAGTCACGAGTTTGGAACACGACGGCAGAACCCAGACACCCTTCGAGCCGCAACATAGGGTGAACCGAGAAAGCCTTCGATATCAAGCATACAATACGCACCGTTGGTTCCACCTACTCGGACCGACTGAACTCCCTTGTTCACCCAATCACTCCAATACATCAGCACACGATAGCCCGAGCTCGATACGGTCGGCCCTATTGGTCTAGGGGACTCCGTATTGATATACCGTCCCGCCCGGTCAGTTAACGGGTCGGAAGAGATTGTACGAGGCACAATGCCGCCTTCGCGAGACCCGTTGTCTCGGCTGCCGTGCTTGACCAGGAGAGAACGATGCCAGCCATTTCTTTCGTCGGGACTTCAAGCTTCAACCGTGGTCGCAGCCGGGACTCGACGTAGCGGACAAGGAAAAATCTAGACACCGAACTGCTTGAATGATGAAGGCGGGTGACGAGCGTTGGAGTACACCACGCAAACGCCGCTCGTGGTATCCGAGTGTCTGGGCCGAAGATCATCATAGGTACTGTGTGTGCCTCGCTTCCATTCAAGGCTGCGCGCTGAACGTATTCTGGCGTCCTCTTCCAACGAGTCTGGCTCTCCGCTGCGGGCTGGGTACGCGCCACCCTACGGAAAGGACGGCTCTTATTCATTTTCCTCTCCCCCCTCGGTTCTGTGTACATCACAATGCCCCTCACTGCACCAACGTTATCAACCATCCGTCGGAGACTTCGTGTGATCTCATGGTTAACCCTGTGCTGATTCACGTCGAACCTCTCTGCCTTGAAGGCGGTGGTAGATAGTCGACAATTGGCTTATGAACTGAGATGCATAAATTTGTGACCTCAAACTCGTGGACGGTGGCAGATCAGGTATTGACGTGCTCGGGAATCCGGACAGACCAGTTACCCCCACTACCACAGCACTGAAGTTCTACAATCCCGATAAGATTAAGCGAGGACTGCGAGCGTCACAAAAAATGTGGAACGGTGTGCGAGTAACAAATCAAGCAATATAAGAGGCACTGATGTCGTTGGAACGACTTGGGAACATGAGGATAACGAAGATGGGGTGGCCAAGGGGGCCCAAGGGGTCGGGCCTGCGGGAGGATACTGCTGGAGGAGTGAAGGCGATCATCAGGGCTATTATTCCGTTCCTCAAGCTAAAAATCGAGAGTTAATGCATGTAGGAACTGCCACGGTTTCGAGAAAATTACCATCGAGGTCAGGTATATCAGAGGATACTAGGTTGATACCCACCCCTTCTTCGATCCACCGGAGCAGCATTTTACTGCCCCACAGGCACTTCAGTAGTCTCGAGCTTCTGATTAGGATCAGTACGCGCATAGCCTCTGACTCTGCTCACCAAGGTGTTTAAGAATTGTCAGCGCTTCCTTCGCCTGCCGCATCCCTTCTGTGAAGAGGCCCAATCGCCCGTTTTTTACGAGCGTCAAGGGTAAAAGAGCAAGATTTGAATAATCGTGGATGCCCTGTCGGCTCGTAGGACCTGTCGGACGCGCCGATTAAAAGCGGAGAAAATATCCCGCGACTCCGGACAGCGCAGACCAGAAGAACCATAAACCCGGAGCCATTGCCAGATACTGTGTCGTCTGTCACTGTCGTCGTCGTCGCTGACCGGTTTATCGTTTAGCAGGAAGTTGAACGGGGCTACATCATTTGCAAGCGTCAAGTGAACGGCGCCAAGCGATCGGTTCAGCTTGACCCGTCGACCGCGACCACCCTCCGCCATATTTATGCTCAGTCGCGCCCCGAAATGCGGTCTTTCTTCCTTAGCCACCGCCCTCAAGGCCAACGCCCTTACAGACATTCACCCCGAAGTCGCGGAGGCGCTGCATGCGGAAGCCGGTCGTCGTTCTGGAATCTACCATTATATGTCCTACCCGGTGAATCTGGAAATGGCCAAGTCTGTCGAGCAGAACGTCAGGGTATCGAAAAGCATACCCGCTACCGTCAGGCTCATTGACGGACGCGTCAAAATGGGGCTCAAGCTGCACGAGCTCGAACGATTGGCGGAATAAACTTGTGAAGCTTTCGGGAGATATCGGTGCCTCAAGAGAGATGGTGGGACCACTTGTAGTGTCACCCTTATTTTTGCAGCACTTGCAGGCATTAAGGTGCGACCCAACACCATATTCTTCGTAACATGTTTTCGTCTGACACCTTGTATTCTTAGCTTGGGAGGTGTTCATCATGCCGGCCAATATAGTAAGCTCTCTATCCATATTATCCAATACTCAGGCTGATTTCGTTCATTAGCCCTGGATGATTTTGCAAGGTTCAAATCTATGTAAAGCGTGCGTAACTCCCAATCCCCAGGCGGTCAGATCGCTGCCTCGTATGCGAAGCTCACAGCTGAACGAGCGGTTGAAGTTGATAGGAGGCTCGTAAGCAATTTCTTTCAACTCTAATCAGGTCTGGAGCCGGTCACCAAAGCATCCCGCCACAGCAAAGCACGGCCAAGTAAACAAGGGTTCCGACATTTCACCGCAGCAGACCGCCGACCTTTCTCAGCGTCCATACCAACCTGGATCTTCCTCTCCCTTGGTTACCGTTGGTTCGGCTGCGGTGGATATTACGTCCAGAGCACGCAAACAGTCCGGCATGGCGGACAACACATCCTTTGCACTCGACAACTCCGGGTTCGGCGTCTCTCAGGCATCCGTTCCAGTGTCACTCACCGGGGAGGATATCACGGGGGGCTCTGCGGAATGAACTTTTGTGGATAGGCATGGGACCAGGCGGACTGATCCCCATCCTTGGAAAGGCCTCCGCTTTGTGTAATATGGTACTCGACGCTGAAGGAGGACTTTTCACTGATGTGGCTGACATGGATATTATCGAGTCGCTGAAAGGCAAGGCAGTAAGTCTTTCTCCTTTCACAATTTAACCGTACTAACCGCCCCATCCGCGTAGGTCATTCAACAGTTGAACCTGTATGACCCGAATCTGGTTGCGTTGGGTAGCAATATGAAGGCTTCGACGATCACAGACATTGTGTAGTACTGCAATAGGCACGAGACGCCTGGTACAATAAATACGGCCAGTTTTCTCCGAACCCACCTCTTCCTCAAGTCAATAAGGATCAACTCTTCGATTGCCATTTCCCTCTCGTCCAAACCGGGCTCCAAAACCCCTTCGCCTCTTCCAATATTCTCGAACTCGAGGAACTATGGGAAGAAATCCAGTCCGACAATGTGGACCCCACCAACTCCCCGAAACTCTTGGCTCGTCCAGCTCCATCTCCCAGTTCCGAATGGAGCTAGACAAATTGGTGAGGTTACCTGCTTCCCCCCACTCGAGCACGACAGGGACTCCTTCGTTCCTCACAGAGGAAGGAATAGCCCAGATGGCCATAAACCTTTCTCCGTTCTTCCAACACTTGATCGTCATGTGGATCTCACGCCAGACCAAATGGGTATCCGAAAGAAGCAACATTCACGGACGGTATATCGTATCGAACGGAAGTGGAAGCGGAGATGTCGTCGTGTTGCGGCATTTCCCCGAGAATCGATTGTCAGCGTGTGTGTGTGTGTGTGTATGTCTATTATACTCCGTTCAGCTCGTTAGCCAGAGGAGTCCCCCATCCCGTATCTACTACATCCGACAGAGAGATCGATTGTCAGTGTGACAGGAACCAGGAACACACCCGTCGCTTCCGCACCCGTGTCGTTGACCCAGCCCTCGAGGGGATTCAAGGGCCCGGAACCAATGAAGAAGATCGTGGAGGATGCTCAAGCGGCGGCGGCGGCCGATGCCGAAAAGCTTATATGCGGTTTCTCCATCTTTTCCGTAGTGCACTGTGCTGGGTGAAACTCCGGGGTATTTGGCGTGGCTCGTATAGTAGGTATGCCTCGGGTGTGCCCGACTTATTCAGAAACAACAGCGATGTTTTCGTTTTTCTCCGCGAGGAACCCATTATGCACACCTCCGCCCGATCGTTCACCCCCACAGGTGGGAGACGTCAGGAGCCTAGGGGTGTATGATAGCCATGCGCTATGGAGTAAAACCGTGGAGTTCATCAAGACGCCGCGATGAGAGAGATGGCTTGCGCAGAAAACGCATCGATTCTGATAGATTAACGGGCTGCCGGTGGTTCCGCAGGAACGACTCCCTTGGTCCGTCTCCCGAGTTCCTTTAACTGCACTTGTTCTTCTTTCCTCGTCGCCTTCACCTCGTACTCGTGCCGACTCTACGTAAGAAGTAGGTTGATGCTACGATATGGGATTTATCGAACGGGATGGATACCCGATATCGCAACACGGTTTAAGGTAACGACTTGGTGACAATTGTGGGATCTTCGAAACAAATGATGGGAATGCGCCAGAGATAGTCATACAAATACAACAGGGGAGGCGAAGAGAGATGTGATACAGGAGACAAAATGCTAAAGGTGAGGTGGGGGATAAAGTGGAGAACATCCTTGGAGATCGGAAGGGAGTGACGATTTAAAGGGACAAGGTATCGGTGACTTGTGAGAGGACTTGAGGTGGCGGTCAACGTTCCCGCCCGGTCCCTCGAGCTCAGAACGAAAGGTTACCAGTCAATACGCGCAAGCGATAGATAGCATCGTTTATAGGAGCTCACAATTCAAGGCAGACGCATCCGAACCGTTCAGTTCTTTCTCTATCTTCCAGAAGAACCTCCTACACTCGTCCATGTCCTTCACGGCCCCAAGCCTCTCGAAAATGTCGGCGGCACGCAGGGCCTCGGACCGCACCTCTTCAAGCCTGTGTTGCTCGTACAAAACCTCAGCCTGCAGCTTCATCACACGACCCAGGTAGTACGCGCTATTGGCCGTGTGCAGCTTGGCGCGTTCAACATGAGCCTGTGCATCCTCGAACCTCCATTTGTCGAGGAACAGCCACGCGAGGCCGTAATGAACCCAAAAAAGGCAGTCGTGCCAGTTGTGGGAGGACGCGATCCCGAGAGCTGCCTCGAAATGGTGAATTGCCTCCCCGGTTTCTCTCTTGGATCGATATATATAGCCAAGGACGAGGTGAGATTCGCAGACTAGAAATTGATTGCCTGGAAGGAGATCGATCGTGCGTGATGCGGCTTCTTCTGCAGCGTCGAGCTGGTTTTCCTCCAACAATAACCAAGCGAGATTTTTCAAACACCCTCCCTGTTCCGCCGTGGCACCGAGCCGTTCGTAGGTCTCCAAAGCCTCTTTCGCCTGTCGTATCCCTTCCTTGTGGAGGCCCAGTTGCCGACTCGTATCAGATAGGCCCCTCAATACTTGAGCGACCCGAGAGTCGTCCCCCCGCTCCCTGTTCAGCTTCAAGGCGTGGGAAATCAGCCGTTTGCATTCCATGTAGTTCCCAACAGAGTGAAACAAACGTGAGAGCGAGAGTAAGCATTCCGGCTTGGATTTATGATCATCTGGGAGTCCTTCGATCTTTGACTTCAGAATGGTCGGTCGCTTTTTGTGCCAAAAGAGGTGCTGCATAAAGTTGGTACAGGCAACCCAGACACTCTCCGAGTTCGGATCAGCTGTCGTGAAGATATCCAACAGGTGCTCGGTGTTTATGTCCTCTGACGTGATCCATCGTGTCTTCCCAAAGTTAGGCCCGTCCGGATCGACATTGACCGACATCCGAGTGAAGTAGCGTTCCCTGATCATGTAGAGGAGTGAGGATGATTTTGGGTCCTTGGGAGAAAGATAATCTCGGAGTGGTGCAAGCATCGTGATGAACCCGCTGCTCCGAAGTGTTAAGGAAAGGACACAAAACTTGTCAATGACGCTGGTTCTGTTCAAGATCGTAGAGAACAACCAATCGACATTGTTCTCGTCGACACCTTGCGGGAAGAAGGCAACGACTTCCAGAAGCGCACGGGCGTCAGGGCCAAGCTCCTGGAACATGGCAGAGGCGAGTGAAAGTTCGATCGTGGCTGCGAGGCTCCTATTATGCTCGGTTTGCAGCAAACCTGTTCGTCGTTGCTCCCATTCCCTTGTCAACCGATCCATGTCCCACTTGTTGTGATGCGCAACCGTCGCGAGGAGGGTGATGGAAAGAGGATGAAAGTCTAGCTGATCCAGGACGTCGTTGATGAGATCCGGTCGTTCGCTGTTCTTGTATATTTGATGGAAGGTGTCACGTGCGGCCTCAATCGATAATGTCGGTATCTCGAGAGTCTCGCAGTCTGCAGGAATGGTGGAAATACGTGAAGTGATACAAAGGCAGATGTTGTTCAGTTGACTCAGCTCCTCCACTGCGGCATAAATCTCCCGGGCATCCGTCCCTTGAGGATCAAGAATCGACTCCGCATTATCCAGGACCAAGAAGATCTCTTTCGAGGATAAGAATGGACGGAGGCTTGCCAAATCCTCAGGGTTCTCGATGTTCGCACCGATGACCTTGGACAGTCGTCCCAGGAAATGAGCGCATGATGGGGTGAATTGGTCACAGCGGAAAAACCGACGGTTATCACCAAACCGTTCTCTGACGCGGTCGTGATGGAGGACAGTCAGAGCGATTGATGTCTTCCCGATCCCACCGACACCGATGAGAGCGATGGGTGTGAGGTCCCCGGCCAGACCGACAATCTTTTCGATCAGCTCGTCACGTCCGAAACACGCTCTCGGCGGCGGGGGAGACAATTCGCCGCGTGTGCTAGAAGTGAATATAAGATAGTGGATCCGTTGATAGTTCAGGTTGCTGACCTGGTTTGTGTCTAGCCAACGGTGAGCGGTCATTCGGCGGTAGATGGAGCATGAGTTTCGCCCACCAACGAGTTTATCCCACCAGTGCCTCCCTGACCCTTCGACACGGTACGATGCATTTTGGAGATCATGACGTGGGTACCCGCAATATCACGCTTGACCTCGGAAACGATGGCGCGGACGTCCCGGCGAATGTCAGAGATGGTTCCATGTGTGCTCGGCAAGGGAGGGAGAGAATCCTCAGGTGCACTGGATGCAGAGGTTAGATACCGGTCTCATTATGGCCAAGATCACCGACCTGGCGTGAGTCTAGGCAGGGGTAAACGGTTACTTGACGACAGGCAGAGTACGAATGATACTTACGGCCTGATTCTGATCGTGCGTACCCTCGAGGGTTTTCAACGCATTGCGACAGCTGTCGGAAACAATGGGGAGAGTGTTCGCGACGGCATTCTGGACGCAGGAAACGATGGTGTGGGCATTCGTGACATCATGACTAACTGCAGGATCTGTGTTTATTACAAGTGTCTTCTGGGAACGGGAAGTTAGCAACGGCCATTACTCAGGCGATAGAGGGTGTGTTGGAGACCTGAAGAATCCCGTCGAGGTCCAACCTCCAGGCGACAATCTTGTCCTTGTTGCTCTTTGCACGGAAATATCGAGAAATCGCGTTTCGTTCCCCCTGTTCGGTGACATTCCTTTGGATCTCCGCCACAGACCTGAGATCATGTCGAAGACACCGTTAGCGGGTTGTTCAAAATGTGCGTTGCCGGTGTAACTCACGTCGTTAGCTGATTGATTGCCTCACACACAGAGCCATTGAGACCACCCAACCTCTTCCCATCCAGTCTCCGGTGGAGGGCGATACAGACGTCGGCGCAGTCCAGCCCAAGTTCGACGTAGTGCACTTGCTTAATCATCGCGTCCTGGTTGCATTTCAGTCTGCAGTCGGTCAACAAAAAAAACAGAAGAAAACTCACTCTGATCATCACGAGAATAACGCTGACGGAGCCAAAAACAGCCTTGGCGGGCGCAACACCTGAGCCGTCTTTCGCGAGATTCAAGGCTTCGATGGCCGTGTTCAACGCTGAGACGGCATTTTCCCCCTCCTCAGGTCGTTGGGACTCGACCTTCATGATCGAGACTCGAGGTGGCCGCGAGTGAATCGTGTAGGCTGGAGTCCAGCCTCAAGTTCAGAGGCGAGGGGGGGTCGTATTTGGAGGAGGGATGGTACAGGGGTACGGGGGGGAGGGTGCCTCTGAACCGTGCAGCGCAGTTTGTTATCGCGAGTGGAGGAGGCAAGACCGTGGTCGAGGGCGCGAGCGGTTCCAGCGGCTTGTCGTTCAGCGCAGTAGGAGAAACGCGTCGCCTGGTTTGTGCTGTACCACCATACTCTTAAGTACATTGCAACCGGAGTATGTATCTGCCGAGGTTGACGTTGACGTTGAGGGGAAAGGTTGCCAAGACACGATCTGCGCCGGGGGATCATTGAGGGTTCAATTTAAACACTAATCCATTACGTATCCGACAAACGCTAGTAGAGAAGCGCCTACTGCGGCCAGCACAAACCTCACTTGCGTAACGCCGGGGCGCTTTTATGTCGACAATCCCCTGATAAAAGCCTTCCCGAACGCTCAAGAGTACTGTGCACTGGTACGAGCATCTTGAAGGGAGAGTCGGGTGTACCACTTATCTCGGAAACTATGGAAAAGCGCGGGGGGATAACAACAAACAAATGTAGGGATGCTACGATGTTCACTCAACCGGGGAGCTTCATCTACGGGATAGTTGAAGAGACCTTACCTTAAGTGCGAGCGAGGTAACGGTTTAAGCCTATAGGTTCAGGCGCGGAGGCAGTGCATCACAGTGAATGTCGTGAGGAAGGTCTCGAACTCGTCTCGAACCCTAATAGAGCCAGACGGCAATTTGGTCATGCTCTGCAAACAAGTTAGTCGGTTGTCAGTGCCCCAGCCAGTGCCAATCGATGTCGATGTCATGATCATCGCCTGGCAGGATCCTTGTTTCATTCCGCTAGACCGGGCGGGGAGGGGTGTGAACCTTGGAGGAGTCCTTTTCAATTCTTTCGCTGACCACCGGCACAACACTGTGTATTCACCCCCGTCCCCCTTTTGACTTGTAATCGGTCATCGGCTGCAGCGTTGCTTCTTCTGACGCACACTCTCGAAAAAGCCGTATCCCCCACTCGCCTCCTCTCTCCAGACCTCCGTCAGTCCTCCATGTTTTAATTCTAATCCACGGCTTCTATGACTGGCGACTATCTGGTCAAAATTTCTTGTCGTGGGTTAGTGTGCCCTGTGTGGCTTCGGGGTGTCGCACGTGCCCTAAGTTCCGGTGGCAGACTCGTCGAAGGCGGCATTGGTTGGTGTCATGCCCGTTGCCTCCTTCGCGAGATTCGGGGCGTTTGTGGCTACGTTCAGGGAAGACAACGTCATCCCGATGTTTCGATCAATGGGTGTTTGCATCCATGGTCAAGGCCCTTCGGAACCCCCCCGCCAGACGACTCCAACAGCGAAGAAAGCTCTAGCGACGGCGCGGTCGCTGCCGTGGTATAACTCACGGCTTTGGAACAACCCAGACCAAGCAGCAGGGGGTATCACGATTGTAGCTGCGGGTCTCGCCCCGCAGAACTCACGCGAAGTGAACCAGAAGCAGAAACTAGCCGCAAACGCAGCGCCCCCCACCCGACTCTCACGACCGGACCGCATTACCTTCTGGTTCATAACGAAAGGACAAACATTTGGAACCCGAGGATAACACCGCAATGAGAGAGATAGCGTGTGGCCAAAAACGCATCGATTTGATGGACTAATAGCCTGCCAATGGCCCCACAGTAACGACTTCCTTGGCCCGTCGCATGAGCTCCTTCGACTGTAGCTGTTCCTTTTTCCGAATTGCCTTCATCTTGTACTCGTACCGACTCTACGTAAGAAGTAGGTTAGCGCCATAACGCAGAAGTCGTGGAGCGGAATGGATACCATGGCACCGTGCTTGATACGTGCGATTATATTCGCAGCTTCGGCTTTCGTCAACCTTTGAATATGAGGGTTACGCGCGGCGTCGTGTCATCTCGCCCTAAGCGTATTTTGGCGCCTTTTTCCAACGAGACTCAGATGAAGGCTCTCTGACTCTCCGTCGCGGGTCGTTGTCTCCATATTGCTCTCCGCATAAGCCTACCGGAATCACCTCTCAGCTGTGGGGTTTAAGGGACGGGACAAAAGGCAAGAACAACGAACCCACGGAAAATCGCTCCTTTGACCACTTGACGTAAAAGTCGGACCCTCTGATGGCTTGTTCAAGGCTCGGCGCTTGTATAATGCGACGGGGTCAAAGGTATGGTGAACGATTGAACGTCCTGGCTGTGACTTTGTCCCACGTTGCCGGGATATAATGCGCTTGGAACTTGGCTTCCGGTTCTGGGCTTTTGGGTCAGACCGCGTGAGGCACGGGGCAAAGCGGGGAAATCACCTTCCGGGTCTGTCAGTAGCTCGACGCGGATGAACCCAGCGCCGACACACTCAAGAACATAGATCTCCCCGCCAACGCTGACCCACGTCAGGGGACTCTGCTGGTGAATGATTGGTGTAGTCCCACAACATTCCCCTATGAACGCGAACGGATCGTCATCGTCCGCGTAAGTCACGGATTCTAGGGACGGAACTTCCAGAGAAGCAATTTCGTCCTCAGTTGAAAATACCACGCTGGCTTCCTTTTTCGTTCCTTTGCTCGCTCCTCCAGAGATTCATCTATCTGGGGATCAGACTCTTCCGCAGCGAGGAAAACCGAGTGGGTATTACCGTCAACTATTTCGGATGGATCGAGGCCGAAAGGAGTTGGAATGCACACGAGGCCAGGTGTTCGACCGGCGATGTCGACGAAGTTTATGATCTGACAGCCTTTCTTCCTGGCCTCAGTGGATAGTCGCATCCCGCGTCCAATCTACGAACAAGGTCAAACAGAGCCAACACGGAAAAAAAAAAAACATGAGGAACGAACCATCTGAGCCATGACATTCCGTGACTGCGTCGGTCGGGCAACGACAACGCAGTCGATGTTCGGGATGTCGGCACCCTCGGTTGGGGAGGCTGACCCGTTTGAAGATATCAGGCTTGCACTTGCGACGGACGACAAAGATAACGAACCGTAATTCACAAGACCCGGACACTTCCCCACCTCGAAATCCTCAACAAGCAACCTTCGTTCGGCCGCAGGAGTCTTGGGGTGCGCGTATCTCGCGTCAATCCAGCATCACGAAACGTTTGTGTGAGCTCCCTGACGTGGGAAGGGTTCACACAGAACACCAAGGTAGATTTGCGATTGTCTGTGCCGCGAGAATAAGAGGGCGCGTCCGTCCAAGCCGGGAAACTGGCACACCGGATTTGTCGAGGCTCTTTGATTATGTCCAAAAAGTCTCGGTAGTACAGAATCCGGTCAAAAGCTGAGCCCAGCGCGAGGCCATCGCGCCGACTGAACGTGGGGGAGGAACCGATAATCGGTATACTATGCTTGAGAGGAGCGGCCGCCAGATTCAAAACTTGTTCTTCAGAGCCTTTGACGACGTGTGGACTTTTGATACTCGAATTGAAATGAGAGAGGGCATGGCGATAGGAGGGTGCAGCGGCGTGGTGTGCCTCATCTACAATGATAATAACCTTCAACCCTGTCGGATCAAACTTTTGTAATCGCGGAGCTCAGAGCAACCTCTGGTATGTCGGGACGGTGCTGGAAATTCATTGTATTGGTACTGAGGGTTAGGCAAAAGCAAATGCCACACACATATAAGCGAGCACAGAGGCAGTGTAACACGTTCCTTGTTCGATTTATACTATGCAGTCACGGGGGAAGTTACCCTATGCTCATTCACGTCGGACCTCTTCCCCGAGGGCGGCGGTGGGGAATCGAAAATTTGCTTCCGAACGTGTCACATATTGAGATACATGACTTTGCCACCTCAAACCGGCTGGCGGCGGCGGGCCAGGCCGGTATTGATGTGCCCGTAGGCCGGAATCCAGCCTCAAGTTCAGAGGCGGGGAGGGTACAGGGGGAGGATGCGGATACTACTGGAGGAGTGGAGGCGATCTTCGGGGCTATCATTCCGTTCCTCAAGCTAAAAGTTGAGAATTAATAGGCGTAGGAACTTGCACGATCTGGAGAGAATTACCATCAAAGCCAGGTTTATTAGCGGTTACTCCGTTGATATCCATCTCTTCGTCGATCCACCGGAGCAGCACTTCTCTACGCCACAGATACTTCAGTAGCCCCGAGCTTCTCGTAAAGATCGGTAGCGCACAAAGCCTTTGACTCCGCCACTGTAATCCTGTGTTCTCCGTACCAAAGCATGGCCTGCAGCTCCATTGCACGATCCAGAAGGTCTGCCGGTCATTGAACGCGTGCAGCTTGGCGTGTTCGACATGCGCGTGCGCGTCGTCGGACCTGCCCCCGTCGAAAATTAGCTCCCTCAGGAGTAATGGTTTTAGAAAATTTGATCGTGCCAATTGAATATTGAAAGACGAAGCGATCCCGACTTGAAGAACCCTCCTCCAAATGTCCGGTGACCTTCTCCGCCCTGACCCTTGAGCGATAGATATTTTCAAGGACACAACGACATTGGCACACCTGAAATGCCCGTTTCCGGGAGGAGATCGAGGGATCCGGATGTAGCTGTTTCCACGGGTTCAGGTTATTTGTTGTCGCAAGGCAGCCAGGAGAGACGAAACAAAGTAGTTGCTTGTTCCGATCGAGTCGTTCGGAATTTTTCAGCGCTCCCTTCGTTTGCAGCCGCACCCGCGAAGTGGCCTAATCGCTCGTTTGCATCGACCAGGAACCCCAATGTCCGACGGGCATCCAGATCATTATTTTGCCCTTTCTGTAGCTTCAGGGTTTGAATAAGGAGCAGTTTCTCCTCCGCGGCATTTCCAATAGAAACAGTGAGAGCTGGACCAAATATCGTGGCTTTCAAAGTGAGGGATGGTCATCTGGGGGCCCTTCGATCTTTGGTCGCGGAAAGGTGGGCCGCTTTTTGTACCGGTAGAACGAAATGGGCACGAACACTCCAGACATTACCGGAGCCCGCGTCAATCGCGGTGAAGACATTGATCAAACAGAAACGACCGAGCGCACGCTAAACACACGAAGCATCCTATTGAAGCCTAACTCCCAAACAGTAACAATCTCCCTATCATTCCCAATTTACATAAATTAGCACTTATTTAAATCCTGCTGACGTTTCCCTGACACCTCCAGCCTGCGGCCTCCATGAGACAGGTGCCCCAACACTCGAGTGACTTGAAGGTCATCCCCCTGCTCTCCATAAAGCTCTAACATACGGAAAAGAAGCCATCTGGACTCTGGAAGGTATCCGATCGAGCAAAACATCCGTAAGACTTCAGACAAGCATTGTTGCTTGGAGGGGTGGTCATCTGGGAGGCCTTCTATCCTCGACACCAGGATAGTTGGCCGCGGTTTGTACAAATGGAGGTGCCTTATGAAGTGATGACAGGCGACCCAGACGCTATCTGAGTTTGGGTTGATTGTTGTGAAGACATCAAGTAGGTGCTCGACATTTGCATCTTCTGACTTGATCCATCCTGTTTCCCAGGAGTCAGATTTGTCCGGACTAACATCAACCGACATCTGGGTGAAGTAGAGTTCCTTGGCCATGCAGAGGAGCAAGGATGAATCTGGATCTTCGGGAGAAAGGTAGTCTCGTAGTGGTGTGAGCATCACGACGAATCCATCACTCCAGTGTGTCAAGGAAAGGTCGCAAGATGTGTCGAAGATTTTGGTTCTGTTTGGAATGGTGGGAAAAAGCTGGCTGATGTTGTCCTCGTCGATACCTTGTGGGAAGAAAGCAAGAGCACTGATGAGTGCCCGGGCATCAGGGCCAAGTTTTCGGAAGATAGGAGAAGTGAGGGAAAGTTCGATTGTGGCCGCGAGGCTATTATTATGCTCGGTCTGCAGCACGCTCCCCCGTTGTCGCTCCCATTCTCGGGTCAACCGGCCTATGTCCCACTTGTTCTGATGCCCGACTGTGGCGAGCAACGTGATCGAAAGTGGGTGGAAGTTGAGTTGTTCGAGGATGGGGTTGACGAGGTCCGATTTATCACCACTGTTGTAGATCCGGTAGAAGGTATCGCCTGCAGCATCCTTCGATAGTGTCGGCACATCAAAACGCTTGCAGTCCGGTGGGACAGTGGAGATACGTGATGTGATGCAGAGGCAGATATTGTCGAACCGGCTGAGCTCCTCCACCACTGCGTAGATCTTCTGGGCATCCATCCCTTGAGGATCAAGGATCGACTCCGCATTATCGAGGACAAGGAAGACCTTCGAGGATAGGAATGGACGTAGGCTGGCCAAATCTTCAGGGTTCTGGATACCCGCACGGAAGGCCCGGGATAGTTGACTGAGCAAGTGAGCGTACGACGCGGGGAATCGATCGCAGCGGATAAACAGACGGTTGTCACCAAACCGTTGTTTGATGCGATCGTGATGGAGGATGGTCAGCGCGATGGATGTCTTGCCGATCCCGCCGACACCAATGAGAGCAATGGGTATGAGGTCGTCGGCCAGATCGACAATCCTTCCAACCAACTCCTCACGTCCAAAAAAGATCTTCGGCGGCAAGGGAAGAAATCCCTCTTCATGTGTGCTAGAACCAAATATAAGATAATGGATCCGCTGGTAGTTCAGATTACTGACATGCCTCTAAACTAGGCAATGGTGAGCAGTCTTTCAATGATGGACAGAGTACGAGTTTCACTCACAAGTTGGTCGAATTCGGAGAGACTGTCGTCAAAAATGATTACGTGTGTACTGATCACGGATTCGGTCTAGGAACGCCGAGTTAGCAATAGTCATGTGGAAACAATGGAACGCACGTTGAAGACCCTGTCGAGGTCCAACCTCCAGGCAGCAATTTTTTCCACGTCGCTCTCCGCATGGAGATGTTGAGAAATTGAATCCCCTTTTCCTCGCTCGATGATATTCCCTTGAATCTCCGCCACAACCCTGGAGTCAGGTAGAAAGCATTGTTAATGAGGTACTCAAAGTGTGCGTGGCTGATGTAACTCACGTCGTCAGCTGGTTGATTGCCCAGAGCACGGGGTAATTGAGATCGCTCAACCTCTTCCCATTTAGTTCCCGGTTGAGGGTGGTACAGACGTCAGCACAGGCTAGCCCAAGTTTGACATAGTCCACCTGCTCGATCATTGCATCCTGGGTGTACCTTAGTCTACAATTAATCAACGAAAAGCCAGAAGGAAGCTCACTCTGATCATTGTGAGGATAATACTGACAGAGCCAAACGCAGTTTTGACCGGCACAATACTCGAGGCTTCATTTACAAGATCCAAGGCTTCGATGGCCGCACTCAACGCCAAGGTGGCATCCTCCTGCCCCTTAGGCCGTTGTGGTGTTGAGGGCCCAGTTGCTGTAGGGCTGAGGAGTTGTCCGACTATCAAATGTCAAAACCTGGGAATTGGCTATGCGCGAGCGTGACTTACCTCCATCTTCGTCGACCTGAACCCGTTTGACCATTCCAGACTCAGCAAGCAGCCGTGTCAACTCTTCTTCGTCTCCCTGAACTAGTGTGAGCAACGGGTCAGGACAAATACGCAAACACAGTACTTGGGGAAAATCTTGGATGTCATCGTGATGTAGTAACACGGATTTCGCGTCAGATCTCTGTTGAAGCGTGTGAATTCACACGAACTGTTTCCGAGAGGAGGGGGCCTAACCTGGAATATAAATTCCGCAACAACATCAAAGCTATCGCGATCATCCTTGACCCAACCCGTGAGCGGTGATAGGTGAAGTTATTATTTTAGACCAACCGTAGGTACATTATGGATCACTTCATCAAATACATCTCCGGGAGATCCGGTCTCTGGGCAATCAACTTCCGTTGAATCGTTAACGAACGAAACTCCCTCCTCGTCCGAGTCGTGATCCCCCTTTTGAAGTTCATGTGGTCCAGCACCCGCCTCGATGACAGTGGGGAAGAGAAACCTCTTGCGAATCGTGTAGTAACGAATAAAAACGCATTGAGTACACTCTTCCGGAATCTCGGTTTCGGGGGTGGGACTCCCGCTCGATCTGCGGTTTCGTCGGGTAGGGTGCGGTCCGCAGTTTGTATGCACCAATCCCGGAGTTTGCCATGACCCCCACACAGACACCGAAGTAGAAGCGACAGCAGGAAGTGCGGCTGAGAATTCGCATTCCATCCTAGTTTTGTTATCAGAGTACGCGACCGTTGCGAATTCCCGGGTTAAGTGGACCCCAGTCACGAGAATGGGCTTGATATCCTCCGGGTGGTCTTGTTCCAGCGCGAACTCAACCCAGGATTCATAGTGTTTTTTGATGTAATTCACGAATCTGCGACGCCTTTCGGCATGTTCCCGGTAGGTCGGATATTTAGTAATCAAGGCAGCACCTTGCTTGCTGGTGAGCTCAAAGGCAACTCTTGCGCCGGGCTCCACCGCACTAGTGTATTTGTTTAGTCATGATTATTTCCGGCCAGACCGAGATATTTCTGCACGCACAGAGGAACGGCAACCGAACCGCCAACGTCCACCCCAATCTGTTGAACCGTGTGTGTGCGCAGATAACCTGGAGGACGGACTTCGCCTGATATGATTGGACCAAGATCCAAAGGTTCGAAGGTGAGAGGAACATCGGTGCCGGGTACCCTCGATCCCAACGGAATCCCTGCAGAAAATAGGAGATGGAATCTTCCCTCACAAAGGTAACCGACATCGCCTAGCCTGACCCGCCTGTAGCTATAGATAGGACCGGGCTCCCTACAACTGGTATCAGACCGGGCTTGTAGCGATGATCAAAAAAGAGATTGACCAGAGGGCGTCACCAAATTTCAATGGGGCTAAGGCTCTGTGTTGTATGAGACAACCAAGAGGGCGTAAACGTGGGGAACAGACGTACTCTCTGTAAACCTTCCAGGGTGAGGGTGGGGAAGGCATAGGAAGAGCACTTTGAGTTTCCCTTGGTAGGCATCGCGCAAGATATATAAGGAGCGCCTGGGCTAGGCCATCTGGCAGACCCCTGACACGCTATCATAATAAACGATGGAACGTGGGGCAGTTAAGTGTCAAGCTGCCTAGGCCTTACTGTGTGATTACGTTGGATGTCTGAATGTCTGCTTAAACCATCATCAGTACCTCACGGTGCGTACGCGCCGGGGCTATACTTTTATCAGGGTCCTGTTGTACGGAGATTGCCTGCACCCTCAGTAAGTTAGCAGTAGTGAGTGGCTGATCCTTGAGTCATGGGGTTTGAAATACGACGGCAGAACCCAGACACCCTTAGAGCCACGAGATGGGGTAAGCCGAGAAAGCCTTCGATATCAAGCATACAACACGCACCGTTGGTCCCACCTACTCGGACCGACTGAACTCATCCGATTGTCCTTTGTCCATCCCAGCCAAATCGCTCCAATACATCAGCACACGATCGATAGCCCGGGCTTGGTATGGCCGGCTCTGTTGATTATGGGACCCCATGTTGATATACCGTCCCGCCCGGTCAGTTAACGGGTCGGAAGAGATTGCATCTCGCCCTGAGCGTATTTCGGCGCTTCATTCGAACGAGACTCGACGAACGTTTTCTGACTCTGTCACGGGCTGGGTACCACTGTGCAGGTAGAATAGGTAAAATGTTGGGGTGTTGTTGGTAAAGAACGGATTTCTTGGGAGTTGTTGGATAAGTCTTAACAAGCCAGTAGACGCCCACTTGAGTTACCTGTACGAAAATTGGTTAAGTATTCGGGGTCTGGAGCCGGCTTTTCCAACCACTGGATAAGTTCTTGACGTCGTTAGGAAACAAAAATTTCCAACAACTCCCGACTATTTTACCAATTTTTCCTGCAGTGGTACGTGCCACCCTACGAAAAGGACAGCTCTCATTCATTTTCCTCTCTTCCCTTCGGCTCTGTGTATATCACAAAGCCCTTCACTGCACCAGCGTTGTAGACTACCCGTCGGAGGGTGAAGAGGATGCTAAACGGCGACGGCGTCGTTGAAAAGCGAATATGCGGTTTCTCCATCGTTTTCCTTCTAGTGCTGGGATGAAGCTCCTGGGTATTTGACGTGGTTCATACATAGCTTATTCAGAAGTAACAACAACGTTTTCGTTTTCCTTCACGAGGGACATACCGGGAGAACGGCGGGTGGAGCTAAAGAGGTTATCTTGTCCCCGTGCTTCCAACTGCCCAGCGCCGGTCCGAAACGCGGCAAGTTGCAAGGAGTTGCAAGAAAATATATAGGGGACAACGATGTGATTCGGATCGCCTCATTAATTCTAAACGAGACCAAGTGTTCGGCCAGCAATGTCGACGGAGCCTATGATCTGACGGTCTTTCTTCCTGGTCTCAGGGGAGAGCCTCATCCCGCGTCCAATCTACGAACGAGGCCAACTCGGAAACAAACAGGGAACGAACCATCTGAGCCATGACGTTCCGTGATCGTGTCGGTCGGGCGACGATAACGCAGTCGATGTTCGGGATGTCAGCGCCCTCAATTAAGATGGCTGAACCGTTTGAAGACATTAGATTCGCACTTGCGACGGAGGACAAAGACAACGAACCGCAATTGACAAGAACCGGATACTTCCCCGCCTTGAAATCCTCAACCAGCAACCTCCATTCGGCTGTGGGAGTCTTGGAGTGGACGTATCTCGCGTCAATTCTAGCATTACGAAACGTTTGGGTAAGCTCCCTGACATGAGAAAGGTTGACACAGAATACCAGGGTGGATTTGCGATTGTCTGTGCTGCGAGAGTAAGAGGGTACGTCCATTCAACCCAGGAAACTGACGCACCGGATTTGTCGAGCCAGGTCTGTACAACTAACAAGTTCAGCGCCTCGGTGTTGATGACATTCGCCAGACTGGTGGGATTGTAATCCCCAGTGACAGAGTTGATGGTCACCCCTTTGAGGTTTATATCTGCCTTGACGCAGGTAAACCGCACATTGCATAACCTACACCGGAATCCGTGTCAGTATGAATCGAACTTGAGTCAGAACATATATACTACCATTGCTCTTTGATCATGTCCAAGAAGTCTCGGTGGTACACAATCCGGTCAAAAACTGAACCCAGCGCAAGGCCATCGTGTCGACTGAACGGCGGAGAATCCGATGATCGGTATACTATGCTTGGGAGGAGCGACCGCCGAACTCAAAACTTGGTCTTCAGAACCCTTGGCAGTACGTGGACTCTTGATACTTGAGTTGAAGTGAGAGAGGATGTGGCGATAGGAGGGTGCAGCGGCGTGGTGTGCCTCATCCACAATGATAACCTTCAACCCCGTCGGATCAAATTTCTGCAATCGCGGAGCCCGGAGCAATGTCTGGTATGTCGCGACGGTGCTGGAAACGCGTTGCATCAGTACCGAGGGTTAGACGAAATCAAATGGCACGCACACGTCAGCGAGCCCAGAGGCAGTGTAACGCGCTCCTTGTTCGATTTCCACCGTCCAGTGGGGGAAGAGTCCGTGCTTGATCCGCCGCCTGTCGAGCGAGTTCGACGCTGTTGACGATGACCAGGGAGCGAGTTGCCTGGGGGTTTCCGGGTAACGCTTTCAGCCGTTCCAACAGAGACACGAAAACTACGGTTTTGCCAGCTCCGGTTTGGAGGGAGACCTCGATCTTCGTGGAACCATCCTTGAGCGCGCCTGGGCAAGATTCAAGACATGTCTCTTGGTAGGGTTGCGACTTCAGCGCGCTGGTGTGAACGCGACGGAGATGTAGGTTCCTCGCGATGAGTAGCCTCCATCGCATTTGATGTGGTTCGGGTAGAGGGACGTAAGCGCTGAACGCGGCCACAATAATCCCGATGCCTTATTGGCTCTCTACGCAAACCACGCACGAAAACAGTTGTTATTCATTTTCTTCTCTTCTCTTCGGCTTTGTATACATTGCAAAACCCTCCACTGCTCCAGCGTTATCAACCACCCGTCGGAGAGTTTGTGTGACCCCATGATTAAGCCTATACTCACTCACGCCGGACCTCTATGCCTCGAAGGCGGCAGTGGACATCGATAATCGACAATTGGTTCATGAACGCGTCGTATATTGAGATGCATAACTTCGAGACCTCAAACTGGCGGGGGGTGGTGGGCCAGGTATTGGGCGCGCGCGGAGATCCCACAGTGTATTACACCACATCCCTCATCGGTGCCGGTGATCGTTGGTGATTTTACGTGGTCTGCTCGAGGAGACTATGGAAACCCGGACAAACGAGTTGCCCCCATCACTACAGCACTGGAGCCCAATCGCCCGTTTGCATCCAGGAACCTCAGTGTCTGAGGAGCATGAAGGTCATTGTCCTGCTCTCTCTGCAGCTTCAGGGATCGATAATGTTGCGAGTGTCAAGGGTAAGTAAACCGAGATTTAAATAGTCGCGGATGCCATGCTGGCTCGTAAGACCTGTCGGATGCGCTGATCAAAAGCGAGAGAAATATATTGTGACTCTGAACGGCTCAGACCAGAAGAACGGTAAACCCAGATCCATTGCCAGATACTGTGTCGTCTGTCACTGTCATCGCCATCGCCGCCAGGTTTAGCGGGAACTCGACGAGGTTGTATCATTCGCAAGCGTCAAGCAAGTGGACGGCTGACGCCGAGTGATCGGTTCAACTCGACTCGTCGACCGCGACCGCCTTCCGCCAGATCTATGCTCAGTCGCGCCTCGAAACGCGGTCTTTCTTCCTTAATCACCGCCCTCAAAAGCAATACTCCTATTAACATTCACTCCGAAGTCGCGGAGGCGCTGCATGCGCGGAAGCCGGTCGTCGCCCTGGAATCTATCATCATACCATATGGCATGCCTTACTCGGTGAACCTGGAAACGGTCAATTATGTCGAGCGGAACATCAGGGTATCAAAAATCATACCCGCTACTGTCGGTCTCATTGACGGGTGTGTCAAGCTGCACGAATTCAGACGATTGGCGGAATGAACCTGTGAAGCTTTCGAGGAGAGATATCGGTGCCGCTATTGAGATTGTGGGACCATCCACGGCACTACTCCTATTTTTGCGGCACTTGCGAGCATCAAGGTGCGATCCAACACCATACTCTCCGTAACAGGTTCTAATTTGATATCCTGTATTCTTAGCTTGGAAGGTGTGCATCGTGCCGGCCAAGACGGTAATCTCTCTATCCATGTTATCCAACACTCAGGCTGATTTCGTTCATTAGCCCTAGACGTATCTGCAGGGTTCAAATCTATTGTAGAGCATACGTAACACCCAATTCTCAGGCGGTAAGATCGCTGCTTCGTATGCGAAGCTCACGGCTGAATGAGCGGTTGAACTTGATAGGAAGCTCGCAAGCAATTTTTCTCAACTCTAATCATGTTTGGAACCGGTCGCCAAAGCATCCCGCCATAGCAGAGCACCACCAAGTAGACAAGATTTCCGGCATTTCGCCGCAACAGATCGCTGACCCCTCTCAGCGTTCATACCAACCTGGATCTTCCTCTCCCTTGGTTATCATTGGTTCGGCTGTGGCGGATATCATATCCAGAGCACGCAGACAGCCCGGGATGGAAACAACACATTCTTTGCACTCGACCACTCCGGGTTCGGTATCCTCTCACCTGGTGGCGTGGATAGAAACATTACGAAAGCGAAGCATCGCATTCTATCCGAAAAGTCCGGCTCCCGGGCCCACGATCTAGCATCACTCATCGGGGAGGATAACATGGGGGGTTCTGCAGAATGAGCTCTCGCGGATAGGCACGAGAACAGACGGGTCGATCTCCATCCCTGGAAAGACATCCGGTTTGTGTAATATGTGCTCGACGCTGAAGGAGGACTTTCCACCGATGGGGTTGACATGGATATTACCGAGTCACCGAAAGGTAAGGTGGCAAGCCCCCCCCCCTCCGCAATTCAACCGTACTAACTACCCCATCCGCGTAGGCCATTCAACAGTTGAACCTGTATGACCCGAATCTGGTTGCGTTAGGTGGCAATATGGAAGATTCGACGATCACGGGCATTGCGTAGTACTGCAATATGCACGAGAGGCCTGGTACAATAGACACAGCCAGTTTTCTTCGAACCTACCCCCGCCCTCAAGCCAATTAGGACCGGCCCTTCGGTCGCTATATGCATTTCCCTCCTGTCCAAACCAAACTCCGGACTCCCTTCGCCTTTCCCAATATCGTCGAACACAAGGAGCTATGGGGACAAATTCAGCCCGACAACGTGGACCCCACAAACTCCCGAAAACTCTTGGCTCGTTCAGCTCCATCCCCCAGTTCCGAATGGAGCTAGACAGATTGGCGAGGTTACCCGCTTCCCCTCACTCGAGTACGACAGGGACTCCTTCGTTCCTCACCGAGGAAGGGATAGCACAGATAGCCATAAACCTTCTCTCCCAACGTTTGGTTGTCAAATACGGGGAACGAGGGGTCATGGCCATCATGCAGGGTTCACGTCAAACCGAATGGGCATCCGAGGGGAGTAACATCCGCGGACGGTACACCGTACCCGGTGGAAGTGGAAACGGGGATATCATCGTGTTGTAGCATTTCCCCGCGAATCAGTCGCCAGCGTGACGGGAACCGAAGATACGCTCGTCGCGTCGTTCGTTCAATGCTCGGGGAGATTCGAGGACTTGGAGTCATTGAAGAATTAAAGATCGTGGGGGATGCTCAACCGGCGGCGGTGTTGACGTTGAAAAGTGAATCAGCGGTTTCCCCATCTCTTTCGTAGTGCTGAGATGAAACTCCGGAGTATTCGGCGTGACTCGTATAGCATGTATGTCTGGCTTATTCAGAAGCAACGACGGTGTTCTCGTTTTTCTCCGCGAGGAGCCTATCATACACATCTCCACCCGATCGTCCACCCCCGCACCAGTAGTAGACAGGCGACATCAGGAGAGAGGTGTAGCCAGGTGCTATGCAGTGAAACCGTGGAGTTCATCGAGACGTCGTTTCACGGATGTACAGCATCACAACCTGGCTAATAACTACGGGAGTTGACGGCTGGAGGCAACGCAGCCAGACAGGTGCGACAAGCATCTGCTCACCGTGGTACAAAACTGATATAATTGTTCAGGCTACCATCGAGGAGCACCTGGTCAGGAAGGGTAGGCACGTCTGAAAGTCGCAGCTGGGGGTCCCCCTCTAACTGGTACACAAGAGACGAACACCCAACGTCCAACATCCAACATTTACCACACAGACGGTGGGGGTGAACGGAATAAGAAATTATTGTGTGTGGTTGGGGTAATATTACATTTTAACCTGCAGTATTTGTACGTACGTAGCTTTCGCACGAATACCATTCAAGAACTAATCGCGACAAAAGTTTGTGGGCCTGAGGAGTTCCGCAACTAATAAAGGTCAAAACTTGGGAGTCGGCTGTGGGCAAACATGGCCTACCTCCGTTTTCATCGACCTCAACCCGTTCGGCCACCCCAGATTCGGCCAGCAGTCGTGTCAACTTCCCTTCATCTCCCTGGGCCAGTGTGAGCAAGGGGTCGAGACAAATATACAAACACAGTACCTGGGGGAAATCTTGAATGTCGTCATGACGCAGTAACACGAATTCCGCATCGGATCTCTGTTGAGGCGTGTCAGTTCGCACCAGCTGTTTCTGATAGGACAAGGACCTGACCTTGTTTAATATAAATTCCGCAAGAACGTCAAGGCCGTCGCGATCATCCTTGGTGCAGTCTGTGAGTGGCGGTAGGCGCACTGGTGGTTGTTTTGGACTGACCGCAGGGACATTGGAGACCACTTCATAAACCACGTCTCTGGGTAATCGATGTCGACTTCTGTTGAACCGACCCCGGACAAAACTCTCTCATCCGGGTCGTAGTCCCTCGCTGGAAATTGATGTTGTCCAACGTCCACCTCGACGACAGTAGGAATGCGACTCCTCTTGCAAATTGTGTAGTAGTCAATAAAAACACATTGGGTGCACTCGTTCGGGATCTCGGACCCAGGAGCGTAACCCGGACTCGGCCTGGGGTTTTGCTGGGGAAGGTTTGGGCCGCAGTTTGTGTGAACAATTCCCGCCGAAACATTCCATGACCCCCACCCGGATGCTGAAGCAGAAGCGGTACCATGAAGTGTGGCTGAGAATTCGCACTTCGCCTGACCCTCGTTGTCGGAGTACGCGACCGTCGCGAATTCCTGGGTCAAACCGACTCCGGTCACGAGAATGGGCCTCACATCCTCCGGGTAACCGTGTTCCCACGCGAAATTAACCCATGACGCATAGTGTTTCTTGGTGTAATCCGCGAATTCATGATCTCTTTCGATACGTTCCCGGTAGATCGGATATTTGGTAATCAAGGCAGCACCTCGCTTGTCGGCGAGCTCAAAGGTAATCCCCGCGCCGGGCTCAACCGTGCTAGTATATTCGTTAGTCACAATCATGATTTCCGGCCAGACACAGATATTTCTGCACGCACAGAGGAACGGCAACTGAATCCCCAACATCCGTCCCAATCTGCCGAACTGTGTCTGTGCGCAGATATCCTGGGGGGCAGACTCCGCCTGATATGATTGGACCGACATCCAAAGGTTCGAAGGTGAGAGGAACGTCGGTGCCGAGTACCCGCGATCCTAACTCAACCCCTGCAGAAAATAGAAGGTGGAATCTTCCCTGACGAATGTAACCGACGTCACCCAGTCTAACCCGCTTGTAGCTATAGATGGGACCGGGGTTCCTACGACTGGTATCAGACTGGGCTTGCGGCGACGGAGAGGAAAAAACTGACCAAAGCGGGTGACCGTATCCCAACGGGGCTAGGGCTCTGTGCTGGATAAGACAACCATCAAGGCGTGGGCGTAGGGGACAAACATACTCTCGATAAATCCTCCAGGGTGAGGGTGGGAAAGGCATGGGAAGACCACTTCGAGTTTCCCTTGGGTCTCGGCGTCGCGCAAAATATACAGGGAGTACTGGGCGCCCCTAGACCGTCTGGAAGACCCCTGACGCACTACGGTAAACAATCCCTGTCCCCGACAGGAGGAGGGTTTGTCCCTCTGCTAAGCGTGTCCATGTTGACTGGCCGGTAGGTCCCGGGTTTTGTTGTTGTCGGCCTGGCGCACAGCTGTAATCAGGGGTGCCCCCCGGTGCGCTGCGGCGCACCCCCTGGGTCGGGACTGTCACGTTATTCATATTGAACACGCTTCTTGTTCAATTTCCCCTGTCTAGTGGGGGATGACGGAGATGTAGAACCCTCGGGATGGGTGGCCTCCATCACATTTGATGTGAGTCGGTGCTAAGCGGCGGCGGCCAGAGTAATCCCGGCTTATCGATTATCAGTAGGTGCACGATCCTTGGATATTCCCGTTATCATTTCAGTTTCAAAGTGTTATGGACAAAACCCTCCCAACCCCCGAAACCAGAGAAGAACGATCACCACCACCGCGGACCCGTGACGCCGCCCCCAGCCTCCCTGAACCTATGTAAGAATCCTTCCCAGATCGATTTTCCTTCCGGCCACCGCTTCAGTGTCACCCGTAAATTCCCTTCAGCTCCAGCATGCTCAATCATACCCATCAGCCATTCATCCACTTCAAGCCATAGACTCGAGACAGGGTGTTCGGGGTCGGACCACTCGTCGGATCCAATGGTGATAGACGTTAACGCCGGAGCGGAGGAAATGGAACACAGGAGGTTTGTAAGGCGGGGTGAGGGGCCACCCGCACAAAGTTCGACATGCAGAGCGGCAAGGGCCGGTAAGGACGGTATATGGACAGGAGGGGGTATATCTTCGGTTGGAGTATCTGGAAAAATCGGTCACTATCGTGTCTGCTGTCTGAAAATCCGCAGGAATCACACACCATAGAGTTGTAGTTCCACCATTGTCTTTGCAGAAAGTGCGATGAGCTGTTCTGCGCATGGGATGGATAGATCGAAAATAAGGCGGCGAGACATGAATCGAGATTTAACCAGGGTTTCTCCAACTCCGTTCACGTCTCCACGCAATAGCAATCTGTCTAGTGGTCCCCCGCGCGACGTAACGGGGTGTACCGGAAGTGACTCTCCCGACGTGAGCCCGTTACCCTGGACAACCAACCTCTTCAGGCTGGGGAGCGAGAGGACGAGTGACATCATTGTTGCGTGGGTGCACAACGGGAAGAGAAACCCGAGGGTGGTGATTTCCTTCCCGAGCTCTCCACGTGAAATGCGATCCTGCAGCTCGTCAGGGATCCCGGTATCGAACACCCACAGTGCTGTCAACGAAGTGAGACCCTTGAGCACACGGCCGAATGTTGCAGGTTCATTCCACTGGGGAATGTCGATGAAGTGAGCGAAGTGGACGAGGGATGAGGTGCCGTCCGATTCCTGTGAGACGTTTTCGCACCAAAGGTGCGCTTGGTATTCGGACTCGATCACGATGCAGTTGAAGGCGCGCTGGTGGCTCCTGCGGCGCCATCGTCGGGCAACGAGGGAGGAGGAGCGGAGACAGGAAACTGGGACGTTATCGATGATTGCGTTGATGAGCTCCTGGGGAAGTGAATCCATAGTCGGTACAATCGCAATCGACGTGACTGAAATCCAGGCTCAAGTTCGGAGGGGGGTGATGCGAAAGGGAGGCCCGGGAGGGTGTTACCTTCGGGGTTTGTCGAGGGAGCTGGAGGTCGGCCGCAATGATGGTCAGCGACCAAGCTTTTATCATGCCACGTGCGCTTTCTTTCCAATCCAGTTGGAACTAGTTTGAACTTTATCCTTCCCCTCGACCGCCACTCCCGAGGACCGTGGTGATAGCCTTCGACTCTATGTCTTCTGAAAGAAACCACCAACCCGTTATCCACCCTCGGCGTGCACCAGGCGAGTTCGATCCAGGCCGGCTTGGAGGGGCTACGGACAGGAGATTCCAGCGCTTCACTGTTAGGTTTGTCTGCAATTCTAATTCCCTCTCGCCCACCTATCACTGCGTCATCAGAGCTCCTGGATGGCCCAGGGTTATGGTCACTCCGTGCGGTCGTTCGAGCAATGGCGGGTTTGAATATGAATGGACTTTTGACAACTTACTGTTCCACCTTTCTTTTTATTTTCAGTCAGGGAAAATTCCTGCCCCGTTAGCGGCAATGAACAGGACGGTGGAATATTACGACCAGATAGCTAAGCGCGAGATGATCAAAGCCAAACAGGAGTGAGCAATAATGTCCGTACCCCCCGCATCGTACTATACACTCGCAACGCATTGGCGATCTAACGCACGTCACATGCGCGTTCAGAAGTTCCGCAGCGAATGCAATGAATCCAGAAGTCAATTAGAGCGGCTAAGAGGAGAGGTACAAGTGATTCCCGCTTCAACGGTCAAGTTTGCTGACCCACTTGAAAACTGCAGCCGGCTGCACAGAACTCTTGGGTACACCAACACCTGCCACACTTCATTTGGCCAGCGTAGTTTCCTTCTCGAAGACGCAATGCAGGTTCGCTCCAGTGAACCCTCCGATGACATCCGCTCCAAATCGCTTCGCGAGTTCTTTGAACGATTGGCGGAGTGCAAAAATAAGGTTTCGAAGAGACTTGCGGGCATCAAGGTGCAATCCGACTCCATATTCTTCGCAACTGGCTTCAATCTGACACCCTGCAGGTCCTCGCAACGGGGGGCATGTGGTTTCTCTCAATCGAGACGCACATATTGTTCCAACACTCGGGCTGGTTTCCCCCATTGGCCCTGGACGTCTCCGCAGATCTATCTAAACTAACGAGGCACCCTGCCGTGCTCGTCTCTGAAGGGGTCAAATCTATCCCCGATACAGGAAGGCCGGCGTCCCGCACTCACTCCAATGCCCCTCGGTAGTCACGCGGAGCAATTGTACGACGTTGGAATATCTCGTCTGTCCCACGATTTGCTAATATCGGGTAGTGTGGAGAACGAGGTGTCATAGTCGTTATGTGGGCTTCACGTCGGACCAGATGGGCACCCGAAAGGAGCAACATTCACGGACAGCACATCATATCCAGCGGAAGTAGAAGTGGGGGTATCGTCGCCTTGCAGCATTTCCTCGCGAATCACCTCCCTCCATGATCGATCATCAGCGTGACGGGGCTGGGGACACGCTCGTCGCGTCCATACTCGCGTTGCTGGCGCAGGATCTGGAATCACTGAAGAAGATTGTAGAGTGCTCAAGCGGCGGCCATGTTGACGTTGAAAAGTGAATATGAGGCTTCTCCATCTCTTTCTTTGTAGTGCTGGGATGGAACTCTCTGGTATCTGGCGTGGTTCATATAGTGTGTATGCCTGACCTATTCGGAAGTGGCAATGACGTTTTTGTTTTTCTTCACGGGATATATCGTGCACACCTCCACCCGATCGTTCATCCTCACAGGCGGGTGGCGTCGGGAGAGGGGAGTGGCTATGCGTTATGGAGCGAAACCCTGGAGTTCATCGCAATGTCGTTTCCCGAATGTACATCATTACAGTCCGGCTAATGGTTATGGGAGTTGAGAGTCGGCGGTCACGCAAACAGGGAGATGCGAAAAGGACCGGGTGACTAGGGTGCAAAATTCATACAATCGTTCGAGCTATCGCACTGAGAAGTCCCTGGTCAGGAAGGGTGCGCGTGTCTAAAAGTTGGAATCAAAAATCCCGAGGCTCCTGACCGACGTACAAGAGACGAATACTTACCCAACACTTCATGGATTTCTCATACGTCCTAGCAATAGTGCATTCCACATTACTCCTCACGTCCGCCGTGCCCTATACCTAGTCCATCCGTTGGTCCACCGGATATTCTGGCCTGGCCCAGCCATGTTGAAGCCGGACGTATCTGCGCTAGTCGGTCCGGTACCGGCTGTAAACTATCCCGGTGTTACGCGATACTGATGTGTCAGCGGCCCGGTTGATAATGATGGATGAGTCACTATAGGTGACCATCAGTGGCTTGCTCACGCTATAC
>Ga0307515_10002204_pt1 | contig 42763 bp, 19 predicted proteins | sample 17_EM_MG_FD_194513 | JGI IMG/M metagenome (GOLD analysis project Ga0307515, IMG submission 194513) | Populus trichocarpa ectomycorrhiza microbial communities from riparian zone in the Pacific Northwest, United States - 17_EM | ecosystem: Host-associated > Plants > Roots > Unclassified | place... | reverse complement strand
TCTGAAAACTCCATTTTCTTAATTTCTTGTGTGTGTGTCTGTGTATTGCCTGTTTATTTGACCAGAGGTAGAAGAAGCGGTCCTTTTTGTGTTCGGTTTTGGACCTTGTTCCAATTCAGTTAGAGCATCTTCAGTGGGAGATGCTATTTTATTGAGATAAAATAATAAAATAATATTTTAAATAGTATAAATATAATTTTTTTTATTATACATGTTTCAATGAAAAAAACTATTTGAAAAGTCAATTTTATTAAAATGAAATAAATAAGTATTTTATTTTTTTTAATGATTTTAATGTTATTTTTTTTTCACATGACTAGATTTAATTGGTTTATTTTTTTGTTGGCCTCACTTTGTTAGTTTTGACTCTTTTAAGAGATATGTAGGAATAACTTTTATTAAAAAAAAAAGATATTTTAGCTTTTTATTTAACTTTTCTCTTAAAGAATGAAAAACAAATAAAAACAAATTAAAATATTAATTTTTTATTTTTAACTATCCATTTAGCTTCATATGCTCTTATTAGCTGTGCCCAATTCTATGTAAGGAAATTAATAATTAATTATAAAAATGTGACCTTATAAGCGTAGATTGACTTTTTCTAGCCTTCTCTGTCAGGCATGGTCTTATTTGTCAATAAATCTCCAGGTGGTCTAAAAATGCACGTCAGAATCAGATAATATGAGGGGTATTCATAATTATCTTATAAAAATAAAATAAAAAGTGATTTCCCATAAAATATTTTTCTAATGTTCTCATGTTTAGTTATAAAAAAAAATAATCAATAAAATTTATTCTACAGCAAAAAATTTTAAATTTTAAATAAAAAATATTATCCAGTTTAAATATCAGAAAATAAAATGTCAATAAGATATTATATAAGTCTCAAGTGATTTAAAAAACTTATTTATAACTACATTAAGTCTCATCTCTCATGTGATGTATAATTATGTATATAAAGAAAAATGAGAATAGCTTCTATATAATGAAAAATTTTAAATTTGTTTTAAAATATTTTTAAAACAAAACGTAAACGGGAAAGGTTTTTCAAGTGAAGTCTGGAACTGGGGCAGGTTCACTTAATTATGGACAGATGTCATCTCATCTGAAGTGCGTTGACATGGCTTTTGATTCTAAAGCTGAGTGTACTGGGCTGCTCCAGTACCTGCCGGCTGCCACATCTTCAAAGGAAGACACCGTTCACCAGCTAGGTAATAAAGATTTAAAAATGTTGGTTTATCTGTAAAGTGAGATCGAAGAATTTTGAATCTGGCTATAACATCAACGAATATTAAATTTGGATCAAACTACTTTGGAAAGCTAAACTCAAAATATTGGATCTCGTTATCTTGTTTGACCCAGACATCTAGGGTATGGCAGTCATATCATGCTCTGATGCTTGGAGTAACAGTCATGTCATGTTTTAGTAAAATCTGAATTGATCATTTTGTTCTCAATTATTTTTTAAATACTAAATGCATTTTATATATAAAAAAAGAAAAACAATCACAGCCTCCACTGAATGCTTAGAAATTTTTTTTTGACAAGAATAATTTTGTTATTACACTTTTAATTGACAATATCCTATATCAGATAAACAGTAAAATGAGCCTCGGTTGTTTTCGTATATTGTATAATTTTATCTCAGTAGTGCCTGTATCTTCTATCCACCCAGAAGAAAAAGAAAGAGAGAGAGAGATGTGAAGATTGAGTTGTTAGAGAGTGTTTGGAAACTCCAGGCAATCTGTATTTTAAAAAAATTCTATTATTTATTTATTTTTTTACTAAAAATTATTTTTTTTTGTATGTTTTGGATCATTTTGATGTGTTAATTTTAAAAATAATTTTTAAAAAATAAAAAATATCATTTAAATATATTTTAACATGAAAAACACTTTAAATAACTATAATAATGACACTCTCAAATATGTTACACATCTCTCGCTCCGTAGTCTTGTTTTATAAGGCCTACAAAGACAGAAGAATGAAAAATGGAGGAATATATATATAGGTTTTTGAACTAGTAACTGTTCACATCAAGAACAATCAGTGAACATTACTAAACTAGTTATATCACCTGTGCTCCACCACATGTTATATATTTTTATTTTTTATATATTTTTTTATATATATAGGTTTTTTAATGTATTTTTTAATTTAAAAAAATTAAGTGTAAATAAAAAAAATTATGTATACATATAATCAAATAAATTGAGAATTTTATGCGCTAATAAATAAATAAAAAATCATCAACGACACCTAAATATAAAATTTAAAAAATCAAGAGATATATATAGATCAAGATATTTAATATCGCAAGATGGGACATTTACCCGACCATATTTGCTAATTTTTGTTTATTAAAATGTTTTTTTATTTAATGAAACAATAATACAAATAAAAAACATACTAAATTGATTGAATAAAATAAAAAAAGAAATAATATAAAAAACTACACATGTTAGAAATATTATCTGAAAAATAAATATTTTTTTTTATTTTTAATATTATAGATCATCCATACAAAAGATAAAAAAAAATCAATAATGAATTAGAAAAACCCCTTCGAAATTAAACACATAACCAAAAAATCATCATCATTTAAAAAAATGCTCTCTAAACAAAATAAAAGAGAGAAGGGATAATAATGTAAATATAGTTAAGTTTTATTTTTTAAAAACAAAAAATAAAAAAGAAGCATTAATTGAAATAAAAATATAGGAAAAAAAAGGACTAGATGTTGTTGGGTCTGACAAGCTAGGCAAGCTCGCTTGGTCCATTCCATTAGGGCCTGCGCGCGACCAAGCCTTTTATTTTAATTGTATCAGGGGTGAAAGACATATCGTCTACCCCAATTTTTTTTGAAAAAAAATCAGATGATGTTTCGATTATTTTGCTCAAATTTCGGTCATTGTGGTGACTGAAAAATCAGGGTTTATGTTCTTTTACCCCAAAACCCGTATCTTAACCTGTTTTTGACCCAAAACACCTTAAAGACCATGATAAATCTATCTATGACCTCAAAAAACTCGAAAAATTGCCTAAAAAACCGAACTCAACCCGAATTCAAAAATCAACTCGAGCTCGTATATGTTTTTTCATGAATTTTTAAGGTAAAAAAACACCTAATATAAACTTCCATACCATTTAGATTATAGGTAATAAATAATAATTATATGTTGAAAATTAACCTTGAACTTTTTTTGTGCTCTGCATAAATAAATGTACTTGGAACAGTGATTTTTCTTTATCTCTCGCTCCTTATTTCACCAACAATGAGATTCCCAGGAAACTCATATACCTCTCTCATCTTGTTTAGCAATAACATTTTAATTCTCTTTCTGCTTGCTTGTTCATAGGAGAGGGAAAAAATATCTCTCTTTCTCTCTCTCTCTCTCAAATATATCTCCCACCAATTAAAGATGTTAGCATATCTAACTCAAAGTCAAATATCTTCTAAATAGGGCTAGAAATTTTCTATAATTACCAAGAAAATATAAAAATAAAAATTTAACTTGCGATGTATTCAAGCAGTCCCTGGTTTGGGCTGGGCTGGAAATGGCTAGAAACTTTTTAAGAGTTAAATTGGTTCACATGGGCTGGTCCCTGCTCCATTACCGACAAGTCTTCTTTTTATCTTAATAGCTTCCTCCCTCTCAAGCTTCACTGTTTTGAATCTTTTGATCTGCGATTTTCTTCTAACTCTTCCTTCCTTGATGGCTTCTTCAAGCTCCGGAAACTCAATAGCTGCATCAGGTAGGAACTCAATTACCTTCTTTAACCATTTCAATTCACCAATTTCTCAATTGTTGAGTTTGTTTTGCAGAGGCTGTTCAGGTTTTGGTCTCTTCTCTGGCAGATGAATCCACCACTGTTCGACAATCCTCCATGGCTTCTCTGAAGGACATCGCTAGCTTGTAATTCATTGCCCTCTCTCTCTCTCCGTAACAATAATAATGTCTGTGTATTTATCAATTGAGATATTTATGTTGATGAGTCCAATTCTAGGAATCCGCTTCTGGTTCTTGATTGTTGCTATACGGTTTCTCGAGGCGGACGTCGAGTACGAATCCTGCTATTCTCTTTCTTTTTTAAATCTGAAATTAATTTAGAATTTGGACCGTCTAATTCTTTTATTTGTTTATTTATTTCTCTTATCAGCGATTTGGGAACATGGCTGGGGTGTTTCAAGTGATGGCACTGGGAGTTAGTGCATTAAACGAAGGAGATGTTGATCCTTCTTTCATGGCAAAGCTTGCAAAGATTGCCACCACAGAAATGATCTCGTCTAAGGTGCATTACTTTGTGCTTATGGTTTTCGTTTCTCATTGCTTAGTTGGTGACACTTCTTGGACTTAATAATTTTTTACTGTGTTTTTGTTTGTACATTATTTGTTTACTTTGTAAACTGTACAAAGTGAAGTCCCAGGAGCATGAAAATTGATGGTACATCTTGGTGTTGAATTGAATTACCAGTTTTGTGGCTGAGTAGACATGTTTAGAAGTTCAAATCCGCCTAAAAAGGGGATTGAATGGTTTCTTTTACTCACCAAAAACAAAAGCAAAGAGAGTGTTGTCAGTGCGTTAGTACAATTACAATCAGATAATCAGCAGTGATTGATGGGTGAACTATAATAAGCATATCTATGTTCAAAGTCTCTCTCTCTCTTTTTAATTAAGATCAGTGCATGTCATCACCAAAACTGGCAAAGATGTTTCTTAATTAATTTCAATAAGCATAAATATTACTGTTAAACACTTGAGAGTTGAGACCATTCGACTTTCTTAACTAATTAATTTGTTAAGGAGTGATGGCTGGTTTGCTTCCTTCTGCTGTTCTATGATGTCCGAGAGGAATTAAAAAACATGTGAATGAATAATTATACATAATACATCCTTAGCAGCTTGTTTCCTATGGGGAAAAGATGTTCTTTTATCAATAATGTTTGGAAATGAATTTTATTGATATTGCTTTTGGATTAATGTTTGGATTAGTTTGGGAAGTAAATTGTTTATGCAATTGCTCTATCAGCTGGGCCGGCTGTCTTCAAGTATCCCTTCTCCCTCTCTCCCATTAAGAGGTGAGGATGATGCTTTGGATCCTTGAACCCATAGGCATGTTTCCTCGAGTTTGTTGGTGACTTGGTGTTTCATTTTGTTAATTATTCCTTGTATCTACAATCACAATACATTCATGTGTGACCTCTTGTAATAATTTGGATCATGTCACTTTGGCATTTTGGGGTTCGTTGCTGTCAATTTTTTGACCTTGTATTTTTATTATGCATCACTTGTTCAACAAATGGAAAATCCACATAACATGCTTTATTATTTTTCTTATTGAGATAGGAACTAAATGCTGACTGGCAAAGGGCTGCAGCAGGCCTATTGGTTTCAATTGGTTCCCATTTGCCTGACCTTGTAAGTTTCTTGCTTTTGTTGCCGAGTCTTAATTTTCTTTTCCCTTTTGTCCTTCTTTTGATGTTCTTTGATAATTGTTGCTCACTTGATTTGGCAGATGATAGAAGAAATTTTTCTTCATTTGTCAGGGCCGAGTTCAGCTTTGCCAGCTATGGTTCAAATACTCGCAGACTTTGCTTCGGCTAATGGTTACTTATCTAACATAATGCACCTTGAAGTTTGGTTTAGCTTTCTAGGTTGCTTTTGGCGATTGCAGTTTGGCTAAATAAACTGAAGTGTGTGTTGTTTTTTTCAATTCATTGAAGCTATACAGTTCATTCCACGACTGAAAGGTGTGCTTTCCAGAGTTTTACCTATTCTTGGAAATGTGCGAGATGTCCATCGGCCAATATTTGCAAATGGTATGGCCATTTTAAGTGATTTCTTAGGGTCCTTTAGAAGCAAGTTGAAACTATCTAATGCCAGGATCAAAGAGTTTATGAGAATCACCTCATATCCTGGCATAAGGTTTGTTGTTAGGTATTTGAATTGGATTGCTGTTTGTTTATTCCTTCATTTCTCTTTACAAATTTAGGTTCCACTTCTAATATTTCCTGGATTAGTGGGATAGGATTGGACTGCAAACCATATTTGACTAAGAGTGTGTTTGAGAGTGTTTTTGCTTCTGATTTTGGATGCTTTTCAAAAGTGTTTTTGACTTCAAAAAACATCAAATTGATGTTTTTTTAGTGCTTTCTAATGGTTTTGATGTGCTGATGTCAAAAATTTTAAAAAAATTTTGAAAAAATTCATTTTGTTGTATTTTTAAGTGAAAAGTTATTTTGAAAAGTATACTGCACCACAATCTCAAATACACAGTAATGCTAATATAAAGCATTGGACAATTTACATTTATTAGGTCAAATTGATATGATAGCACAATTTCATCATTTTTGTTGGGTTTAGTGAAGTTAGTTTGGTTGTTTATGAAATGTGAACAGAGAATGGAAATTTTGCTGCGGCGGCCTTTTTATTTAGTTCTGTTTGCTCAGTCTTCAAAAAAATAAAGGAAATATCCTTTATGTTTTTTAATTAATTTCATAATTTTTTGTCTCATCATTGCACCCATTTTCATCGTCAAATATGATGAGCAACGAGGCTTAAAATAAAAGAAGAAATGCTGATGTGAATGGGTATGTTGGATTTACTAGCTAGAGTGACTGATTGAGTCTGATGAAGTATCCTTTGCTAAGCTTGAACTTACATCTTATGCTTTCCTTTAGGGTGTGCTCTGTTTTTATTGTTTTGTATTCTCTCCTGATCTGATTGTAAATACCCTGCTGCTTATGTTGTATTCTGTTCTTTTGTAGCATTTAGATGTTGGTGTCAGGCTGCTTGGCAATATAACATGGATTTCCCCTCACTTTCTCCTCTTGATGCTGATGTCATGTAAGATCATGATCCCATTTATTGTTTTTTTTCCCCAACACATTCTCACAACATTATGTCTAAGAAAATTGTCATTTAGTGCAGGTCGTTTTTAAATTCTGCCTTTGAGCTTTTATTGAGAGTATGGGCAACTTCAAAGGATCTTAAGGTTTGTAAAATATTCCTTTCATATTATAACATTTTTCATTTGGGTTACGGCCTGCAGGGGCACCTTTTATTGCAGTAAATGCACCTTTAGCATTGTATCGACAATTATTTCACCTTGTATCCAGTCAGTTATCTTCCATTGAACAAAACATGTCTTATCATGCTTAAGCTGAGGCTAGTAATACTTATCCTCCAAAGCTGACACTGTTTTATCTTTTCCTTCATGACCCTTTAAGTACCATGCAAGTCTCGAATCAATTTCTTGCGTAGGGATGTGTAGGGGATACACAATCAATTACCTTTCATTAAGTAACCATCATGTATATGAAAATCTCAATCAGCTTGACCATTAGAACACTTCTCCTATATCTTCTGAAAATCAACATCTTCAGTGTACAACTCCTTCAAACACTAAAACCCAAAATCTTGCTATGAAAAGTGATTAGTAGGGCAACTCGCATACTCATTACATCAACCACCTTGTTCTGAACTTTGGCTTTGTGCTTTAGACTAAAATTGAACTTCTGAAGGAGTGTAATCCACCTGGCCATCTTATCTGTATTGATTTTCTTCTAACTATTCAAGGACTTCGAACCTTCATGATCTAAATATAAGACAAAATCTCTATTAATCAAATAATGCTCTCAAATTCTCAAAGCCCTTACCACAACATAGAGTTCTTTATCATAGGTAGTCTACTTCAAGCAAGCTTCATTCAACTTCTCACTGAAAAAAGGCTATAGGACGTTTCTCTTGGGAAACAACTCCTCCAATATCCACTCCACAAGCATGACACTCAACCTCAAATAACTTGTCAAAGTTGGGTAAAGCAAGCATTGGAGCATTACATAACTTCTCTTATATCAAGGCAAAACTTTGTTCTTCTTTCTCACCCCACTTAAACTTTCCTTTCTTCAAACATTCGGTGATTGGTACCACAATACTACTAAAATTCCGAATAAATCTCCTATAAAAAGTAGTCAAGCCATGAATTCTCCACACATCGCTAATTATATGAGGCATGGGCCAATCACAAATTTCCCTCACTTTCTCCTCGTCAATTCCAACTCCATCAACTCTACAACAAAACCCAAGATAAAAAGTTTGCTGGTCATTAAGCTACACTTCAGTTTCATATATAACTTGTTTTTCAACAATACCTTCAGAGCACTCCTTAAGTGCTCAATATGATTTGTTTCACTACGACTAAACACAAGAATATCATCAAAATAAACCACAACAAATTTATTTATGAAAGGTCGCAAAACCTGATTCATCATTTTCATGAATGTGCTCGGTGCATTCGTCAACTCAAATGACATGACTAACCACTCACACAAGACACAACCCATTCTTTGTCTTGAAAGTCTTTTTCCACTTATCCTTTAGTCGAATTTGAATTTGATGGTACCCACTCCTCAATTCAATCTTGGAAAAGACTGCTGCACCGCACAATGGATCTAGCATGTCATCTAATCGTGGAATTGGAAACTTGTATCCTACAATGATTTTATTGATGACTTTATTGATGATGCGATTATCAACACACACACACCTACCATCCTTTGTGTTAATAAAGCAAGGACATCGCATGGACTTAAGCTCTCTTGAATCATCTCTTTCTTCAACAATTCTTCTATTTTTTCTCTTAAGATCTCCCTTTTTTTTTTGCCTCATTCTGTAATGTGGTAAATTCAAAAGACTAGCCCCTAGTATCAAGTCAATCTTGTGTTGAATATCATGCATAAGAGGTGACTCATCCGGTAGCTTATCTGGAATAACTTCTTGAAACTCTTGCAAAAGAGGCTTAACAATTTCAGGGACCTCAACTGCCTTGTCAGCTTCTTCGAAAAGCAAGGACTTCACAATTAAAGAATGTACTTTCTTTGTCTCCTTTAAATCTGTTTTAATTTCTGACAAAGATTGAGTAATAGTAAGAAATGCCTTTCCTCTAGCTTTTCAGGCTTTTGATTGAGAATTCTCCTTCAGAGGCATCAAAGTAAAATTAATCCCATCCTTAACAAACTTATAGATGTTTTCCCGTCCTCTATGACATGCATTTACATCTTACTGTCATGACCCACCAAACAAGCATTCATGTCAACTACATCACAATAAACTTCATCCTTATACTTGTTTATGGAAAAAAGAAACTTTACATATTTCAGTTACTATTATCTTTGGTATCTTTTTAATTCAACTTATAGTGTAAGGTTCAAGATGTTTCTTAATATTCAAACCAAATTTAACATAGCTACTGCTATCAATAATAAGGTCAAAAAGTTATTGGTTTACCGTGCACTTGGTACGGAAAAGCTTATGTTGTTGTGTCTCATCACCATCTTTTGATGTGAGCAGCAAACGTCTCATCATATAGGCCTGACCATCATCATCCTCATTCTCACCCTCACCATTGGGTTCACAACACTCCTCACGATACAATTCTGTACCTTTTCTACACTCTTCATTCTCACATTCAACCATGTTCACATGCCTTCTTTGAGGCCATACATTGGATCTATACCCTTCCTGATTGCATCTATAACACTTTATTGGAGGCGGCTTGGCATGAGGATCATCTCCTTTCTGGTTATCCATGTTAGGAATTGCTTGAGGCTTATTTTTATTATAGCTAGAGCCAACAATAGCTTACTTGGATTGACTGTTTGGCTGTGGTAGCTTACCCTTTTTGACAGGTGTAAGTCGAGGCTCTATGGTAGAAACCTTTCTTTGACAATCAAATCTTGTATTGGTTTTATCTTGCATCAACATCTCTGCCTTCAAAGCTATATTTTATGCCTTGATAACGTTTAATAGCATCCAAAGCCCAATTCTATCTCTAATGGCTGGTTTCGGTCACTCAACATATCTAGCAACTTGTTGCCCATCAGTTTCATGCAGATTATTTGACTTAGCTAAGTGCTAAAATTCTGCTGTATATTAATGCATGATTTGAGAATCTTGGGAACACCTCTGATACTTATGGAACAAAAGCTGATCATAATTAGGGGGTAAAAATCTACCTCTCAACAATTGCGTCATCCGCTCCCATGTCTCAATAGGTCTTCAACCTTCTCGTCTCATAGTCTTTAATAGCCTATCCCACTAGACTAATACCACATGCTTCAATTTAAACCCTACAATTTTTACCATCCTCGAATCTAAAATTCCTGTATACTCATAAAATCAATCACATTTAGCTAACCAATCAAAGAACTCCTCAACTCCTAAATCACTACTAAAAGAAAAATCTCAACCTTCATATGGTAATTTTGGTCATACCTATTATTTCCAGTAACCTTACCTCGGTCTTCATCATCAGATGAATACCTGTAGTCATATTGACCACGAGGATTTGCACGAACTAGTTCACGGATAGGCTGGCCGCGAATGTCATCCCCGACACGTGCATCTCTTCTTCCCCGGTTCATGTTTGGGCGCAACTCCAATGCCTTAAGCCTAGTTGTCAGGTCATTAACTCTGATATTGATGTCACCAAACCTAGTTTGCATTCGCTCCTCTAAAGCTGCTATCGCTACTAAATGACAATATAGCCGATCCCAAATAGCCGATCCCAAATAGCCTGCATCCTTGATCATCTTCTCGGAGATGGTTATCACCTACTGCTCCAAGATTTTATTCACGGTATGCCATCGATTTGGATGTTGACCTGCTCTGATACCACCCAACACAATGTATAGCGAAGATAAAACTAGAGTTCTCAAGCCCTAATGTTACAGACCAAATTGTAGAGAAATCTAGAGAAAATTCTAAGGTATTTTTATTAATTTTGAGTTATAGCCTTGATCTTCATAAAATAAATTAGACATCCCTATTTATATTAGTATTAAAATCTTTTATAGGAAAAGGTTCCTAATAAAAACTTATCTAATTAATAAAATCCATCTAGCATTAGGATTTTTAAACAATATAATACTAATTAAATTAAAAGTCCTAAGCTAAGCAGAAAATAAATAATTAAAATTCAAAATTAACTAGAAAAATAATTAAAACAAGAAAATAGTAAGTTCATGCTTCAATCTGGTCCATAAACTCTAGTAATAATTGTTTTATGTCAGTATTGGTAATTATTTCACCTTGTATTCAGTCGGTTATCTTCCATTGAACAAAACATAACATGTCTTCTCAAAACTTGAGCATGCCAGATTTCTTATATGTTATTGTACTGATAATGAGCGTGCTCCTCAATTTGAGATTTAAGTGCAATACTTAACTCTACTTGAGGTGAATTAGTGTATTTTGCACCATTATATTTGAAATTTTATATGACCTTTTATATTTCAAGCAATGCAGCACTGGTGTTGCGCACAAACATAAGTGGATACCGGAACACAAAAACCTGTTCACATTACTGATTATTGGTTTTTGACGTTTTCCAATTTTAACAGTTATGTATTTGCATCCTGTGTGTGTTCATTTGGAGACCCTTGCATTAAATTATATTTTTTATTTGTTTTATTGCATGTGTATATAATGGACAAAAGCCGCATACAAGTGCCTATACAAAACAAACTGTTTGCATTACCGATAATTGGTTTTTGATTTTTTTTCCAAATATTATAAGTTTTTGTAATCTCATCCTTTGTGTGTGTACTTTGAGGTTTATAGTCGTTTTTAACTGTTCAGTTGTCGTTTCTATTTGATGGTTGAGTTATTTCCCATTTGTGATAGGTTCGCACGTCCTCTGTGGAAGCATTGGGTCAGATGTTTGGTCTTGTCACCCGGACACAACTAAAGACAGCTTTACCCAGGCTTGTCCCTACTATACTGGAATTGTAAGATCAATTTAATCTAATTCTTTTAGTCAATTTGTATGTCATTCTGCCAGAATTCGTTCAACATTTTCTTTCATAAAAAGCATTTTTGAATAGCCAATTGTTTTAGGAACCAGTTAGTATGTTTTTGTGTACAGATATAAGCACTGACAATGATCATGCAATGCCTTCTTTCCGAATCAGGTATAAAAAAGATCAAGATATCGCCCTACTTGCAACTTGTAGTCTTTACAATCTCCTAAATGCCTCGTTACTGTCAGAAACTGGTCCGCCTTTGCTTGATTTTGAGGTAAATTAGACATTTTTATGTTTCTTATACTCAGCAATCAAAACCACTGCTTCCTCAACTCCAAAAACTTTGTTACTATGGAATTACAAATCAAACAGGAATCTCTGCTTGTAACTCATCTGACTTTTGAATTTCCTAATTTTAATGTATTTTATTAATGTAGATTTTCTGAAGGTGCACAAATATATTACTTCTAATAAAACAGATTGGGCTATATATTTGGGGATGCATGAAAGTGGAAAGTATTTACAAAAATATGGGCGCAAAGTCAGTGTTATCAGTCTTTGCATAAAATATTATGTCATTGGCACAACAGTTACTACCTTTTGTTAAACAATAATTTGAATATAGAAAAAAGGGTAATGCTGCAATTCATTTCCTTTCCTTCCCAATGTTGCGATATTGAGTGCCATTTTTCATGTTACACATTGCAGGATCTCACAGTTATTCTATCAACACTCCTTCCGGTTGTTTGCTTTAATAATGATATCAAAGAGAATTCAGATTTTTCAGTGGGATTGAAGGTGTAAATTCTGCCAACACTTTCTGCACGATGTTGATGATTTGAATATGTGAAATTCCCTTCGTTTTTTTTCCTGCTTGCCATTAGTTTCCATTATCCTCTGACATTTTTTAAATATTGTATTTTTGTTTCATGTTCTTCCTTTTGCAGACCTATAATGAAGTTCAACGTTGTTTTTTAACAGTTGGCTTGGTATACCCTGATGATCTGTTTACATTCCTCTTAAATGTGAGTGAAGTTATATGCTAGATTATTTAGCAGGAGTGAGCTCATGAAGTGCTGGTACTTGTAGTTAGTTATTCTTATGTTTTATCTGTTGGGTTAATGGAACTAGTAGGGGTTTTATTTCAGTATTAGTATTGAGCTACATCTTATACCTTGATGCGTCGCTTCTTATAATTTTAATATTTCTGCTGCCAGAAATGCCGGTTGAAGGAAGAGTCTTTGACTTTTGGTGCGCTATGTGTTTTAAAGCATCTCTTACCAAGGTTTTTCCTGCTTCTGTAATTTGAAATTGCTTCTCTTCATGTTCTATTTGACCTAAGCTGTGTATGTTTTCATTTGGAGGTCGTCTGAAGCTTGGCATAGTAAAAGGCCTTTGCTTGTTGAAGCTGTAAAGTCGTTGCTAGATGAGCAAAATTTTGGTGTTCGGAAGGCGTTGTCTGAGGTACATTGTCTTGGACTAATAGCTCTTATGGTTCCTAAACTTTTCATAAAGCAGCACAACCTTTTCCTAATTCGCAATTATGCTGCTTTGGTGGCAGTTGATTGTAGTAATGGCCTCACACTGCTATTTGGTTGGTCCATCTGCGGAGTTGTTCATTGAATACCTTGTATGTCATTGTGCTCTATCAGATCACAATAGAAATGATCCTGAGAACTCCAAGGTAGATTCTGGCTCAATTGTGCTTCAATTTTTGCAGGTCCATACTTGACTTAATTATATAAATAAAAGTTATCGATTTGACTTAATCCAAACAAAAGGATTTCCTTAATTAAAAAGATTCCATGCTAAGAATTTGACGGGCTTAATGATACCGACTTACTAGAACAATGAGCAAATCATGTATTTGTTGTTTTTTGAATAGCTGAATTGAATACATTTCATAACGATCTAGACATCATTTAGGTTCAAAAACAAAAGATATCATTAAAGAGTAATCCTAACCTTGGAGTACTATAATTATTGCTTAAATCTAATCATTCTGTATGCATTATCATGGCTTCATATCGGGTTATTGTTTCCTCAGGTGAGGATAGGAGCCTTTTGTCCTACCAAGTTAAGAGCTGTGTGTGAGAAGGGTCTTCTTCTACTAACTATAACAATTCCTGAAATGGAGGTACACAAAGAAATTCTTCTCTCTCTCCTTTTTTTTTAACTATTTAATTCATATTTTAGACCATCCCGTTGGACCACACTCATGGGATTGTTGGTTTCTTGAGTTCACAATTCCATGAAATTCACCTTTTATTCATGTCTTAATTTCCTGCAGCATATTCTATGGCCTTTTCTATTGAAGATGATTATTCCACGATCTTACACCGCTGCTACTGCGACTGTATGTTCTCTCACTATGCAAATCTATCTTAGTTTACTGTGCATGGAGATTATTTAAAGGATGAATTTAAGTAATCCCAACAAGGTATCGTGAAAAATAGGGACTACCCAAAAGTTTGGAGATTTGATAGAAACCACTCCACATTTGTAATGTGGGGCACTTTCTGTTATATTCTTAATGTTTATTGTATTATTTCATTAATGGTTAAGGTTTTTAGGTTCTGAGGGGTTTAAGAAGAGTCCAGGACGCATTTTGGTAAATCAAGCATAACTTATAATTGATTGTTGGATCGAGATGAAATTTTTGACAAAAAATTCTGAAGGCTCTGTTTTCTATTGACTTAAAATTTAATGATGATCGGAGATCGGGATGACCTTCAAATAAGGCTTGGAAGTTACTGTGTTGGATTGTTCTTATTTATCTCATTGTATTTGATTTCTTTTTTCTATTTAGACTAGAACTTTAATTTAATTAGTATTTTACTAGTTAGAAATCCTTATGTTAGATAGATTCTATTAGTCAAGTAAGTTTTAATTAAAAATCTTTTCTTATAAATGATTTTAGATCTAGAACTAATATAAATAAGGATGTCTAGTTTATTTTGAGAATATGCAACCTATTCAAACTTTTAATAAAATACTTGAGAGTTTCTCTAAATTTCTCTACAATTTAGGTTTGTAACCTTAGGGATTGAGAACCTTAACTTCTATCCACGCTATACACCATGTAAATTGGTATCAGAATAGGTTGGCATTTTTAATGGACAAAGACGATAGCAACCCACTCCGCGATGCAGGACTGGAGGCCCTTTAGGGTGCTGTGCAACCTAAAGAGAAGAAACTAGATGGTTGGAAACAAATGTTTGATCGTTTGGAGTAAACTATAACAGGTGTAGCTCGGCTAATGGGAGATAGAGAAACTTGCTTGGAGATTAACCTCGAGGTAGGCTGAAACCTAGACCTATTTTTTAATTTGATGAGATTCCTTTCTAAGACGCAAAATTTTTCGAAGAAGATTTATTAACTGGTTGATAAAGTTGGAAACTTACTTTTATTTCAACAAGATTCCTTGTAATAAAAAAGTATGGCTTGTCGTACACAAACTTTCTTGTGGTTCTAGAGAATGGTGGTTTGAAGTTTTAAAATATAGAACTCGTACAAGCAAGCCTAGACTCCATCATGGAAAGATTTGAATGAATCATTAATTTTAGAGTTTATATAAGATGATTATGAAGAGATTTTATATTGATTAGATAAGAAAATAGATTGTTGTTATTTGTCTTTTGTTCAACCTTCTCGAATAGGAATGAAGAAAAATATAGAGGAGGTGTTGTCTTTTCAAAGTAGATAGTTTTAAGATCACAACAATGATAACAACAACAACCACTCTGTTGCAAATCAAGAAATCAAGAAAGAAAATTACTTGTTGATGTTTCATCTACTTATGGTGAAGAAGAAACCAAGAAAGCTTCTAAATTAATATCTTATAGTGATTATGAAGATCTTGCAAACAAGGACATGAAGGACATTGTAATTTATGACAATTTTCCTAAAGATATTATGAAAGATTATCTTGAAGTTTCATTGTTGAAGGATTGGAAATCATAAATGACGACGAGGTAAAGTTTGAAGTAAACGAATGTATGAAGGAACTACAAGTAGACTTCATAAGAACAGAAAGTATAACATTAAATATGGATTTTTCTTTAGCATATACAGATCATAAGTTAAATTTTGAAGTTCACAGGCAAAAACATGGTACTTTGTGATCATGTTGGCTACAATGCTATATTCGAAGTGTATGTTCATTTGGAGTGGAAGTTCAATTCTTGACAGATAACTCGAGTGCGAGTTTTTCGGAAGTAGAGGGGACTGACGTGGGGTACTTTCTTCAATATTCTTGGCATAATAATGTTTATTGTATTATTTCATTAATGATTAATATTTTTAGGTTTTGAGGAGTTTAAGAAGCAGTTTGGTAAATCAAATATAACTTTTAATCTGACCATTAGGTTACGCTGAAATTTTGACAAAAGATTTATGAAGGCCATGTTTTCTATTGGATTAAAATTTCATGATGATCAAAGATCAAGAAGGCTTTCAAATAAGACTTAGAAGTTATTGTGCGAGATTGTCTTTATTTGCCTTATTGTATTTGGATTTTTTTTCTATTTAGATTCGGATTTTTAATTTAATTAGTATTTTACTAGCTAAGAATCCTAATGAATTCTATTAGTTAGGTAAGTTTTAATAAAGAATTCTTTTCTGTAAAGGATTTTAGGTTTAGAACTAATATAAATAAGGATATCTAGTTTATTTTGAGAACATCCAGATTATTCAAATTTTAATAAAACACAGATTTTTCTATAAATTTCTTTACTGCTTAGGTTTATAACCGTAGAGCTTGATAACCCTACTTTTTATCCACAATATATGCCGCTTCAATTTGAGGAAGTAATACAAAAACCCCTTTATGCTTAAAATGCCCCCATTTATACTAAAATTGGCCTTATAGGGCCTAGAGTAACCTTTTGTTTATAAAACAATTAAAAAAAATAAAATCCACTAGGGTAAATGCTTTAATGAACTTTTCTGAAATAAATAATTCATTAACATTCTAATGAATCTATATTCGTTGTAGTTGAAGAAAAATCCATCAGCTCCTCATATACACATGCATTATTTTTTAAGAAAAAAAATAGCTAGAATGTAGACAAAAACTAAATTTGAAAATAAGGGAATTTTTGGTATAAATGGAGACATTTTGGTTATAAAGGGAGTTTGTATTGTATTCTCTTAAACATGGAAGGGATTTCTGTCAAATTTCCAAACTTATGTTTACTCCGTGTAGTTTCACAAGCAAGATTATTGTAATTTACCTGTATTTAAATGCAAGGACTTGATTATTTCTTCTAATGCTTGCCTTTGTTTACATGTCCTTTGTGCTTGAGGGCAGTCATGCCTTATTTAAGGATGGTCCTGGGTTCGTAATTGAATTTGTGCTTTGATTTTGTAATTGAAGTGGCAAGTAAACTTTTTTACTTTGTTTTGCATATATACTACTCTTAAAGGTTTGCAGATGCATCTCAGAATTATGCAGAAACAGATCTTCTAATAGTAATAGTATGGTTAGTGAGTGCAAAGCTCGTGCTGATGTCCCGAGTCCAGAGGTGGATCTCTTTTAGTTTATATTACATGTTTATTCTTGAAGTTTCTTGCCTGCTTTATGAAAAGAAATGCCTACCATCTATTTGTTATTCATCTATCCAGGAGCTTTTTGCTCGCTTGTTGGTGCTTTTACATGATCCACTATCAATGGAGCAGCTGGCAACTCAGATTTTGACAGTAAGCATCCCTTATCTTTGATTAGGCAGACCATTTACTACAATAGTTAGTGAAGATGCGAAGGAAAACTTTGCTCGTACTCTCTGTATTCGGCTCGCAATTTCAGGACAAACAGACAAAATTTCTTTGAGATTTGATAGGTTTGGGAATGGTTGGTTACTCTGCACATGTTTCTAGCTTTTAATAAAGAGTTCAAATGTTCTTTGTTATTCAATGTTTGCTATTGAGTTTTGTGTTCTAAGCAGTTTAAGCAAGCATGAAAGATAGGGTTGACAATTTGTGGAATGAAGAGTAAATTTGGAAGTAAAGACAAGGGGATTGTAAATGATTGTTTTTTTGTTGTGGTCAAAATACAAAAGAAGGAATTCATTTGTATATATATAGGATCATTGAACTACTGGTATTGTAATGTTTAGGCTAGAAGGGTTTTGCCATTCTTTAAATTGTTGCTTATTTTGACATTCTTTAATGAAGGAATATCTGCTTTACTTCTCCTTTGTACCTGCAGGTCCTTTGTTATTTGGCACCTCTCTTCCCGAAGAATATCAACTTGTTTTGGCAAGACGAGGTATACAATTGTGTTGTCATAATTGAGTTAGAAATTGAAGCTTTAAGTTAGCAAATGAGTTAATATAAAAATAAATAAATAAAAAGATTTGGCTGGCAATAAGTAGGATGCAAAAAAGCTGTAACTAATTACATAGAAGAATGGATATTTGAAAACTTGGGTAAAGCTGGGTTATTATCATATCATAGAACAAGAATGAATTTCTGAAACAGGTAAAGCTGGGTTAATTGTTTATCATATTTTCTGCTATGGGCAACACCCTAAGTAACACTCTATCTAATTCTTTACTTTTTGATATTTGTCATTGATATAACATAATTGAATTGGCCTAATGCCACCATTAAGCAATTCATGTTCCATTTACTCAACCATGATGCTATGATGCATGGCTTATGCTGAAATAATATGGTTCTTCTAGGGAATCTAATGGATTCCTGTCTTTGGTAAGCTCTAGATTCCTAAAATGAAGGCTTATGTCAGTGACACGGATGACCTAAAGTTGGATCCTTCATACCAGGAGACTTGGGATGACATGATAATCAATGTGAGATTCTTTTATTTATAACTGACTTGTTTCCTCTTGTTGCATTATCAGTATTATTTATTATGTCATAGGAGGGAGGTGCCAGATGCAGTTCTTTTTTTTTTTTGGTGGTGAAATCAAAGGCTTTTCATAGTAGTGGTTGCCACTAAAACCTCTCTCTTTGTTTTGGGTGACAGTTTCTTGCAGAATCATTGGATGTGATCCAAGACACTAATTGGGTGATCTCTCTCGGAAATGCTTTCACACACCAATACGAGCTCTATACGTCGGATGATGAACATTCTGCTCTTCTCCACAGGTATCGATGTTTTGAATCTGATATCTGGATTCTATAAAGTTGCACTGCAACAATCTTTGCTTCTTATTGCTCTTGTGGGTAATAAAGGAAATTGCAATTGAAGTTGTGAATGTTTGTTCAACTGGGATGCATGGAGTTTTTTCTTGATAGAGGCAGCACTTGTTTATACCAATCCCAATGAAATTCAGCTTTAAATAGTTTTAGCATTCTATGTGATAATTATCATATCTTCCTTTTGATTCTTCATGAATGGCACTGCCTCATTTTTTGCCACTCGTACTTGACTTCAATTGGCCTTATTTACCATGAACACTTTTTAGTTTTGCACTGCAATTTAGTAGGGACAATAAATGCTTGCTGCTATCAAAAAAACATCTTCCAAATACTTATGCTCCATCATAATGGTAAACTGTATATAGTATGTCTGACCAATGGACTATAGTGTCCTAGTCAACTAGTGTAACCAGTGTCTTTCTGTAGCGTGGCATTTCTACTTTGGAAAAAGCATCCCGAATTACCAAATATATCAATACATTTCACTTGTAAGGATTATTCATGACATCCTTTCATATGAAACTTCCCATGGAACTTATATCCTCAGCACTTCTCATAAGAAACTCTATGATACAAGGAAACATGAGTCACTGTGAATACTGAAACTCATTTGGATACTTCTTACCTATATCACGTGCTTGTTAATGTGTGCAACCTGCAAATAGAAGCCATTGATTTTACAAACGCATTTAGTGGTTGGTTAATTTTGATGGATACAATTCAGATACACCTCTTAACATTTGCTGAATGCAAATAATGTATTGTATGTGAGGTCTGTTTGTAGCTGTAATTTCTTTCTTTCTATTCCAGGTGCCTTGGAATGCTTCTACAGAAAGTTGATGACAGGGCTTATGTTCGAAATAAAATTGATTGGATGTATAAACAAGCTAGCATTGCTAATCCAGCCAACAGGCTTGGTTTGGCAAAAGCCATGGGATTGGTATGTTGGATATTAACACTAATCAGTTTTTCTTTTCTCGTAGAGGATAAATAATAAAAAAATCTCTGATACTGTGTTGCTTGTGATTGATTCCAGGTTGCAGCTTCTCACTTGGATACCGTGTTGGAAAAACTGAAAGTCATTCTGGATAATGTCGGGCAGAGTATTTTTCAAAGGTCTGTTTTTGTTTAGAAGATATAAAAGGGCATGCATACTAATGTAAACGAACAAAGATACATAGACAGACATGCACTGAGAGATCACACCCCAACCCCCCTCCGCCCCACAACAACAATCACCAATCACAAAATGTGGTTATTTCAGTGATCTTATCCTTCTCCATTCAGAAATAAACCATGATATTCTCTATTGCTGCTTTCTCTTGCACGTTCCCATGCTTCCACACAATACACTTCTTTTTCTTTATTACATTTTGTCTATCTTATGGTTAACAACTGTTCATCCCAAGGTGTTTTAGATTTTAATAATTTCATAACCACAGTAAAACCTGTGAAAGTATGCCATTGTCAGGTGAAATGGTTGAAGCCCATAAGTGTCAGAATTCTAGATTAAATTTCTGAGATCAATGAAGGGCTGTGTCCAGACTTTCTGTGATAATTGGGAATGGTCGTTTAGCAGATGTTTGTATAGCTAATACAATGAAAAATCGATGAATTGATGAACAATGTTTTCTTTTTCACCCTCACCATGAAAACCTTGCTCTTAGAAAATTGGTGAGGACAAATTTGTATGCATCACGCATTGTTAGAATCAGTTTATTTAAGTGGTTAAGATTTTGTTTAATTTGTATGCATCACGCATTGTTTTAATCAAAGAATCTGTATGGAGCTATTAATCATTGTGTATTTTGTTGATGATTTACAGCATTAATGTTGGTTCATATTGTACCCAATACTGAATGCAATTGCATGGGTTCTGCTATAGGTGGTCAACTGTTATAAAAATTTGGTGTAGTTGAGTGGTTAAGTTTTGTTTGATTTGGTTGTGATCCATGTTAGTTATGGTTTTACAGTTTATATGTCCAACTTTTGCAGGTTGTTGTCTCTTTTCTCTGATAGTTATAGAACAGAAGAGTCAGATGATATACATGCTGCCTTGGCTTTGATGTATGGTTATGCTGCACGATATGCTCCATCAACAGTTATTGAAGCCAGAATAGATGCCCTTCTTGTATGGTTCTTTTCATATATCTGTATGACTTTTTGATCTTTTCTCACACTGCTATCCTGAAAACTTCCAATACAAGGAAATAATGAAAAAAAGAAGTGTCAGTGTAGAGCTATCAATCGTTGTGTAGTTTGTTGGCGATTTACATCATTAATGCCAGTTCATAATGTACCCAGTAGTTAAATGTGATTGTGTGTAGTCTTCTGTAGGTGTTGTCTAGCACTTTTAAACTTGAAGTTGTAGTTTGTTTCCAATTACATTGTTTAATTACAAGATCTACACTCGAGACATAACTCTTATATCCTTCATCCCCTAAGCTAAAGCCTAAGGGAATGAATATGAAGTTGGTATGGAGTTGTATAATCACATGCTTCTTTATTCAACCTATGAAATGTGTCAGGTATTTCTTCTTCTGCATCACCATTTTTTTAATTATTTGATAACAAGATCTCAACTTAAGGCTTACCCAGACTCCACCTCACTCCTTCACATTTGAGCTAAGTCTGTAAGGCATGAATTTGAAGCTGCCATTATTTTGATAATTGTATACTGTCCAAAGTGAGATTAAGCAGGGTTGACTCCTAGATCAGCCTGTGCTATTTTGCCACAAACTTATCTCTTTGTTTATGGCACAATCTGTGCTTGAGAAGTCACTGATACTTTTCATTATGGGATTTGGAAACGTTTGTTCTTGAGATTTGGAACTACCTATTTATACTGAATAAATATTCTTAACTGATTTTTGAAATTGTTTAGTGGAAAAGGTTCTGGCAAACCTTAATAAACTTATAAATATGCTTCATGCTGTGTAATGTCATTGCTTTTACTATAGTTTTTATTGTGCAAGTGCTGCTGGCTCTTGATGGATTATTTATTTCCCCTCAATGTTCTGCTGTTTTCACTGTTTTACCAGTTATGTTACTTTTTAATTGCTAGATTGGTCATTTATTTATTTCTCTGGCTCTCAGGGGACTAATATGCTTTCTCGGCTTCTTCATGTACGTCACCCTACAGCAAAGCAGGCTGTAATAACCGCTATTGATTTACTAGGTTTGTATATGTTAGAAAAGCGTGTTGTGAACATTTAATAGTAACATATTTTCTGCAATTGGTCAACTCTAATTGACATGTGTTTTTGTTGCATATACTCTCTTGCCCATGCGCTTAAAATTTTTAAAGGTTGCAGTTGTGGTTCTCCGTTTTCAAGAACTCAATTAAATGTCTCGGGGAAAAGATATCATTTTACATGGTTAATGTTAATTAAGAGACTTTGAGGATTTTTCAATTAGTTCTTTGAATTGCATTTTTGAATTTTATGTTCTTGCCTGCTTTTAATTGACCAGCCTTTGCATGGAGAGGGTTTTTTAATTGGTTCTTGACTGTCATTTTTTATTTTTTGTTCCTTCCTGCTTTTAATCGATTAGCCTTTTTATGGAATCTTGATCAGTAGTCTGTAAAATGGGCTAGAGTTTAGGAGGAGATCAAGAGTGACAGACTGGGTTCAAGTAGACCATGGGTGTGAGAAAAGGTTTGGTTGCTTGTGGCTTGCTGCAAGGTACTGGATCTTAAGAATGAGTATTTGAAAGAAGAAAAAAGGGGCGGCAGCAGGAACTTTGCCCAGCCCACCTGTACCTGGAACCCAGACCTCAGATAAAATTCTAGCCATTTGGACGAGAACTTAAAATAGAACCTCTCTCTCTCTCTCTCTCAGTTTTGATTTTCATTTCTTTCTGCTAGGTACTGGATCTTAAGAATGAGTATTTGAAAGAATAAAAAAAGAGGCAGTAGCGGGAACTTTGACCATCCCACTTGTAGCTGGAACCCATAGACCTAAGATAAAATTCCAGCCAATTAGATAAGAACTTAAAATAAAACCTCTCTCTCTCTCTCTCTCTCTCAGTTTTGATTTTCATTTCTTTTGTTTGGAATGGTTAATAAGATATATAGATACATTGCATGTTTACGTTCTATTCTGTACAGCCTACCTGACTGGTGATTGTTACTGTAAAGTGATTAATTTGACATGTTTCAAAAGAAAATATTGCAAGTTGCTTTAACTATGTACATTACTTGTTCTGCTATTCAGCCGTGTGATGGTTCTAGCTTACAGTAATGTATTTTTTTTTGTCCATTCTCTTTTTTAGAAGCTTTAGCACATTATTGCTTATGCAGGCCGTGCTGTGATTAATGCTGCGGAAAGTGGTGCATCATTCCCTCTGAAGAAAAGAGACCAAATGCTTGACTATATTCTAACTTTGATGGGGAGAGATGATGATGGTTTTGTTGATTCCAGTCTTGAACTTCTGCGTACTCAGGTTATATTAATTGCTTTGGAACTTCTCCATTAAATGGGAACATATTTTCTTCTTGTCAGATAATTTCCAATTCCTATTAGATTATTATTTTACTCATTTTCTCTTAATGGTTGTTTCTACAGGCTCTGGCTTTAAGTGCCTGTACTACCTTGGTCTCTGTGGAGCCAAAGCTGACAATAGAAACAAGAAATTACATCATGAAGGTACATATGGTATTTCATGGTTCTTGTACAGTAATAGCAATATACTTTTGGATTCTATGTTCTCTCATTAAAAACATTCTGATACAGGCAACCTTGGGGTTCTTTGCTTTGCCTAATGAGCCAGTGGATGTTGTCAATCCCCTCATAGAAAACCTTATCACTCTCTTATGTGCAATTCTTCTAACAAGGTATTGTTTATTCATGAGTTTTTTTAAATTAATAGTATTTGTGAACATGAGTATTTCTTTGATATACAAGTATGATTCAACTGTGTTTTGTTCTGAAAGAAACCCCATATTTTCATCAGAGGATGCTTTCAAGTTTGATTCCAGACTTAACCATTCTGGTTTATGTATGGCATTCCTTGCTTTAAAGACATTGAAAAAATAAGAATGGCCGTAAGAATTAGAAGATGAAAAAGTAAAACTCTTTTATTATACAGACTATCTTCATAAAATTGATAGTTACATTTATCTAGTTTACGATTCTGTATTACTATTCCTACTCAACCAGCAATTTTCTTTTTTTGGAAATTAGTGGAGAGGATGGAAGAAGCCGGGCCGAGCAGCTATTGCACATTATGAGACATACTGATCAGTATGTTTCTTCCTCTGAGGAGCATCAGAGGAAGAGAGGCTGTCTTGCAGTTTATGAGATGCTTCTCAAGTTTCGGATGCTTTGCATCACTGGACATTGTGCCCTAGGTTGCCATGGAAGTTGCACTCACAGAAAACAAACTGACCGTACTCTTCATAGCACCATTTCCAATTTACCATGTAATAACATTTCCTGAGAATGATTAAATTTTCAGTGTCTATCATTGACCTGGTTTAAATCTTTGCTGTCTATTATTGACCTGATTTAAATCCTTACTGTCTATTATCGACCCTACACAATTTCTTTTGTTGTACTACCAGCTGCATTTGTATTGCCAAGTCGTGAAGCCCTTTGTTTGGGAGAGAGGGTCATTAAATATCTTCCACGTTGTGCAGACACTAATTCTGAAGTTAGAAAAGTTTCTGCTCAGGTATGGAATCGGATTTAGTTGTTTATGGTGCTAGTTGAGTGACATACCTATAATGATTAGAAGGTTTTTTTTTTTTTCTTTTTTTTTTTTTTGGGGGGGGTAACAGTCAGAAGTACTACATTTAATATTCACTCAATTATGAAGTAAAACAGGTCATGTTTTTCCTGTTTGGCAGATTCTTGATCAACTATTCAGCCTCGCTCTTTCACTTCCAAAGCCTTCAGGTTTTAGCTTAAATGTGGATATAGAATTGCCCTACAGTGCCTTATCCTCTCTAGAGGATGTTATAGCTATCTTGAGAAGTGTAAGTTCCATTCATTCACTTATTTTTTGCATGACTTTTGTTTGAAGCAGTGAAAGGGAAAATGTAAGACCATCTCAATATTTTGATTTTCTTCTGTTATATATTCAGGATGCTTCCATTGATCCATCAGAAGTTTTTAACAGAATCGTGTCCTCAATCTGTCTTTTATTGACAAAAGATGAGGTAGGGTCATTTATTTTCTTAGAGAATTGTACATTAACAAGATCTGACTTGTGGGAGCATGATTCTTCATTTTGTGTTTTATTGCAGCTTGTTGCCACCCTGCAAGGCTGCTCAGCAGCTATATGTGATAAGATCAAGCCATCAGCTGAAGGGGCTATACAAGCTATTATTGAGTTTGTTATGAAAAGGGGGAAAGAGCTAAGTGAAACGGACGTTTCAAGGTCTGTCATATAATTACAGAATTTTAATTACTTGTACAGCCTTTTGTTCCCCTCGGCTGTTCTAACTTTCTTCAGGGGACGTGTAATTGTTGTTGTCAGATGCATTATCCCATATGAAAGTATTCTTACACTGAAAATGTCTGCAGGACAACTCAATCATTGCTCTCTGCTGTGGTTCATGTTACAGAGAAGCATTTGCGTCTGGAGACTCTTGGAGCTGTATCATTTTTTCTTTCCTTTTTGTATAACTTTATTAAGCTATTTGAAATTAAGAGGTGTCCAGTCTTTACTGTGTTGAGTGCTTGTATTTATGCAGCTCTCTTGTTTTTGATTGTTGTCTTCAGCTCTGGGTGGGTTTTTTTTTTTTTTTTTTATACCCACATAAATCCTTAACTGTTTAAAGATTGCTTCTCTAGCTGAAAGTACTAGTTCAAATATTGTCTTTGATGAAGTATTGGCCACAGCTGGAAAGGATGTAGTTACGAAGGATATATCTAGACTACGAGGTGGCTGGCCAATGCAGGACGCATTCTATGTGAGTATTTAATTTTAGTTTATGAGATGGCTTTGTCTCCTTAAGAGGGTTTTATTTTATTTTTTCCTTTCCTTTTTGTTCTCATTTGAAGGTTTGTAATGAGGCATATCATTAACCCGGTACAAGTACTTGGATGATGCCCGGTACTAGTGCTAGGGGTGATGCTTGGTTAATTTCCCATGCAACTTCAGATTGTGATAGTCCTTATTTGCTCAATTATCCTTTTGTTATTTATTGGAATCTTTTGCTTCAAAGAATTGGGAAATTGGAAATGTTATTCATGGATTTCAACTCCCTCTTCTTCTTATAGAAAACTGGAAGTTTTCACAAAAAATAAGAAAAAAAAGGGATGGAAGAGAAGGACTAGGTTTTCTTTCCTGAATTTATTTTTGTTGACTTCAATCAAAGTTAGAGATACAGACATAATACTGTTATTTTATGAAAAAGAAAAAGAAAAGAAAAAAAGAAAGAAAGGGTTGCTAATAAATGTCATGTTAGTCTACATGTCTGTCGTACTTGATTTAACTTTTTGTCCGTGTATGATTGTTTGGCTACATGTCTTTGGGGGAGTTATCTATTCATGTTTGACCTGGTTTTTTAATTTATTTTTTTCTAATTGAATGCAAAATTTACTTGCATTGATTTCTCCTATAAATTATTTTTTTTCTGAATTTTTTGTAGGCCTTTTCTCAACACGCAGTTCTTTCTTTTCAATTCCTGGAGCATCTGATATCATTCCTTAACCAGACTCCTGTTGTTAAGAGTGATTTGGAGAAAGGAGACAACTCTAGTCATTTAGCTGATGGTCAGATAGAGGATGACATTCTGCAAGCTGCTATGATTGCTCTCACTGCCTTTTTCAGGTTTGTACCATTAGCTCCATTTGTCAGACATGGCCTCTTTGGATGGTACGTAATTCTGCATTCTTTTATTATAATTGCAGAGGGGGTGGTAAAGTTGGAAAGAAAGCAGTAGAGCAAAGCTATGCCTCTGTTGTTGTTGCACTCACACTCCAATTTGGAAGTTGTCATGGTCTAGCTAGTTCTGGTCAGCATGAGCCATTGCGGTCAGTGTGTAATCTATATTCTATGTTTTGTCTGAATATTCCATTCATTGTGCTTCAATGTTCAGCAGTGCCCACATGTAGACATTTTTAAATGGTTTCGGTCTTCGTTTCTTTTCAGAGCTCTTCTAACAGCATTTCAAGCCTTTTGTGAGTGTGTCGGAGACCTTGAAATGGGAAAGGTATGTAAATATCAGATGCCGTTAACTTGCCCAGTGCAATAACAGAGATTTCCAAGTTTTGAATTAGCAATTTAAAATAAATCAAGAATAAAATTACATGTTTTCTGTAGATTTTGGCTAGAGATGGAGAGCAAAATGAAAAGGAGAGGTGGATCAATCTTATCGGAGAATTAGCTGGCAGCATATCTATAAAGAGGCCAAAAGAAGTAATTTGGCAATCCTCTGAAGTCCATTCCCATTGTTTTGTTCTGATTATTCTCACTTATTTTTTCTTCTTTTATTCATTTTTTCCCCTCAGTTTTAAAAATTTGAGGAATGGCAAAACACATATCGAGCAAAAGATACAATGTATTAGAACATAATGATATTTAAGTTAATAATGGAACAAAAAAGAAAACTGATTATTCATATTTTTCCATTCTCTGAACAAATTTCATATGGGATAGGTAATCTTTGTCCTAAACATATATGTGAAAAAATTATGTTTGTCAGTTGCTTTGTTTGACAATATAACCTAACAGAAAGTTTTGTTTAGGTGAAGGATAATATTTAATATGAGGAATTCCTCCTACCCAACACGTGGCAATCTCTTGGACTGTCATTTGTTGGACAACATTTGTTATTTTAGAAATATATTTGATATCAAAATCATACATGTATAATAAAAAGGGTAAGTTTCTGTTTACCAAAAAGATTATGGCAAAACAAATGGTTTTTGTTGACAAAAAATAAAAAGCAATTAATGCTACCCATGCATGGTGGGTTGAGAGACTGACATGTGCTGGGTAGGAGGAATTCCTACTACCCAAGGCAGCAGAAATTTTTTGTTCTTATATAATCTGTTAACACTGGCTTGAAGGAGATATATCTGTCAAATGGGTAGGAGGAATTCCTACTACCCAAGGCAGCAGAAAATTTTTGTTCAAATATAATCTGTGAACACTGGCTTGAAGGAGATATATCTGTCAAACTTTTATCAGGTTGCTTAACTAGTAAGCTTTAGTATATTAGAAAATCTGTCGAAGTTGGTTAAAACTATTCAATGTAGGTCAGAAATATGTTCAAGTGCAACGTGATGCAAACTTTTCTTGAAGTATCAGGAACCAGATTGTCATGCTCAGGATTGTTCCATGGTTGCTTTGCTAAATATGTGATCTTATGATTTTGTAAATGCCTTTCAGTAGTTTTTACTCTTCTTGTTCTTTGTTAATGCATTTGTGATATCTTTGGAGTTTGTTCTTTTGGTAATTTATTCAGGTTCGGACTATTTGTGTAATTTTAACGGAATCTTTAAACCGACGTCAAAAATTTCAAAGGGAAGCTGCTGCTGCGGCATTGTCGGTGTTTGTTCCCTATAGGTATGCATTGAATGATCTAACTTCAAGTGGTATTCTATCCTGCGCTTCTCTTACTTACTGTTAAAATGTTTCTTTACTTCGTACACATCATGTATCTTTAGGTTGATTAGCATTATACTGCTAATAATTATTGCTTCAATGGTATATCTTTCTCAGTTATCTTTTTAGCTTACTTGTTTAAAGATCTGCAGCAGAAATGATAACCATAAGGTGAAGCATCCATGCAATAACAAGATCATTTGTTGATTAAGTGATTTTCAGGGGCATATAATCTTCCTAAGTTTTGGAGGACCTTTTTTTTTTATTCTCATATTTAATTTTACAACATAAAGGAAATCTAGTGTTTTATTCTCATTTGTTTTACCCTACCAAAAACAGCCCAAGTCTTTTTATTTTCCTTTTCCGCTGCCATTTCTATGGTATAAATTGATGCTTTGAATTTGTAGAGCATGCAATGCATATCAGCATATCCTTGTTTTGTTGTGTAAGCTAACTGCAGTCTAAAATTGGTTTCATGCAAGCATTCATTATCTTTTCCAGATGCAAATCAATGGTAACACTCTGATTTGATGCTTGTTTTCTGACTTTATTTTACCCGGTTTAATTATTGTAGTCAAGGATTGCCCATCCTATTGTTAAATATCATGTTCATTTTGTATATTTTTGGTGATGCAGTGGGGGGTTTGATTCCCTGTTGGAGCAGATGGTTGAAGCATTGTGCCGGCATGTTTCGGATGAGTCTCCAACAGTTAGACGTCTTTGTTTAAGAGGGCTTGTCCAGGTATTCTTAATTGAGATTTATACAAGCTCTGTATTCCTTTTTTATCATGTGTCATAATGCATACAAATGGAGCTCAAGAAAAATAGGTTTTAGAATTAGGTATTGCTTGGTTTACTTTTTTCTTTAGTACTGGAATGAACTTCAAATGTTTGATGTATGTGCCTAATTTCTGCACACATTAAGGTTCGAATACACTAAAGGGCTTCCACACAATACCCTAGATTGTACATAATTTCTATACATTTTATCAAAAATCATTTAACTTTTCAATGTTAAGGATTAAATATTTATACATGGTCCCAATTACTTTTTGTGGTATGCAATCCACAGATACCATCGCTTCATATTTATCAGCACACAATCCAGATTCTTGGCATAATAGTGGCATTGCTTGACGATTTGGATGAATCTGTGCAATTAACTGCTGTTTCGTGCCTACTGATGGTGATTTACCCATTATCTCTCTTTTGTTTATGTTACATGTGCTTTCTGATCGCACTTTGTTTACCTCACTCATCATTCCTCCTGTTGCATATCTTAGATTCTTGAATCATCCCCAGATGATGCAGTAGAGCCCATTTTGCTCAATCTTTCTGTTCGGCTCCGCAATCTTCAAGTGCGTTTGTTGCTTTTAACATCTTTTCCCTTTTCTTGTTGCTAAAATGAAGATTTATTGTATCATATGCTCCCAAATGCATGGAATTGAATGGAATCATGTGATCACTATTTGCATTATTTGATTTATTGGCAAGTCAATAAAATATATTGAGTTGTATTCCTTGTGGTCATCAAAGGGTTTTTGTTTAGCTTGCCTGAAAATACAGTTTTGTACAGTAGAAAATTCTCTGTAGTCTTGATGCCTTAATTCTCTACTCTTTTGATGCTATAACTAGTGAGTTTTCTGCAGTAATTAAGCTTTTTTCATAAAAGAAACATTCTATCCTTTTTATTTACTGAAACCCTTGGCCTCAAAACATGTTTTGGAGAGAAGATGTATGAATGCAACATATAACGAAGGAAAATATGGCAATAAAAAGATATGACTTCTCAAATACAATGGACATGTTTATGTCTTCATGTCATTGATTTAGAACTGTGTATGGAAATGAAAAGCAGGACATGCCAGTGTTATGGTTTTGTGGCAAAAAATATGACAGGAGAAAATGCACATTGATTTGTGAACTAGTGAAGTACTTTCTGTTAGTAGCAGAGAGGTGGTTGAACTTGAATAACATTGAATAACAATTTCCTTGTGAAGAACATTGTTGCATTTCGTAACTTTTGATTTTGCATCTAGCTGAGGACAGTTGCTGTTGATTAAAAGGCTATAAGATTTCCTATTTATGTATTTTATGGTTGTTTTACTGCTATTGTTGTATCATGAAATAATTTCATATAGATGATGCTTCTCGTTAGAGAACACTGATGTGTGGATCCATATACTTTTCTTTCTTGGGTTAAAACAGATATCCATGGATGTGAAAATGCGAGCTGATGCCTTTGCAGCATTTGGAGCCCTGAGTAAATATGGTGTTGGGGCACAGCGTGAAATATTTCTTGAGCAGGTACCTTATGTACACTGGTCGTAAAAAAGTGTGGAGTTAATCAATGTTTTATTTATTTTTAAAGTGTCGGATCATTCTTTATTTGTTTTAATTCATGATGATATATACTCAACAGTACAGAAACAATTAAGTTTATGAGGATGATCAGCTATGTTTACTTTTGTTCCTGAATTTTTATACAACATGCATTTGCTTTCAGTGCAATAGATGTTTTGTTAATAATTGGGTTAAGAGGGGTGGGGGATGGAATACTTTTGAGAAAGATTTGAGAGTGTCAAGTCTGCCTCTTTCATGCAAGATTTTATAAATTTGAAGCAAGCATAACACAGTGCTTACATAAATTAGCATTACCGTTTGTTGCACCAACATTTGTTTAAAAAACACCAAACCAAGCTTCCTTCTTCTCTTGATATTTTCCTTTTTTTTTCCCGTTTGCTATTTGAATGGGCATTACTGAGTGATGGGTTCTTTTGTGCTTCTTTTTTTCTTTTTTTAACTAGTACTTGGCCAATATCTCGTCTTCTGTCATATCTTTGGATTTGATTATTCACTTATGGTGTGCTAGAAATGTATTTCTATTTGTTTTTGTTATTTTTTCTGGTCAGCATGCTAATATAGATCAGATACTTTTCTCAGATACACGCTGCCATTCCTCGCCTGGTTTTGCACCTTCATGATGATGATCTTAGTGTGAGACAGGCTTGCCGAGTGAGTGTTTACCTAACATTTGACTTTCATTTCTGCATCAAGCTTCTTTACAAAAAATTTCAACTGAATCAGTGTTTAATGAATAGAACACTCTGAAAAGGCTTGCCCCCTTGATGGAGATGGAAGAATCAACTGCTCTATTCAACTCGCACTATTTTACTTCTGATCACCGGTATGCAGTAATTAATTGTAAAAACTAAAGTTTCTGAAAAAGCATTGGTGTGACCTATGTTCCTCACGGAGGTTCAAAATAATGTCTTTTGTTCAGAAGTGACTATCAGGACTTTGTAAGAGATCTGACTAAGCAGTTTATCCAGCATCTTCCTTCCAGAGTTGATACTTACATGGCATCAACCATACAGGTGTATATCTTGCTAAGTGATTATGTCATTTTTTTTAAAAAAAAATCCAAAAACAGTTTTTATGATTATAGTGCAAAATCCATGAGAACTCTACTTTAAGAATTTTTTTCTTTTTCCGTTTTGCTTTTTTAGAAAGATAATAAACATGTTTTTTTTTATATATATATAAATTTTTTGCTTACATTCTTGATGATGCAGGCATTTGATGCACCTTGGCCAATAATACAGGCTAATGCTATTTACTTGGTCAGCTGCTTGGTATCACTTTCAGATGATCAGCGCATTTTAGCCCTTTACCAAACACAGGTCCTTTTCAATGAGTCCTCCAGTTTGACTTTTTTTTAAAAGATAAAAAAGTATTGAGTGCTCACAAAAAGATTCTATCTTCATATAGGTGTTTGGTACGTTGATGGGGAAGATGAGTCGATCACCAGACGCAATCGTGCGAGCTGCATGCTCTTCAGCACTTGGCCTATTACTAAAATCAACCAATTCTCTAGTATGGAGAACAGCTCGACTAGATTTAAAGTGATCACGATTCAAGCCTGAAGTAGGAACGGACAAAGGATAAATGGAAATGATTGATCACCGAGTGTCTGAACACTGTCCTCCTCTTTTTTTTTTCTTGTTGCAAGTTGACTGAATCTACAAGGCCATAATGGCCTCTATTTTAAAGTTAAAGACGGCAATGCAGCAGGCAGGCAAAATACAGCAAGCAGGATAGACGCTCATCTTTGCCACGAACTGACTGTGTCCAGGTTTTGGGAAATGTAATTTATACTTGTAAAGCTTCCGGTTGCAGTTTTGTTAAAGGCTGTTTGTTGTGTAAGATTTAAATTACAGGACTGGTATGGTTCGGAATGTTTGCTCGTAGATTCTTGTACAATAGGTGTAACCCACCCATGTAAAGTTGCAGCAGGACACAAATAGTCAAATACTATGCGGTAGCTACACCAGGCTGGGAAGTTTAATGTATTTGCTGAGTGTGACTCGGTGTATTTTATTTTGTTTATTTATTTTTCTCATTCAGTGGCTAATAAATCTTGTTTATGACTGCCATGGCCGTGAGATTGAAAATTCTAGGCTGGTGTTCTCAAATCCCTGGTTCGATAATAAAGCTTCAGCTCTCCAGGTAATTGGGAAAACAGGCACTTCTTTAATGGCAGCGCACTAGGGCATGTGAGGCCTTAATTTCAAATAAATAAATAAATGATATTATCCATTCAATAAATGGATTTAGGCATTGATCTCTGAATTTACATGATTTGTCAGGTGTGTTTGTTTGTTTGATGAAAAGTAATTTTTAAAAAAATTATTTTTTAAATTTTCTTGTGTTTATTTATCATTAGAAAATTTGATCAACAAAAAACACTTTCAAGTCAAAGAAAAATTTGGTTTGGTTTTCAGAAAAGTGTTTTTGTTTTATTTTGGATGGAAAATATTTTTTGAAAGTTATGAAAAATTTAGAAATATCATATTATTTGTTGATTATATCAAACTTGGTCCTCAAACTTTTGATTGCTATATATATTTTGTTTTGAATATTTTTTTTTCAATTTCATCCCTTAGAATTTAATTTTTATATTAACTTTGGTTCTCATTTTTATAATTGTTTTTCCCTTATTATTTTTTAATTGAAATTTTTTATTTATCAAATTTGATCTTCATTTTTTTGATTGTTACTTATTTTATTTGAAATAATTTATAAAATGATAATTATTATTATTTTAATTTCTTCATCTTTAAAAAAAAAATTTAGATTTGATCTTTATTATTTTAATTATTATTTATTTTATTTAAGATAATTTATGAAATTATATTTTTTTTTCAATTTCATTTTCATTCAACTTTTTAATTTATAAGATTTGTTCCTCATTATTTTAATAAACAAGAAAAAAATAAAATATTAATAAGTTATTTTCCAACTCATTTTCCATAACATAACCAAATACTGGAAAATATCTTTCAATTTATTTTTCATTACACTACTAAATATTAAAAAATAATTTTTTTTTTAAATTTTTTTTTTTAAATTCACTTTTTAAAAAATATTATTTTCCAGTAAACAACCAGGTTTAACTGTAAATGGCTTTTCTCATTGGATGTTCTTGCCTGCTCTCCTAATTGAACGTATACAATTACAATCTTATTTGGCGCTATTTACAGTTAGAATGAGGAGGAGTACCCGTGCGATGCAGCTGCTGGGATGATAATACGGATGTGATTTTTTTTTCTTTTTTTTCCGGTTCAACAATATCCAAGGGAAATGGTTGCTTAAAATAAATGATCTCTGCTTGGGTAAAAAATACAAGCTTCTCCATAATTTTTTCATCAAATGTTTTTTATTGACAAAAATGTTCTATTTCTTTTGGGTAATATCAACATTCTATCATATACACACACAATAAACCTAAAAGAAACGTGCTTTCACAATTTGTTACTATAAAAATGCTTTAATTCATTCTGAATCGAACTGTTAAATGAAAAATGTTGTTTTTTTATTTTTTTTAATTTGGTCCTTAAACTTTATTTTTTTTCATTTCAACCTTCCATGTGATGTTTGTGATATTTTATGTATTGATATCATCTCCTATTTCAATGTTCTTGACCATTCAATATCTTAGCTAAAATTTCAGGATTGAAATAGAGGTCAATTTGATGAAATAAGATTTAAATTTGCAGTATTGAAAAATTTAAAAGAAGGACAAAAAAAAAAATAACATGGATTTTTTCAAATTCATTCAAAAAAGTTTATGTTAGTCCAAAAATTCTCTATTTACTCTTTTTTAGTCTCTTTAATTTTAAAATCTTACATTGAGGTTCTGAACTCTTCTTTTTTTTCTTGTTTCATTCTTTGGGTTTTACAAGAGGAGAGAGAAATAGGTTAGTTGGCTGTTTTCTGACAAAAAAACAATTTTGATATCATTAAGTTTCTCTTGACGAGAATAGTTCCATTGATGAATTTCTAAACTTTTATCTTGTTGGAAAAGTCTATCAAGGTTTATAATTCTTTATTTGGTTTGATTTTTATTTTTTTTACTGATGTAAAAGTGTTTTAAGATCGAAAATGAGTTTATTGAGGTATTTAATGTTTTTTTTTAGTGTTTTCAATTGAAAAAAAAAATTTGAAAAATAGCTTTTACATCTCAAAACTCAAATTTTGTTTTTTTAGCCACTTTGATGACTGAAATCTTTATAAGTTGACAACTTGAAATTAATCATAGTGGACCACACATCAATTATTTATTTTTACAAAAAAAGGTCAAGCATATATTCGTGGACTTTTTTGTGTTAGGCCATGTGTACGCCTATGTGTTTCATCTTTTTTTATACAACCCTTTAGTTTTTGTTTTTGTTTTTTAATTTTTTTTAATTTAAATTTAAATATATTGTAATTTAAATAATTAAAAATATTATTTTATTAAATATCATTCAATCTTGCCTTCATTTTCAAAAAAGATAATAGTATTTTTTATAATATTATATTGAATTAAAAATAAAATTTATATATTTTTTTACTTTTTTATCATAAAAAGTTTGGAAAAAACTTTCGATGACTTATTATCCCCCCCCTCATTTGCATATAAAATATTAATATATGATTTTCAATATTTTTTAATTGATGCTAGAATTTCACATAATGATAAGTTTTATTTATTTAAAACACAACGCTTTTAATAAAAGAAAATATGTTTTCATTAAAAAGAATACATCAAGTTTTTATTTGGATTGATTCTTTTATTTATATAATGATTAACCGTTGTTTTGTGGTTAGATATGAGTTTTATTAAGGTTTATGAGAAGTTTCTTAAGTATTTTCAGGTGAAAAAATTACTAAAAAAAATAAGCATTTGACTTTTTTTTTATCCTTTGTGTTGTTCTATATTTTTTTTCTTCAATTTTAATTGTAACTTATTAAAATAAAATTAATTACAAATTTATTTTGGATGTTATTTTATTAAATACATTTCAATTAAATATAATAAATTAATTTAATCATAACGACGACTAAGTCAATAAAATTTATTAATTACTAAAAAAGTCTATTATTAATTATAGTTTTAAATCAGGATTCTAATATTCCCTACTATGATTTAAAATTATTCATATGTATAATAAATAAAATAAACTGAGCAATTAACATTGTGTAATTAGTGTTAGGTATCTTCAGCGTTTGAGCCTATACATAGTGTTAATAAGTCTTACCTTAAAAAACCACAATAACTAGGATGTTTTGAACTAGGTTCTTTAGACCAAGTTTAAACTTATTATACACATAATATATGAGTGATTTTAGAGTTTTATAAATGTTGCGCTTTTTTTTAGTTATGCACAGTTATCTTGTCTCATGTGTTTCTTAAAAGAGTAGCCCAAGCTCTTATAATGGTGAGTCCACTACCACACTCACTTGGATTAATCATTCAAGGATGTTTTGCGACTAACATCATGCAAATGAAACTCGGGACAATAAAAAGCACATCATAATAAAAATGGGACCCAGGATCACCCACAATATATATATGTAATGTTTACACTCTCTACAATCACCTAACAAATTTATTTTTATTTATTCATAGGATCGTCATATATTTAAGATTTTCTTATTGGTTATTAATTTAAAATCTTCACTCTCATTTCCCTCGACAATTGAATAACTCATTAGGACATCAAATCTTTAGTGAACAAACTCGCAATGTTATTTTCAGACTTTGAAAAATCTAAAGAAATAACACCATAATATATAAAATGTCTAATGAATTTATGTCTAACAATCATATGTTTTTTTTTTCACATTAGAAAATTTACACTTAGCATTGGCTATAATAACATGCCTATCATAATGTATTGATATAGGTGGTATTTGTTTAGAAACAAATAGTATATAAATTAAAAAAAATTTAAAGCCACTCCCTTTCTGAACTAGCAACATCTTACGCGACCAATCTTTCTTTAATGGTGGAATGAGTAAATATAGTTTGTTTAACAAATTTTCAACAAACCATATCACCATATAAAAGAAACACATACCCACTAATAGATTTTATTTTATTTTTGAATTAGAAATCCAATTAGCATTATTAAATCTCTTTATTATAGCAAGAAAACTAGTGTAATGAAGTGCATAATCAACATTTGCTTTTAGATATTTACAAATTCTTTCTAAAGGACTTTAATGTGAAGCATTAGGATTATGTGTAAATCTATCTAATCTCCGAATTGCATATGCTATTTGAGGTCTAATATGATTGGCTAAATGCAATAAATTCAATAATTCATGAATATTTATATTGATACACTCTTTCACCATTATTATTATTTTTTTAATTTAGTAGAAGGATAAAAATGACTACATACATTAGATACAATAAAATAATTAAATATTTTTAATATTTGTTTTTCAATGTAATGTGATCAAGTTAAAGTAAAACCATTGTTGTTTTTCAATAAATTAATAACCAAAATAACATTAACCTTACCAAGATCCTTCATATCAAGATTTTCAGACAATAAAGATTTAGTAATATTTATAACTTGAATATTACTATCAAAAAGCATAATGTCATCAACATACAAATATAAAATCATATAATAATTTTCAATTTGTTTAATATAAACACATTTATTAGCAACATCTGTTTGAAAACCATCAATTAATGAGACTTGATCAAATTTTTCGTGTCATTATTTTGGAGCTTATTTTAAACTATAAAGATATTTACAAGTTTATGAACTTTCTTTTATTAACCAGGCACAAAAAAAATCTTTCATTTGATCTATATAAATTTTTTCTTCTAAATCACCATTTTAAAAAAAGTCATTTTACCATCTATTTGGATTTCTAATCTATAAAGAAAAGCTAAAGAAACTAATAGTCTAATTGTACTAATTTCATAAATCAATGCATATGTGTTAAAAAATCCACTTTTTTTTTCTTGTTTAAACCCCTTAGTAACTAACTTAAGCTTACTTTTTTCTACAGATTTATCGATTCTCAATTTCTTTATAGAAACCTATTTACAGCCTTGTGAAAAATCAATCAAAAACCAAGTTTTGTTAGAAAATTAAAGAATTTGTTTCATCTTTTACCATTTCTTTTCAAAAATAAACTTTAATAGATGTCATAGTTTCACTATATATTTAAGGTTCATTTTCAAGTAAAAGATATAAAACTTAGCACCAAAATATTTGCTCTTTTATTTCTTTTACTCTTTCTAATTTTATTAGATGTATGACTATCAACAATGTCTATATTAGAAGAAGAACTTTCATTAATAGGTTTAGACAACTTGTTTTTCATTGAAAAAATGTTTTCAACTAAAATTATATCACGTGACTCAAAAATTGTATTATTTGCAATTTTAGAAATCTTATAATTTAAAACTAAAAATTATAAATAATACTATTCAAATTTCAAAACAATCCAACAAATGCATAATATATAGTTTTATGATCTATTTTTTTTTTTTAGTAATTGGAATATTCACTTTGATAAAACACCCTCACTCTTTAAAATATTTTAAAGAAGGTTTTTTTATATTAGTTTAATATACTTTATAGCCAATTAGTTGGTTATACGTGACATTATTATATTCGTATAAATATATATTTATTATTAATAAAGACTTAATTTATATTTATTATTCATATAATATTATATTAATGAATCTAAAGTAAATATAAAGTTCATAGGATAAAAATATTTTACAAAAAAAATTATAAAGTTGTTATAATATAGGATTCATATTGCATCAAAACAATGTTTCTAAAATGCTCATGGTCGATGCTCTCTTAAATATTGGACATTCATTAGAGCCGTAGAGATTGATACATATTATGTTTTTTTTCTTTATGAAAGAAAGTAGTTGATCTCATAAGCCGAGATATAAGAGATACCTAGAACTAATACGTAAGTGTTTGTCATAAGACATGTACACTGAACTAACCCACATAAGAATTATATATAGAGAGATCACATATGTCTATGGAAAAACTTACGTGACTATTATGTAAATGATCTTTAGACTTGAGATCATTAAGTTATCTTATATAGAGAATGTTATGCTTTGATCCTGTTACATGTTATCTTAATCGAGGTAATAAAAGAGCAAACATTGGGTATAACATGAACTATATAAATGTACTTAAGTGATCAAGAGAAGATTCATCACTCTAGATAAATTAGAAAAAATATTTCATATGTTCTTAAATAGTATTGACCGAGAAATCCTTGATTAAGATGGGATGAGATTTGAAAAGGAGTTTCAAATCTTATTCAAACAATTAATGACTAATATGTGGAGAACAAACATAATTTAACATAACATACATATTTCATGTTTTAATGTTAAATCATAAAATTATTGATGGAAGTATATTAATTACACTGAGAAATCGATCACTGAAATGTTAAGTCAGACTACAATGACATTTCTAATATTTGAAGGATCATGACATATTGCTAGATGATGCACCTGATCTTTAAATATAAATTAATCAATTATTGAATTGATAATAAATTAAATTGTTTAATTTATTTTATTCTATTTAGTCAAAATCAAAATTTATATTTGGGCTAACATATTAGAAACTTAATGGGTCACATACATTAAGAACCATTAGTCAGAAATTAAACTGAGATGATTTAATTAAATATAACTTGATTAAAATATATTTTATAAATTAAGGACTATAATATAATTAATACAAGGATTATATTTCTAAACTTAGAAAAATCAAGTAAGTATTTGATTGAGTTAATTTCTAAAATTGTTTTGAATTAATATATGTATATTATTTAGGGGACAAATTGATATTTTTTCAATTTATAGAGTTTTTCATATTTCCCTAAAAATAGTATGTTATGCCTTTTATTTTTAAGTTGTTGTTTGTTAGACATGAAAACTATACAAGTCACGGAAAAGAGAGCTAACATTTTAGGAATAACAATCATTCTCTCCTAAATAGGGATTTTAGAGATTTCTCACTAGTGATTTGTGTGAATTATCATTGGAGGCTGGACAATTGGATGGCTTATGGTTTGAGATAACCTATCATTTAAAGAATTATTCAAAGCCAAAGAAGATCATATCTTCAGGTAATAAATCCCTAAACAACTCTAAATTTGTTTAAAAAGACTCCCAAATAATTTTGTTTTATTGTTTCCACTATGTGTATGATATTTAGGAAGCCCAACATTTTATTCTTCCAAAATCCATATGACATTTTATCCAAATTTTTATAAGAACATCTATTAAGAATACAATAAGCATAATACAAAACTTCACCCCATAAGTTATTAGACAAACTAGAACTAATTAATATTGCATTAACCATATTCATTAAATTTTTATTTTTTTCTTTCCGCTATCTCATTAGACTGTGGTGAATAAGGAGGTGTTACTTGATGTATAATACCATATAATTCTAAAAATTCATTTATTTCATTAGAAGCATACTCACAACGTTTATCAAATTGTAAAATTTTTATTTTTTTTTCAAATCAAATTTCAAATTTTGCATTAAAAATTTTAAACTTATCAAACAATTCATTTTTAGATATAGTCAAATAAACATAATAATATCTTGAAAAGTCATCAATAAAAGTTTTAGAATATCTTTTATAACCACAAGTCAAAATGTTATTACTATAAAAAATATCACCATGTATTAAACCAAATAGATTTGTTTTCTTTTCAGCGGGATTAAAAGTATTTCTAGGTTGTTTAGCTTGTACACATTTTTCTTTTTTTTATTAATATATGACTTGGAAACATGTCAAAGCCTAACATACCAAATAATGCAAAGTAATATTGGAAGAAGGCATTATACTTAATTTATAAAGAACTTTAAGCAAATAATATTTTTAATATAAGATCCAAATCTCCTAATAACTATTTTATTAGATCCTAGCAAGAGCAAGACCATTTTGATCCAATAAAGATACAACTCTAATTTGACTTGGCCTTCTCCTAGGAATTGAGATATATTTTCATTCCAAACTTCATAAATTCAGTCCTTATCATTAAACTCGAAAAGAAATATCAAAATTTAAAAAAATTAGACAACAATATATGCTATAAGCTTTGAATTCTCTGTAAAAAAAAAAAAAAAACTCTTGATCATTGAACTATAATAAATTAATTACTAAATCCTTCATAATCAACTCAAAGAAAAACAAAATAATATCCCAACCTAGTTTCTACTAGATTGATTCAGCATATTGAAGACAAACAAAATACCTCATTTGGGCATCCATTAAAATGACTCAATGCAATGACAATATCTCATTCAGGCTTCCATTAAAATAATTATACAAAATCAAATAAGCTTAAAATCTCATATAGTTTCTATTAAAACCACCAACCCATAAAAAACAAAGGCAATATCCCACTTGGATCTTCACTAAACATAACAAAATTACACCTTGACATTGCCTTTTTCCCCCCCTCAAAACTGACTCACATGAGACTTACAATGCCTTCATCAATCTCAAAATTAGTCCATGAAGAATCTTGGCGTGACAAATCAATCACATGGACACTTAACAATGCAATTCAGCATCAAGATCATTAGATTTCTCAAAAAGACAATATTCAAGCTCAAAATCTCATTTGTTGTTGCCAATAAAAAAAAATTTTGACTATAAAATTTTCAAGTTTGCTAGATAATAAATTTATGATGTTCATAGCAACAATCAAGCAACAAATCAATTTTTTTTAAAAAAGTAAGGAAAATAGCTTATGCTTTTCTCTCTAAGATTGTTAGGAAATAATAGATGGAAATAATTAGGCTAACAAATACAACCAAGATTTTTGTTTTATTTTTCAATAATAAATCAACAACTAAAAGCAATAATACAAATAATTAGAACTAAAATTAAATATTGAAAAAGAGTAATGGTTTAGAAAAAGTCTGAGATTATAACATGCGATGGCGTATAATAAAATATAAAAAAGAAAGTATAATGAAACTTGAAAGGAATATATATAAAAAAAAAAGCCTTAAATTATGTGTAGAGAGATTTGAAAGACTAAGTAAAATAAAAAAGTATTTTTAAGAATTTCTAATGGTGAGAAAATTATGTACGTTTTCATATTAAACACAAGCTATATATTAGTTACTAAATTTAAAATAATTAAATATAATAAATTAATTTAATCAATAAAATTTATTAATTACTAAAAAAATTACCATTGATTGTAATTTTAAATCAAGTTCCTGACGGCAGGTGACTAGCTGGCTCTGACAAGACCATGGCTGTGAGGAAGATAAGTCAATCTTGTTCTCTAGGGCGGTGCTGCATTATACGCGAGGAAGATAAGTCAATCTTTTTCACGATTCTTTCTTAGATAATGAATTGGCATTGGTCAATATTTTCAACACACCGTAAAAAAAGAAGATATTTCTTATCCTACTTGTCCTCTCAATCTTTTTTCAGAAAAATAAATTTATTTTTTAAAATAATTTTTTTTTATTAATGTGGTTATTCGGATCAGCTTACACACACCTCGATTAATTCCACAAGCCCTGAAGTTAACGACCATGTAAATCTCTAGTAACCTGAGGTTTGTAAAACTCGAATTGGTGATTTCTAGAAAATAAATTTAGAGCCTGACAAGTTAAGTTATACCCCTCAAGATTAATTTTTTAAATAATTACTATAACAAAAAATCACATCTTTTTTTATAAACATGTTCATGTGTGATATGACTTTTATAATTTTTATTTATTTATTTTGGTTTTCTCATTTCTTTACCTCAAAATTTAAATTACAAAATCTTAAATTTCCTTAACTTCATATTCATTTCTTTATGAATCCCTGAGGTTTTAATTTCCCAAAAATCAGATCTTTGTTTC
>Ga0307515_10002203_pt1 | contig 42771 bp, 45 predicted proteins | sample 17_EM_MG_FD_194513 | JGI IMG/M metagenome (GOLD analysis project Ga0307515, IMG submission 194513) | Populus trichocarpa ectomycorrhiza microbial communities from riparian zone in the Pacific Northwest, United States - 17_EM | ecosystem: Host-associated > Plants > Roots > Unclassified | place... | reverse complement strand
CCCCCCCCCCCCCCCCCCCCCCCCCCCCCCCCCCCCCCCCCCCCCCCCCCCCCCTTTATATAACCGATTTATTTTGCACATACCATTTCTAAACTTTGAACTGTTGCTTCGTGTTTACGGTTCCGATTCAGCCCATATTCATTTCTTCTCACTCGGGGGCACAGATGCACAACATCTACAATCGACCGCTTCCAGTCTCAATCTCAATCCACAATCTCCTACTCCTACGTCCGTGCGTTTTCCTCTCCTCTGGTCAGCTTTGCTATTGCACAATCATACATATAAATGTCATGCATTCCCCGCACAAACCACCAGTAGAAGAGGTCAACAGTACACCCACCTACCACCCCCCAAACTACCGCGTCCGCCCTCCAATTTTCCCCACAGTATATCTCAAGAGATGACTCTGACGTTATTGTCAGTTCATCATCGACCGAGAACCGAGAAGAAAAATTATAATGACATGTTCCATCGTCATGTCTGTTGGCTTCTTCGTTCGCTGAAACAAAACTAAAACAAACACGCTCGCCACCACCAACCATCCCCAAAAGAAAAAAATAACAAATGAGTTGGTTTTATACAAAATGTAAGTAGTAAGTTAGTTTTCAACAACAAAGCAGCAGCGGGCAAAGCAAAACACAAAAAAAGAGTTCCAGAACACAGAAGACAACACCCCGGAAAGAATTTGTTTATATCTGCAGGTTGGTGATGATGTTGGCGATGATGATGATATCATATTCCAAAAAGCAAAAGTCCCTCCAAAATAACCGTTTTTCAGTTAAATAGGTAGCTAAGAGGAGCCGCAGAGTTCAGTAGACTGTGTGCGGGAAGAGGGGTTCTGTGGTTTGCGGGGAAGACATGATTCCCGTTGGTAGTTTAGCCTACCCACTTACCCCGCCGCTGATGACGACGGTAAAAGATTGCACGCCGTAAGGCCAAAGACGACAACAAAAAAAAGCATGGATATAACGCCTAGGTTCTCCAAATATTTGAGAGGAAAATAACACCAAAAAAAGTAAAGGGCCAAAGCAACGAACGAAAGAAGAGGGATCGTGACCAGATAACCACAAAAGAACATCCATACAACAGGGCTACAACAAAATTTCCGGCCTAGACCGACCCGACCCCTCATCAAACCTTCATGTTATCATGTTAGCCATCCCTACTCCTCCATGTGTCCAAAAACCCCGTCCTCCTCCTCCTCGCTCCCACCCCTCTTGCTCCACCTCTCATCCTCTTCATCATCCTCACGTGCATCATCGCTCCTGAGATCCTCCATCCGCACATCATCATCCTCCTCCTCCTCCTCATCCTCCTCCTCGTCGCCTTCCTCCTTCTTCATTTCTACCACGTCATTTAGCGGGCCCATGAATATCCTGCCCCCAGCTGGCGGCGATCCCATATCCGAAAACCCCAAAGGCGCGCTTCCCGGCGGTATGGCCGGCGGAATGATCGGAGTATGGAACGAACAGCTCAATAGCTCCACAGCAGCAGCGAGCGCATCCTCTTCACTCGTCAATGATGGCCTCAACGATGGTGACGCAGCAACGGAGCTTCTGACACCGGAGACAGTACTGCCAGCTCGTGGTCGAGGCAGGGGTCGTTGAGGTATATGGTTAGGGAAAGGCGTGGTTGGTGCGCTGCCAGCAAGGAACCCACTGGTGCTAGCGTTATACGATCGCGAGTAAGAGCCTGATGAATATCGCTTTCCTGGTTTGCCGGCGCCGTTACGGATACCCCGTGGGGTGGGCACAGGACTTGTTAACGCGGTTCCTGAGGGAGGTGGGGTAGTATCCTCAGAAGAGGAGCTGTCGTTGGCGGAAGAATTTCCTTCGTTGTTTGATGCCCCAGACGAAGAATCCGGAGGTGTGGGGTTCATGGATACAAGAATGGAAGCTGCTTCGAGAAGTTGCACTTGCTGATGCTTAGATATCAAAAGCTTGGAAGTGTACGACCATTCAGGTGTATGTTCCCATCTGCATAATTACTCAACCGTAAGTCAATGTGGTCCAGAGAATGTAGAACTTGAGACTTCATTTAGCATTATCTGGGAGGGTGAAGGATATCGGGTTAATGGGCAGTGTCATTTTTCCAAGGGTGCTATATGCACCATTTCAAGCTGTGTACCAAAGGGTGAGTAGCCCTGCATATGCGAGAAGAAGTAAGTGTGATAGTGATAAGAAAAGGGAAGGTATCATGTTATTTTTGACTGGAAGTGCATAACTGCAGGTTGTATGTAATGATGATCCCAAGTGTGGGTAGGAGTAAAGAGAAAGCAGTTCTTGTCCCCACGAAACCAATCCTTGAAAACACGGAGGGGGAAGACAAACAAATGTTTCGTTAAACAAGAACTATGCTTATACCCCTTCCCACACTTTTCACACTTCAACTCGCTGCCGCTCCTCATCCGTCCTATCTTCCCCACTGCACCCAGTGCTCCAGCGCCTTCGCTCGCTCGCCTGCTCCGGGCTCCCCGACTCACCTCCGGAGCATGACCATCAGCAATCGCACTGCCGCTAAGAAGTGCAGTTCCATTCTTCCTGAGCTGTTGGATGCCGTCGCTAGTGGCTGCTGCATTACTAAGAGGACCGGGGTTCGGGAGACTGCTCGGCGGACTCGGATATCCACTTAGCCCCTCGTTGTTGTCGACGCCCCCTTCTTGGAGCTTCCCAAGGCCCGCCGCACCGCCACCAGCCAGTCCCACTCCCACCGCAGTCGAAGATAGTTGAACTGCTTCGCTGGCTGCTTGAGCTACGGCGGCGAAATTCGCTGTATTTGCCGACATGCTCTTTCGCCGCGTGATACGATGCGCGGGGAGAGGTCCGACCGAGTGAGTGCGATGATGATGTAGGCCTTTAACTGGCAAAGTTGTGGGTGAAGTAGGGGGGACGCGAATTGGGGAAATGGAGTCCTGCAACAAAACTGGAGTTAGCTGATGCTCTCCACCCATAATAACAGCGCAATAGAGAGCAGTACTGTTGGAATGGATGAAACCATGGCGGGTGGTCCCAATCAACCACGCTTCCAGGAAGTATGTAACTATGTATCTTTCAAAGAAGTATAATAAGGCTGAAATTATCACCGTCTATTAACCAGCACAGACTGAATTCTAGAAGATGAAATGCAGCTCCACGCGTGCCTGCAGGATGACTGGGGTTAAAAAAAATGGCTGTCGTAACCCAACTGCGGAGTTAAGGAAGATACGGTAGGTGTTATGAAGGCTGGGGGGGTGTTGATGCGGTCGATAACTGAAGATGGCGAAAAATAATAAAGGACTGGATTTCAGGAGGTGATTGCGGTCTACAAGAATCGGACCTCAAAAAAGGATACCACCAAAGATCGGAAGCGGCAAGCCCTCGATCCGTAGGACTGGGACCTCCGGCGATGGGTAGGTTAGCTAGTAGCAGCAGCTCTGTGAATTGGTGTTTGCGAGGTTTGAAGGACGGTTAAGACGCGAGAAGGTGAGATTTGAGAGAAGACGAGAGGCACGGGCAAAATGTTGAAAAGTTTGACAGTGAAGAAAAGAGATGTGAGATGTGTGTGGTGTGGAGGTTAGAGGTGAGGAGTGTGGACGTCTTACTTTTTTCCTCCATGGTCCAGGGATGTGTCCATCGTCGGTTACTCACTCACTCGCATTCCACGAATTCCAAGTACCTGCTGAGGTACCACCGCCACCCTCCCCCCAATAAAGCGCAGACGTGCGGGGGAGCAGCGATAGCGGGCCTACAAGTGATATTGGATCGACGAAAATCGACCAGAATTGCATATCAGAAGAAGGCTGATGAATGGGAATGTTGGACCACAAAGCTGACGGATTTCTCGTAGCATGCAAGTATCTACAAGTTGCTAAGTGCTATCAGACCTGCATTGATGCCTGCCGTCGGTCGTTCGCCGTTCGCACCGTTTACTTCCAATATAACTTCTTCATGCCCCCTCTACTTTACAGATACTAGATACACCGAGATACCTGTATCAGTTTTTTTTCTTCGCGGCCCTCCTCTGCAGCAGCACCACACAGAGAAGCCCTGCCTGAAGCTTCCAGGATTTCCACCCAGAGCGAAACCCCGCCTGTCAAATATCAGATGACCCCTTCCTCCCCTGTCCGTGCCTCTTTCGGGAGCTTTTAACGTTGTTTAACAAACGTTGAGCCCCAAAAATAATGCCTCCACCGGGAAATATTTGAGAAACAGGCACACAGGAACAAATTATTTTTATTCTGCTCAATCAATGGAGTGAACTACGCTTGCTTGCGTCCACATCCCACTTTTCTTCACCTTGGTGCTGCTGCTGCTATCTCAAACGTTTAGCTGCTGCTCCTCCACTTTCAACTTTTCAAGCTTGCAAGCTCTTCTCATTACAAATTCCCAACTAACGCTCGTGCCGCAGAAAAGAAAGTTGTCGTTTATCTTGACATATCGTGGTTAACAGCATCTTATCCTATCGGAACTTAAGATCCTCGAGGTAACGAAAAAAAAAGCTTAGCAAATCCATTCGCCTTTTTTCGGTTGTCATGATCTTCTGTCGTTTTTTTTTGCGCGACAATTTAGCAACAATTTAGCAACAATTTAGCACTTCCGGGTGCGGGAGTGCGAACAGGGATACACTTGCAACAATTTAAAGAGAATCCCCACCCTGAACCGAGAAACGGATTCCTCGTCGCGATCTGCAAGATTGATGAAAAAAAAAGTTTCACGATTCGTTTTCAGGAAGAGCAAAACATGAAGAAGCAAACAACGAACTACTACTGCCTTACTGTGCTACTGCTGCTGCACGAAATACTTACTTTGGTACATGCAATCGAGATATGCAGCTTCTCGGTGTAACATCCTACAGGCGAAGCAATAAATAACCCTTCATGCACGTCTCTTCACATTTTTGTACTGAGGCGAACGAACGGCCGAAAGAAAGGCACACAACAATTTAGCAGCCTTCACCACAAACGAGATGTGGAGAAAAAAATCGACACCTATCACTGGTTTTTCCCGTATATTGAACTTGCGGGGTTCTGGCTCCTCCCCCGCCCTGCCATCATCGCAGTTACTCAGGGGTAGAGTGGCTAATCATGCAAGCCCATCTCGGTCCTATCGCTCCACGGGGTTCATCCGGTCTCAGGTCTCGGGATAGGAAGGTAGGTGAAGGGACATAGAGTAGGCATACTGTCACATCATATATCCGGTTCAAGGAAAAATAGTTGGCAATCGCACCTGCAACAGCGCGATGGCAGACAAAACAAAAGTAGCCACAACTCCTGGCTGAAGGGGGCAACAATTGTCAACTTTTTCAAATGAAACAAAAATCATGGTAATATGGCAGGTATTCCAACTCCGTACTCCATCCATAACCCATCATCACTATTATCATTCACCCTAGACTCTATTACTTAGTCGAACCGGTTGGTCCCGCTCAAGTGTGCGGAACCGGGCTTTGGAAGCGAGGACTCCACAGTACGCCTTACTTCCTCCTGAAGCTGCTGCGCCCGTTCCCTTTCCTCAAGCTCAATCTCCTCAATCTTTTGTGGCTCGGTGAGCTGGGGATTCCCATTGGCACCAGCAAAGTTTCCTGCTCCTCCCCGCCCTGCCCATTGCCGGATTGAAGGTTTATTTGTCGGGGGGATATCAGTGGTATCCGAATCCTCTGGAATCGGCGATGTGGTTCCATGTTGAGCTAAATCAGAGGGTACATAAAAATTGCCAGCCCCGCCGCGACCACTGGGGGGAGAAAAAGTTAGCCTCAATTGTCTAACCGAAGGCTGGGAAAATGGGGCTTACCTATGCTTGTATTCACCCAGAGGTGGAGATGCTACTTCCTCCTGGGCGAGCTGGTTCGCCGTCGAATGTCGCTTGTTTGCCTTGTTTGCTGCTGCCTCCTGGGCTTCGATATCTTCAGCCTGTAGATAACGGAATTTCGTGAGTGATCTGCTGAACCTAGTGTTTGAACCGGAAGAAAGTAATCGCAATTACGTACCTGCTTCTGCAACTCTTCTTTGGGTATATGATTTCCCGCCCCTCCTCTTCCCATGCGTACGTAGCTTGTCATTTTCTTTCAGCAGCAATTCAGTTCCTGTTCTGATCTCGTACTGGTACTGGATTGGAGATAGCTGATGGGGTTGGGTTATGCAGATTCGAGATGAGATGAGATGCAGGTTTTCACGGAAGGGTGATACGACTTTATAGCCACTTGTAGCAACGATACAATAGGCCTTCCTTTATGATCTGGAATTGAGAATATGACGACACACTTGCGATAAGTCGCCGAAGAGATGTGGAAAAGGTCTTTAGGCTGGTGCCGTTTTTAATCTGGCGTTTTTCTTATGCTGTTGGTTCCTCTGGAAGAGCGAATACGTCGGCGAACTGAGGGGTACATGAAATTCTGGCGCTGTGGCGTAACCTTGGCGGTTTAGCATGATGCAATCTAAGCGCGCTGGGGCTGCTAGAGTTTTTTTTAGCATGGAAGGTGACATTCGCACTGATTTCTTTGTTTTTACACCAGTTTATCAGACCGCCGAGATATTCGTTTGCTTGCTTGCTAGGCAGATGTCACTTTCTCCTCAGCAAACGATATCAATTCTTCCTTTAAAATCAGACGGCGAGACTGGGCGGCGGCCTTCGCTTCCCGCCGCGCCGTCCAGCAACCCAACTACCTTTTTCTATACTTATCGGTACCCTTGGCTCGCACATTCCCAAAGTGCGTACGCATGTCACATATATGTCTCAGCCTTACAGTTATCAACGTCATCTTTGTTCAGGGCTGGCTTGACTCAGAGTGTTGATCATGAGGTTGGGGTTTTCACGTCGTCCCACCTCTGGGATGGGGCAATGGATATAGTAATCCTTCGATTTGTGCCGGTATGATATTGAGTGACCGGGCATGCGCGAGATCCCAATACTCGTAGTACCATTTGAATGACTTAGGAGAGGAGGTGCCCTCCGTATCCCCGGATTTCTACAATATACATGCCGCGGACATCTAAAGATATCTTATTATATGCAAGAATTCTCCGGTCGACCTGGGTCATGCATTAGTTGATATGTATTTCCAGCAGATCGTCGATGCCCCCGCTGGTTCTTTGTGTCCTATGTGCTCAATAGTAATGCGCACGGAACGGGACGGGATCGGGCACTGTTCCCATGGGTGTTCCCGGGGATATGGGGAAAGTCCCGCAGGGAGCTCCGAGATTATATAGCTGGGACAGTTCTATTAAACAACCTCCTGTTGCTGATGCTGATCCATTACATGTCGGAGCCCGATTCCCTCAAACCCCCCCGACCTCGTCGATCTCCACATGCCAACATCCAACCAGCCTCCATTCCACTGACAGTATGAGAAAATAAAGACGCTCCAACATGGTGGTGCCTGGGAGTTATTATTACACGCTAAAACTCCCTCCGGCGCCCGATCTGAAGATCGTATATGTGTGTGAACAGATATCTCCACCTGAAAACTCGGAAAGTACATAAATTTGCGAAGTGCACAAATTGTTAGGCCGACACGTGGTGAAACCCTAGCCCTATTCTCAAAGTGCCTCGAGTCTTTTCTAGGTCCTCAGGTCCTGTTTTCCAAGAAGTACCTGTGATGACGACTTGCCCTCTTCACAAACTTGATAATGACATGACCTATCACTCGAGCCCGGGGTGGTATAGTTCACACGATTCTGAACAGTGCCCATGGATTGACGCGGAGTCCATGCGTCATAGACAAGTAAAGAATGATACACCCTTCGTAGCAACCGCACAGACCACTCTCTGTCCTGTCCACTCAATAACTAGACCTCTTCTCCATCCCCCTCCTCCACATCATGTTCCCACTTCACCGCCTCTTCGTCCGCAGAAACATCGCCATCGCCCCTACCAGCAACATGCCCTCGTCCTTCAGCACTCTCCTCTCCTCCCTGCCCCCCGCACCCCTCCAAAACCGTCCCCCCCACAACCCATCCCTATCAAACACCATAACCTCCCTCCAACTCCACCCCGCCCTCGAATCGGCGCTCCACATCCTCAACGCCGACCTCGCATCCGCACACTTCCTAGTGCGCCATATGCAGTCTGCACCCGCATTCGAAGGAATGTACCTGCACGGGATCCTGCACCGAATCGAGGGGGACATACTCAACGCTCGGGCGTGGTACTCCGATGTTGCCGAGTCGGATGTGTTTCAGGAGGTCTGGGGTGATGGGGGAGATGGGTGGGTGAGTTTTTTAGATGCAATTGAAGCGCTGCGACGGGGAGAGGGGGAGAGGAAGGGGTTGAGGGAACAGGGGGAAGAGGAGGTGAGGAAGGTACTTGAGTGGTGTCTCAATAAGTTTGGTACGGATAGGGTGGAGGATGCGTCGAGTGTGTGGGTAAGGCCGAGTGAAAAGATTAAGTCGATGGGAGAGGGGCAGGTCACAGGAGATCAGCAGAGGGGGGTGTTTTGATAGAAAGGGAGAAAGAGTTTGGGTTTCACTGGTTGAAAATAATTTTGCATCTACGGCTGTAAATGAATATAACGCTCATAATTGGGCAAAGAAATATGGAATAACAAAAAATGGGGCAGAACATGATTGGATAAAGAATAAACAGAACACAACGCAAAGGCAAATGCACACCCAAAGCTAGCCATGCAGGGAGAAACGAAAGACTAATTCCTGTCTGGCGGATACTTATGCAAGAAATTACCTCCCTAAAGGCACATTCCATGCATGCAAGAGGCTAACCATCAAACTTGAACCTAAACCATAGTCAAGAAAGCAAGAACATCAGTATATGAACAAACAACCAAATTCAGTCTGTGAAACAATTGAAATTACCCAAATATGATCAAGAAAGTTGATCAAGAACGTCCCAACTACTCCTCACTAATCACCGAACCCAGTGCCGAATCAATACTCCGTCCCCTAGTGAGCGTCCGCACGCCATGTTCCAACGGGATACCCCCAATCACTCTCAAGCTGGCGTCCACGTGTTCGAAGCTAAACGTGTCGGACATATATTTCGCAGCCAAGCTCGCCGTCGATAGCTTAGGGGTAATCGAGACTTCTTCATCATCAAACACCTCAACCCTCCCATTCAATCCCTCGTCCATCCTAGTGGGTTTTCCGTCGTGTGGGCATTGTACACTCCTGTCCGCTAGGCTCGGGAGGTCTGTTTGCGTCTCGGTGTCACTATAGGCTGCACTATGGGCTGGACTCGACGGGTAAGGAGTTTCAGGTAGCATCCGTCTGCCACCGCCAAGATCTCCATATTCAGTCTGCATACCTGCACTTTTCATGTTCCTAGCCACAACAAAACTGGGAGGGACCCGCCGCAACTCTTCGAGTCTCTTCTCGGGGTCCTGTGAAGAACTATTAGTTATGTGCATACTGGCTTGCAAATAGTAAGAAACACAAACCAATCCTGGTTCCTCATCTTCTTCTTCTCCGCCCTCATCTGCTACCCAAGCTGGTGCCGCTCGTCTAATAGGGGCAGGTGTAACCGGTGGAATCTCATCCAGAGCTCCAGTAATAACTGGGACATCGCTAGGGGCCTGACTTTTACGTCTCCTTAAGCCGAGCACATAATCTCTTATGGCTGGGTCGGTGTCCCATTTGTTCTCCCTCGAAGTAAATCTCTTCCATGATTCACCTTCATCAGAACCAATCATAGACCTGGGCAGATCATCTCCGTAATTTTCGTCCTGACTAGTGTCTTCGGGTTGTAGTTCGGGTTGTATTTGAGGACTATCACTGGCAAAAACACGAGTCACCGTACGTGGCTTTTCTTCCCACGGGAAGACTGGCTTGAGAGGAGCTGCTTGAGATCTAGCTGGTGCAAATCCGATAGGCCCTACTACAGGCGATTGCGGATCATCTCTTGTGGAGGAGCTATCATCCTTATTAGAGACTCCTGGCTCCGAAATTGTAGACGCAGTAAAGACACGAGCTACTTGACGTGGCTTCGTTTCCCAAGGGAATAAGAGTTTCGACGGTGGTGCCTCCTGTGGTTCGGGCGACGTTTGGGGAATGTCATACCAGAGGTGGTGTAGCGGTGGAGGGGCAATGGCCGGGGCAACAAAGAGCCCAGAAGATCCATTCGGTCTGTCCCATTCATTTAAATATGTTTGAACCTGAAGTTTATCCGCCTCGGGTGCTCCGTGCTGAGGAGGGGCTGTTTTGGTTGGATCCCAGTTTTGTTGCGGCGCAGAGAAAGTTGGGGATCCAGAGTCTGGTTTCTGCTGGGGTGAGTGCGGTTTGCCATGTTGATGGACGTGGTATGATCCGGCACCTGTCTGAAAATATTGTGCTTGAGGTACTGGGCCTGCTTTAGTCAGCACGTAGTCTCCGACGTTACCCTCGGCAACATATTGTTGATGATGCGTGGGTAGTCCTGAATCAGCATCATATGGTGGAGGATCAGATTCTCCTGGTGGATTTCCTTCTGCGATGACACGATGCTGAGTGTTCCTTTGCGGGGTAGGAGATACGGTTTCTGTAGTGCTTCCGGGAACAAAATTCTCATGATAACGACTCGGCTGGTCTATAGAGCGGATAGGTACGAACTTTGGATCTCGATCGGCCGGAGCTTCGGCGACAGTGGAGGAGGAAGATGGATTAGCCTGGGTACGGTAGTGGTGTTAGCCAAGTCAGTGTGTGGAGTCTTTAGCGCTTTACCTCTTGCTGATGAGTACGATCCGGTGCAGCCCCAGTTGAGGCATGGGTGACAGAGGAACCCCCAGCAGGCGCTGGCCGCAGGATTGCATTGATTTCAGCATCTGAAAGAGGGCCACCCCCTTCTCCGCCGATACCTACGCCTTTTACCGACTCCAGATACTGCTGGCCACCTCCATGGTAAACTTGCTGACCGAGGTTTGTAGTAAGGGGACCATGATGCTTGTTATATACGGACCACCATAACCCTGAGAGCCTATCATATGGATCACCAGATCCCGAAAGACCGGGTACATTGCCTTTGTCCCAGGGCTTCTGTGAACCGATAAAATGTGCCATTGACACATCTTTCCCGTAGTGATTGAACGCAGGCGCATACCTATCCTCATTAGTATGAGCCCAACATGCGTCTGATGACGAGGATCTCACTGGTATGCCATATTGCTACCAACAGTGCAATTGTAGATGAATGGGAGACGGTGCCAATTCCCAAAGTACTGGTTCAACAAACCCTGATCGGCGCCTTTTTGTTATTAGTATCATGTTTTCGAGTCTGGAGCAGATTACCCACCGTCAAATGTTGCTCCCTGGTCAGCAAGTTCCAACAGTTCACCATACGTCTTCTTGTCAGGTTTCGCTAGCATCAATCCCTATACCACTTCAGTTTCGGTTTCCGCTCCATGTGGAATATGAGTTCCATACACTATTGAAACAATCCGGCCAACCAACGTCTGGGCTTGCTGCAAAGTCTGCTGCGATATCAAATAGTTCATCTGGTGGTCTCACTGCCACCATGTCCGCATCCACATAAACGACTTTCCGAAACTGGGTCTGCTTCCATAGATGTATCTTGGTTAACGCGGCGTTGAGGTCCACGCGGTGCATCAATTGGAGATTGGATGGAGCGCGACTGTATATTGGTTCCACAGGAATGACGTAGTCGTAGATTTTCTGTGAGCAGAAGGAAACGCCATTAAGTTCAATTCAAGATTGCGCAACAACACCGCAGATGGATGTAAAAACCTTCAATTCCACCACTGTTTGTTCGTTTACGCCAGCCAGTGTTACCAGAACGGCGAGCCGTTTTGTCGATCCTCCATCACGCAGCGAATGCGCTAGGACTTGAGCTCCTGTTTCGCATGTCAATAACGTTCTTACAATGAAGGACGTTTCCGAGAAGTGATACCAGGTAGGTAGCCATCGTTCAACAAGAGCTAAGTAGGATCCCGAAGTCAGCTTCTTGGTTTCAATAAATCCACCATTACCCCGAGAAATTGAAGGCGCGGGGGAGCAGCAACTCACGGTGCAATAGACATCCTCTGACATATTTGCTGTGACGACACCGAAACCTCCAGCAATACGGGCGGGTTGGAAGCTGGATGGAAAGGGGTGGGAAGAACAAAAGCACTGATGCTCGACTCAAAGGCAAAGGAGTTCGTAGTGGAGACGGAGGTGGAGGTTGAGGCGCGGTTTGAAGAGCCGACAAGTTGACGGGGGCGAACGAAACGGGTAAACTGCGGGAATTTGAAGTGCGGTAGCAGTGGGATATGTACGATACGAAAAGCAAACAACAACAGAGAAAAATCGCAGATGACCATCCATAAACATATCTCCTCCTCGCAGTGTTTGCTGTTCCCCCCTCCACTTCCCCTCCTTTTCCCCGCGGTGATACCACTTAGCACCTGGCACCTTAGAGTGCTTCCGCACTGTCGGTCAATTCGTCGATCATACTATTACTGCCTACTAAGAAGTAGAGTAGTTTATTCAAAGCGCACGAACAACTGTCCCGGAAGAGATAGAGCAATACCGGCACTAGTTTTAGTTAGTTGCGTGCAGCTAAAATCGACCGATAACGATCTTCAAAGACCCCCCGGCAATTGCAGACCCGCCTCGAGAGAGTCCGCGTGAAATGTGAGACTTGACGATTACGGATGAAAACGCCCCAGGAGGTGCAGGAGTTGACATCACCGCGACACGAGCACATTCCCGAACCCTTTATATGCGCCAAGTATGACCATGATATGCGGCTCCTTTTTTCGCCACCAGAGACGTCAAATCCATCTCTGGAGGAAGCTGCTCTGTATTGTAGCTTGATGTTCATCACATCAACGGCGATTCAATGACATTCCGCAAGGCAACTCAGTTCAACTCGCTGAGACATATTCCGCAGGGCTAAGACAAGCGGTCTGTCGGTAAATCCAGATGCGCACGGATAGAGGCTCTTTGTACGACATCAACTACGTGTACCACACTACGAAACTGGTAATCAATTCTCTAGAGTGGTTCTGGGTTTGTTTGGCTCCAGCTCCATCCACGTCTCGCAGTCTACGTTATCATTAAATCAATAGAGTCGTTTCGCAACCCCCCTTGGAAACTCATATTTCAAATTTCAAGCCCACTCACCGACTATATGCGGTCAGCACCATACAGAATGTTTAAAACTACAGCTTGGAATTTTCAGGGTGTTGCAGAACGGCTCTAATGCGCATTCCACGTTTTCATAGGTCACCAAAGCAATTATGAGTATTAACTCGAATTGTTGCAGTTTAGAAGTCCGCAGGTCACGCAAATTTCAACTACCTAATCTCCAGTCAAATCTGGTCCATAGAAGCGGTGGCGTGCCCCGTTTGCCGCAGATATCGCAAAGGTTCCCAGGAATACCGCATATAGCCCTCGAGATGCGAGTAACTTTTTGCTGTCTGGCATTTAAAACTCCTCCCGGGTGACTACACCGAACGCGGGGACCCGCCGGAACCCAATAGGCTTCATGCAATAAATCTCGGCTGCCAGAATCTGCCCCGGGATCTGGGAATTTCTCCAGTGGGCAACTCTCCCGGTGGCCAATGGAGGCTAGTTTAAACTTTCGGATTTCTGCAATGCAAATGCAGATTTAGCTGGAACTAATGGACCGGATCTTATGGACAGTAGCTATCTCCTTTATGGAGCCGGGAGAAAACCTATGTTTGTACAAGAGATCACGATGTGCTTGCTAGAGAGCGACTTGAGTGACTCTGACCATGGGCTGAAGGCAATAAGAATACAAGCAGCACCCATACCTCTTGGAAAGTAACAGAGCCCAAAGGTGGAGCTCAACGACAATACAGTTCTCGGGTGGAGTCTGGTGGCCAATGAGCTGGTGTTTCTTTGGAAGCGAGTGTCTGGTAATGCAACTTGTTTAACCTTCGAAATGAGCAGGAAATCATTAATATCAATTCAAAGGCGCATCCTGCGGAGACCGCCACACCTATAGGGAATAACAGGCACTGAGAAGCCAACTTCAAAGCTGACGAAGACACCGAGAGCAGCATCGAGGTGGTTCAATATATCCGGCAGCGACTGTAGTGATGGCGAGACGGCTCATGGCCAAACAGTGAATTCTGAGATCACTTGCAAATCCCCCCTTCTTCTGCCAACAGATTGTACTAACGAGCGAAACAGTTTATAAGAACCCTACAATACTCGACCATGTAGCCCTATTGGTTGCCCGTAAATTGATTTGCAGAAGGTCTATATTGGGGTGGTTTGTGGGGTGGAGGTGGGGCAGGTTCACTATTGCCGATCCCGTCAGGGCGGTGAAGTACGAAGGCAGAAAATCGCTCTGCAGACCAACTCTGTCGGAATACACTTTCCATTGGAACTCCGCACCTTAATATCAACCTCACCGTTGATAATGCTAGGGAAGACTTGGGGTTGTTGTCAAAAGGAATGCGACATGATGCGCGTTGAGCGAGAGTGGAGATATCGCCAACGCTTGCGCCATGTCCATCAATATCGCCGGTGGTGGACATATGAAATCCCCTGCAACTGCCAATAAACGCTTCGCATATTGAGACGACCATGCGAGGAACACATCCAACCAAATCACTACATTCTGACAACGAAGAAACAGCGTTATGAAGTTGTTATTGTTTAATCTCACCTTCCCGGCATTAATAGCAGTCAGAAGGCTTCTCACCCGTCGAAGCTATAACGAGCTTGGGAAATTGAGAAAGACAGAGTTTTCAGACCGCTTCTCGTAAGTATTCCCGAATCATATGGATTAACACAATCTGCATTGACAGGTCTCTTTTTAGTGTCCCTCTGGCCGATATCCCCAAGCCTAATGGTATAGGGTGCTCTTGTGGAATTGAATGTAGGAAAGAGATGCCGAAAAGGTTACATTGCGATTGAAACGGAATTGGCTGGTCTTTGTCTATCTAGACTTCTGCAGATACAAGTTGGCAAAGAGGGTGGAAAATCCCATTCTGTAGGCGCAAGAGGTATCACCAAACTGTCACTGAAGGATTGTCCTCAATAGAGAGCATAGACGCTGGAGCAGCTCTGAGTTGTTGATAGTTCCGCAGAAGTCAATGGAAAATGATAGAATTCCCGCGGTCTTGATAAGAATGTTGAGCTAACTCGGAATATGATCTCGTCCACTCATTTGAGAAGGGGTCTAACGACTACCTGAGCCCCTCACCATCAAGTCGCGGATGCCACTTCCAGCTCCAGAATAGAGAGCTTGCGTTTTGAATCTGGATGAAAATTTGGACTTCTAGCGCGCCACACGTGGCAAATTTCACATATCGACGAGATTCCGGAACCCAGATTTCGCGTTTTGACCGTTCGATACCCCTCACTTGCGGGGGCTGGAAACTCTATGGGAGGGGTAAACCTCAATACCCTCATATCTCATATCAGTTTCAAGAGCATTTGGTCTGAGTGGTAGCGGCGATTGACAACTCACTGAGGTTGTGGATTCTCTGGTCTTTTATCCATGTTGCGAAAATTTCTGTTTTGCATACAGATTCAAGGCGCAAACTTCTCTAGTGGCAGAGATCATGAATCCTACTGGCGGTCAAGAATCAAGATACACGTTAACTTGTGTAGTACGTGCAGCTTGCATACCCGACGCCAATAACGCAACAATTTCTATTCGCCTTGACGCTTGAAGCCAGATTGCAATGTAGTTGAGCTGGGAACCAGACAAATGACAGCAACGTATATTTAGTCTACATGCAACCTGCACATACTACAGAATTAACGAGTTGGTCCCAACTACAATCGATGTGGCGACCATTGAATGGCCTTACACGTGCAAGGGTGTCTACTATTCCTTGCGCTGGTATTGAGTACCGAGTACGTATACAAAGGACTAAGTATCCTAGTATGCTGATTTTATTGGCCAATTGGATTTCATCTCGCAGTACTCTACTTACCTATGTACTTACAGTACCAGCCACCAACCACGCTGTTTATCTCTTGTAACACCAGTGCAAGGAATGTTGTCCGAGAAAGCGTACCGGCGCATCCGACAAGCGGAAACGAAATTAGGAGCGAGGCTCTAGAAAAATGCGATGAACCCGAGGAGGGGGCAAGGCATAGCGGTGTGGACAGGGACCATCCTCTTCCAGCTTCTGTTTGTTCGAAGCGTGAGGTGGAAGGCATGCCGCTTCTTGACAAAGGCCCGCCTTCGGTATTAGGGAGGGGATACAGAGTCGGTGTCAATATACTCACTGATATTGTCTATAGATACATCACATGTTAAAAAGGTATATTGTGATTTCCTACGAACTCGTGTGGAAAGGGTAGACCCTTCATCCCCACCTTATATCTGCGGGTGAGAGGATTCACTTTGGCTGCAATGACGGTATTCAAAACACCTAGTACCTGGTACTACCTACCCGTTGTAAGTAAAGTATGGTAGAGTAGAGAGCTCTACCAAGGTCCTTACTGTAACTCTTTTAATATCTACGGTGCATAATTGCGGCAACATCACCGTCCGAAGAAAGAAGGAGAGTGTCTATGTGAGGGACGGATAAGTATCCGAATATGTACAATCACCCTCAGAACCAGAAATCGGGCCGGGGTCGCTCCCTGGCAGTTTATGGAAGCAAGGTACCAATCAAGGTCTTCTCCGCAATTTGGCTAAAAGAGGCTTTCCCAATGGATGCGTAACCGGTGTTGTGTATAAGTAATACCTAAGAAACTAGTATGCTCCAATTTACCTGAGGGTTCGTAATGTCGATACTGCGTAACAGTATGAGGACAATAATCAGGGGATTACAAGAAGGAGGCTCTGTTAGGGTGCATGTGGTAGGCGCCTTGCATCTCGACCGTGCACCCTCCCAACTATCATCTCGAGATTTCAACATACCGAGTGTCGTTAATCAGTAAGCCGCGGTGGTACAGTGTGGGCGCCTCCCGTCAACGTCTAACTATACACAGCAGCTAGGCCGCCGCATATATACACAGAAAAATCTAGGGAAAAGGTGTGTCCCTGCTGCCCCAGCCTCCCCAGTAACGTGGGGCCATTGTTGCTGTTTTTAATGTCAGCGTACGTGATTTACCGCCCCGTAACTGCCTGAATCAATCGATTACCTTACTCAAATGGCTCAATCGTCTTGTAGACCCCCAGAAACATAGAGTACATATATCGTTCTTTCTTCCGGTGTATCACTAGAGTTTCTGTAAGCTCTGCAGTCACTCGTTTCCCGTCCTCTCCGAATCAACAACACCACGTTCTCGCCAGCTATGGTGAACCTCAGACTCAGCATCGTGGCGGGGAGTCTGTTCCTCATTTCAACGGCTCTTGGACAGGCCCACAGCCCGCCGTATTATCCCTCACCGCGCACCGATGGATCAGGGGATTGGAAAGCAGCATATGCCAAAGCTCGTGACTTTGTAGGTCAATTGACGCTGCTGGAGAAGGTCAATCTTACGACCGGAACAGGATGGCAGATGGATAATTGCGTCGGTAACGTTGGTGAGCACCCGCTACCTCCTCGTGAAAATATTCTAATGTGTTAGGCACAATTCCGAGACTTGATTTCCCGGCCCTCTGTTTGCAGGATTCTCCCCTCGGTGTTAGGTTGACGACGTATGTTTCGGCGTTTCCGGCGGGAATGAATGCGGCTATGACGTGGGATAAGAAGCTCATGTATGCGCGCGGTCATGCTATGGGTGTCGAGTTCAAAGGGAAGGGAATCAACATTGCGTTGGGCCCTGTGGTGCGTGTCCTGCCCGGGGAACATGGTGGTTTTAATGGCTGAGGAATCTTGATAGGCCGGACCGCTTGGACGTCACCCCGAAGGTGGGCGTAACTGGGAGGGGTTCTCGGCGGATCCCGTATTGACTGGTTATGGGATGTTTGAGACTATCAAAGGCATCCACGATGCAGTATGCACCCCCCCCCCCCCCCCTTCTCTCCCCCCGCTTCTCTACGCGGACTAATAAACCAAGGGTGTCGTGGCTACTGCCAAACATTACATTGGCAACGAACAGGAAATTATGCGACAGACTCTCGAGGGTCAGGCATTTGGCCACAATATCAGCGAGGCGATCTCCAGCAATATAGACGATAGAACCATGCATGAACTTTATTTGTGGCCGTTTGCAGAGTCTGTGCGGGCTGGCGTCGGAGGTGAATTTCTTAAGATGAAGCTGTGGGCTGCTTGTGCTGACTGGGTTTAGCGGTGATGTGCAGTTATCAACAATTGAACAACAGTTACGGCTGTGCGAACAGTAAATTGATCAACGGGCTTGTTTGTGCATCCTGGTCCAATTTCTACTTCTTCGCTCACTGAGCCCCGGGGTTTTTAGTTGAAGGATGAACTTGATTTCCAAGGCTTTATTATGAGTGACTGGGCAGCACAGCACAGCGGAGTTGCTACTGTGGGTTCTACAGCTCGTGTGACCAAATCCTAGAGGCTAACTTCGTGGATAGAGTCTTGCAGGTCTTGATATGACTATGCCCGGAGACGCTACCTTTGGTAGTGGGTACTCATACTGGGGCGGTAACCTCACACTCGCTGTTGTCAACGGCTCAGTCCCGGTTTGGAGGCTCGATGATATGGTGACCAGAATTATGTCTGCCTACTTTTACGTTGGCCAGGACCCCAAGACTTACCCAAAGACAAACTTTAACTCCTGGACAACTGATGAAAACGGCTACTTCCATTTTTCTCCTCAGAAGGGCTATGGGTTGGTTAACCACGATGTGGATGTTCGAGCTGACCACGACAAACTTATCCGCGAGGTGGGCGCAAAGTCAGCTGTACTTCTGAAAAATGACAATGGGGCGCTGCCTCTGTCCGGACGAGAGAAGCAGATTGCTGTTTTCGGGTCGGACGCGGGAGATTCTCCGTACGGTCCAAATGGCTTCTCGGATAGATCGGGTGATATGGGAACTCTTGCTATGGGATGGGGATCTGGAACAACTTATTTTCCGTATCTTGTGACTCCACTTGAAGCGATAAAAGCTCGCGCAATGAAGGGACGAAGTATTGTGCAATCAGTTACTGACGACTATGCATATGACCAAATTAAAGCAGCCGCCACTCAAGCATCTGTCTGCTTGACGTTTGTGAACGCGGACTCCGGAGAAGGCTACATTAGCATTGATGGAAACCAGGGAGATCGAAAGAACTTGACACTTTGGCATGACGGAGAGAAATTGATCAGCCACGTGGCAAACAATTGTAACAATACCATCGTGGTAATTCACGGAGTTGGAGTTGTATTGCTCGAAGCGTTTATTGAACACCCCAACGTTACCGCCGTCTTGTTTGCTGGACTACCTGGACAAGAATCTGGAAACGCCCTCGTTGACGTCCTCTACGGCGATGTCAATCCTTCCGGCAAACTACCTTTCACAATCGCAAAAAAGCGCTCGGACTACGGCGTAAGCCTGAAAAATGAAACCGATGTTGCGTTTCCGCAAGAAGACTTCAAGGAGGGCCTCTTCATCGACTACAGACACTTTGACAAGAATAGCATCAAGCCCCGCTATGAGTTTGGCTATGGATTGAGGTATGGCTGGTTTCACTCGCCCTAACACAAAACGTCACTGACATGAAGCGAACAATCAGCTACACAACATTCAAGTACTCGCAACTCTACATTGCCAAACTAGCCGATCCGAAAGCATACAAACCCTCAACCGGCTTAACATCCACCGGGAGCAGCTCCAACCCCTCGTTCAAACCATCCGATTATCTCCCCCCCGCAGATTTCACCTCCTGGAAAATCCCCGGCTTCATCTATCCATACATCACCTCCACCTCGCAAATCAAAAAGGGCACTTACCCCGCCCCCGCCGGGGCCTACTCCACCAAACCACAGCCAATCCCTGCCGCTGGCGGTGCGCCAGGCGGTAATCCATCCCTCTACGAAGCTGTATACGAGGTCTCAGCCATGATCACCAATACCGGGGCGTACGCTGGCGAGGAGGTTGTACAGCTGTATCTTGAAACTGGGCTGAAGGATGATCCGGTTGTGGTGTTGAGGAACTTTGAGAAGGTGTCTTTGGCGGTGGGACAGAGCACAGTGGTGAGGATGATGCTAAACCGGAAGGATTTGGCGAGGTGGGATGTGGTGAAGCAGGATTGGGTCGTTACCGAGGGTGTGAAGAAGGTCAGGGTTGGGTCGAGCTCGAGGAATACACCATTGACGGGGACGCTTACGTAGGTGCTCCGTGCTTTATTTTGTAGGGTCCTGTATCTGTATTCCTGTGATTTTAGGCTGGATATGATGTGATATGGTAATGGTATATACGTATAGGTGGTGGTTCATGATGGGATTTGTATATCTACTCTATTTCAATAATGATAGTGACCACGGGATTACGATACTTAGCGGTTCCTATCTATGTCACTGACTGGTGACTTTCGGTGGATATCTCTGAAAAATGCTTGCGCTCTAAGTTCGTAGAGATGCCGGTGTGATAGATTATAGATCATCACTCTGGCGCGTTTTCGTGCCTCAAGTCATCACCAGAATGGCCAGCTAGGTTGAGCGTTTGCAACTCTCTGGGAAAAGTCACTTTTCGAGTTTTGAGCTCGAAGAGATGGTTGAGGTTGCGGTCACCGGTCAATCCTCTAACTTAGGTACATACCGAGAAGTGGCCAGCTCTGGACTACATAGGTAGATACATCGACTGTCTCCGACTATCTACTGAGCACCGTCTACAACCAGCCCAGATCGACCGTCACCAGCCAGCTCCCGAGCAGCCAGCTGTGATCGACCACCCCCAAGTGCACCTCCAAGGGGCTTGATCACCGTCTCCAAATGTACCTCCAAGTGCGCTCGATCACCATCTGCAAGTGTGCTCGATCACCCCCTCCAAATGCGCTCGATCACCCCCTCCAAGCCTGTTCGATACCCCCTCCGAGTGCACCTCCAAGTTTGCTTGAGCAATGTGTTTAAGTATACTTCAGTACCGTCTCCCGCTAGCGCAGATCGACATATATAGATACAAAACACAAGCTGAATTCATGATATTTGCAATTATTCAATTAAGAGCGGAAACTGAATATCTCGCCCGAGCTTGGTAAAACCTAACCCACAATTGGTGATCTAAGCGCTCGATGCGGGGTAGGGTTTTCTGGATACTTAAAAATCCGTCGAGTACGGTCGTGCGCTGAGCGGAAAGCCCCTCGTCGAACGGGGACGACTAAAAAATTCGCATCACACGCGCTCGTGCGTCGGACGAGGTCGAGCGGAGATACCCATTCTTCTCGATGTTAATTTAATTGCCATAAGCGAAACTCCGTCACTGCTGCCATCTATTCACCGAAACGCCACCGAAAAATAGAGAAAAAAGTCATTGTATAGCTAAACGGCTGAACAGCTCAAACTCCATCCTTTCTCCAACCTTCGGACACTCATAATCTCACCCATCGTGTCTGAACCGGACGAAAAATCAATTTCGAAAACAGGCTCTCCAACTCCCCTCATATTCGCCAATACTGCCTGCCTGAAATGCCAACGCAGAAGCTGATCGACTGGTCGATGCGAATCCTCTAGAAATAGCTGATCGAGATACCTGCCGGCGATGCCTTTCTATCGCACCTGAAGCAGACGATTTTGTAGTTATACTGGACGACTCCAAAAACTAGTCATACATACATCTGGGTTGATAGATACCAAAAAGCTGTCGAAAAGGGCGTGAAGGTACTGTCAAGCAACATCCCATTCTGAACGGAGTTGATGGATCCTCTAGTACTCGGTTGAATGGTTATCCAGTGACCTTCGAATGATAAAGGGAAGATGTGCGCTGCCTCGAAACCTTCCCAAAATTCATACTCAGCATCCGCCTCTTCTCCATCGCCTATCTCTCTCACAGACAGCATCACGGAACGGTGCAACACGAGTTCCAGTAGACACCGAATCGTACGAACCAGCCAGGGCTCGTCATTGACGGTGATGGAACCTAGATACCCAGACTCAGAGGTGGCTTGACTGTAGTTCACGTATGAAACCTACTGTTCGTGAGAATATAGTAATTCCATGGCTGGTACGAATTGCCATCCCTCTGAATCGTGGTGCCGCCTTCGTCTCGCAGGAAGTAGTCGCTATCGAAGATGAAGATGAAGATGATCTCTACCATCGAGTGAGGCTGGCATTCATCACACCGTTTTGAGAATGAGGCCTCCGAGCACTGTAGTGGGATCCTTCGCATCGTAAATGTGGACATCGCATCCGACTGAGCGATTGGTAGCCGGCATGTAGAGTAGTCAAAACCGCGTCGCGTCGTGTAGAGAAAGAGAATCAGCATCGTTGTATGTGAATTAGTTCATAAACCGCGCGATACGATGTCAAGCGCTCCTGGTGGGTTTATTGTGTTGTATATACGTAAAGTTTGAAGTCCCTCCGTCTAGAGTACTTCCATCTATGATATGATGCGGGGCCTTGCGGGGAAGTTTCTGACCTATTACTTTAATTTGATAGGGATCTTAATGCTCCGTTTGATACGAGAAATCTTTATTTGCGATTAAAGCATTATCAAGACAAGAAACACACGTATGGCATTATTCGCAAGGTTAAAACTAGATAGATAGAAGGAAGCGCATTAACCACAACACACCAAACCGTTTTTTTGAATCCTATTTCCATTCCATTCCATTCACGCCACCACCGGTGGACCTTTCAGTTAAATACATTCAGTCGGAGGGAAGAAGGGAGAGGGATTCAATCAATCCCTTCACAATCGATGCAGTCACAAAACTGTCATCCACAAGAAAAAAAAGAAGAAAAAAGCGAGCCAAAACCCAAGAAAGAAAGAAACAGGCATGTACAAATACATTTCCCCCCCATTTTCATTTCGCCTACCGATTAAACCGTCCCTAATTCCCATAATACCCACCAGCGCCACCAGTAGTAGGTAGTTGCACTCCGGCTAACAGAGCAACCATTGCGTCTGGTCGGAATCGAACCGCATTGTACTTATCCGCACCTGGGAGGATGCTGAGGAGGTGCATGATCGCGTCCGGGAGCCCAGATTCGTTCCGCACTGGCCCGTTACTCGTGTTACCGCCACCGCCGCCGTCTCGATCCCGCTTGGTATAGTCTCGCCGACCGCCATCCTTGGGAGCGGCTGCGGCTGCGGCTGCGGCTGCCGCAGCAGCTTGTTGCTGCTTGATCTGGTTAAGTCTTCTTCCGGCGGCACCCTTGAGGACAGGAACAGGCGAGTCTGCACGGGGTAGCTTGCGCGCGCGTGACGAGAAGTCGTCGTCGTCTTGGGCTGCGCGTTTGGGTGAACCAATTCTAAGGTTTGGCGGCGGCACGGGTGGTGGGGGAGGGTGGAATGTTCCGCCTCCTGGGACAAGGGGTGCGGCTCCAGGGATTGGGGGTGGGATTGGAGGAGGGGGTGGGAGGGGAAGGCCTGCGGCTACAGCGGCGGCAGCCTCTGGAGGAAGGGGGAGAAGAGGTTTAGGCCTTGTTTGGTGTGAGGGTGAGATGATAGGGAGATATTTGCACGGATCCATAGTGTGGTATGCATATCGCGTCGAGAACTGTTCAAGTTTCTGGTCGGCGGGGAAGAGTTCTGCCATGCGTTTTTCTAGCTTGTACACTTGAGCGAGATCGCCGTAATGTGCTTCGTATTCGTAGAAGAAGCGGTAAACACGTTGTGCTTTCTCTGCTGGAACCTTTGAAACGAAGGTTTCGAACATTGCTCTCGCATCTATTATTGGTAAGTAACTCGAATCGGTGTGTATGCGGGGGATGCGGAGGGCCTACTGGTGATATCGTTGATATTGACCAAGTGCTTCAAGTACTCCAATGCAAAATCTTCGTCTTCCGGAAATAGCTTCATTCCCCTTTCAAAAATCTTCAACGCCGCAGGGTCCCTGTAGCAATGATATTCAATCAAGGCTGAAGCAACATAGACGTCGCTAGTGATCTTTCCCTTCTTTCGCGCATCTGCAAAAATCTGTCGACTTCCACCAAGAGGCTCGTTTACCCGTCCGTGACCTTGAATACGTCTCATCGCTCGCATAAGATCAATCCATACTGCCGAGATAACCTTACTCAATCTCAGCATCTCAGCCTTGGTCTTCTCCTTTAGCTCGTTAATTTTCTTCTCCTTGGTACTTTGAGGAGCAGGTCGGTCGTCATAATCATCGTCATCATCATCGGTTCGACTCCGGGGGCTGTCAGCATTGGCTGCTTCCTCTTCCAGCTTTTCAATCTCTTCCCTTTCCCTGGCTTGCATCTTCGCATAGAGACCATATAACGTGGTAAGTAGATCATCGTATGGCTTCCTTACAATCTGTCCCTTACGAACGGCAGCTGCTTCTCCATCTTCGGCAGGAGTAATTACTTCCAATCGCTCGGCGTGTCTGAAGGTAAGCAAGGTGCTTTCAGGGTTAGCCTGAAGTCCCTGCTTCAAGAACTCCATTCCCTGGACTTCCATATCGTTGTCAAAGCAATACTCGGCTGCCTCGAACCACATCTCTGGCCAAAATCGGAGTGCCATTAAAGCTTGCTTGTATGCATAAATAATGCGATTTCGGAGGGCAGCCGGATCTTCCTTTGCTAAAACTACCGGGTCGTCTTTCTCCCACTTGATCCACTTTTTCCAGAGGGTAACTTGATAGTTCCAATCATCGTCGCCTTCGCAACCGGGTGCGGGTGGTAAATGCGGCAGGGTTTCACGACGGAGGCCCCGAGTAAGATTCGTGAGCTCAACAAGGCAGGCACGAGCTGTCATGAAGGATGGCGATCGCTCTTGGAGGAACTTTTTAGCCTGGTCACACTTTATCAGCTTCTAATCACGGATGAGTATACAATTGTAATGTTTGTACCGTCATCTTATTCAGCCCATGTTCGAATCCATCATACTCCCTCCACATAGCTTCTACACCAATCACAGGCTGAGTGACAGCTTTTTGATAAACTTTTCGCAAACTATCCATTTTCTGCTGGTCCATCCAACTGCTACCGCCCACATTACCAGGCGCACTCTTTATGAACGCAATATGATCTTGCCATATCCGCCCGGCTTCCTTGTCACATCCGATATTATTCAGAACAAATTCATAAGCCTGGCTGATAATACCCCTGGCTTTTCCGGATGGGTCGTTGGTGAGGTTGTTGCGCCGTCGGATGTAGTCTAGATACAAACTCCATAGCTCAACGTTAGGCACGGTGAGTAAAGAGCGAGAAAAGACTTGCTCCACGCGCGTTAGCTCGTTGTTATCAAGTTCCATCCTCACATAACCCATCCACTGCTGCGCCTAAATGGTCAAGGGAATAAGTCCCGACTGTTAGCCTAGAAAAGCAAAAACCGGGATGGTAGACTCACGGCCTGGGGAAATATGACAAAAAATCTCTCATACACCGCTCTTGCATCGTCAAACTTTCCTTTGCGCTTGTGTTCCTCAATCAGTGATAACCACGCATCTACATCGCCTCTAGGATTATCCGCAATTCTATCCTCAAGCTGTCCAACCAAGTCCTGTGGTAATCGCTTCCGCTTTCCACCAGTTGTGGTTTTCTGTGTGGGGGCGACCTGGGCAGCAGATTGGGCGGCTTTTGTCGGCGTACCCCAGTTGGATGGTTGTTGGGTGATCGTAGGAGTTGGTGGCAGAGACGGTGTGGTTTCTTGAATTTCATCCCTCTGGATGGTAACAGACACAGGAACAACACTGGAAGAATCAAGAACACCAAAAGTGGGAGCACCAATGGCAGCAGATGTGGTTGGTGAAGCGACAGATGGCACAGCGGAACTCCGTGCAGAAGTTGCGGGAGTATCATCTCTGTTCCCCTCTAAAACATCTCGTTGAGCCTGTTCTTCCTGTGTCGTAGGCCGTTCACGATCTCCCTCGTGCTCATGTCCGTTTGTTTCAGCCGTAGCTGAAGTTGTAGATGTGGTTGTGGCAGGAGCAACAACCTCGTCGGTCGCCGCTTGCGTTTCCTGTATATCATGTGTAGCCTTCATCGCATCAAAAAAAGCTTGTTCCGCCTCCGAAACTGGGATTTCGTCCGCGTCCGCCATCCCTCGCGTAACCCAAAGTAGAAAAAAGTATTCCAAAAAGGTTCCGAACACTTGACATGCAACAAAAACCCCCCCGGTAGTAGCGAGTGGCGACGGGCGGCGTGACGGTAGCGAAAGAAATATAACGGATCACAGAGGAGCCAGAAAACGATTGATGTTCAATTTCTTCTCTCTTGGGTAAATAGCAATATTCTCTCAGAGCAATAATTTCGTGATTTCCACACGCGCTACCAGCAGCAAACAGTCAACAGTCACAACAATCTCCCTGCGCGTCGAGTCAGCCGTAGTCCTAGTTTTCGCGATAACGTTCGTTGGCGAACCTGAGCAACACCTGTACCCACAGAAGCCGACGTTTCGTGAAATCGTAAATGATGGGCGTCCCGTGGGATTAGAGATGGATACTAGGCTGTCACAGGGGAGCGCTTGAGGATGCAACCGTGAATATATCGCGTAGTGGTAGTGATGGTAGTGGCTGTGGTGTAGAGACGAGTTGTCTAGAAGTCACAAGAGATTCGACAGAGAAATAGAGATGGACGTCAGTCTAAAAAGCATCGCCAAGCCAAGCGGCACCCTGTCAGTCCCATTCCCTATTCCCCACCCATCATCCCCAACAGCTCCCATTAAAGAATTGTAAAGGATCTTTCATGCTTTACGTGTGTTCATGACTTCAGCACCTTGACGAATTAACGGAAGGAAGGAGCATTATTTGATACTGAAATTCTGAATTACTATTGTCATTGCAGTTCAGCGACATGGCGCTAAAAGCCAAACAGAGAAGACTTCTAGAGTACACAATCCAAGATTATAGGTACAGAGATGTCCCCAGATCGGAAAAGAGCAGACGAAACACGTAAATAAATAAGACATCAGAAACACAAGCATCCCAAAACCTGTTACCACTGAATTCACCACAAGTCTGAATCTAAGCCTAGAGCAAAAAAGAAAGTTGCACCCAATCCAGACCAATATCATGGGTTTTCTTCAGGTTTTCTCCCCAACACCGGTCCCTCATTTGAGCTTTCCACAGGTTTATCTCCCGGGCTCTTAGGTTTTTCTGGAGCATCGAGTGAACTGGGTTCTGGTATTGATGTAGAGTCCTTTGGTGTAACAGTAGCCGGTGGAGCAACTTCGCCGGGATTACCCGCGGCGGGGGCCTCCTTCTCTGCCACACCAATGGCTTCTTTTGCTGGTTCCGCATCTATCATGTCTTCATCGTCTGCAGTCACACCAGGTCCATCAACCTTCTGTTTTTTCTCTGGATGTTCCGCGGGGAGTTCGTCACCCATGTCAATATCTCCATCCCCATCTTGTTCCCTTGCCAGCGTTTCGAGTTCCTCGTCATGTTCTCCCCGATAGCCCAAAGCACTCGATAAGGGAGGCACCACAGGTGCACCGGCATCGCTCGTAGATCCGCTGACTCCTGGTTGTGGTGTCGCAACGCCAGATCCGGATCCGCTGGCATTTGCATCTTTGAAGCTCTGCTGGTTTCTTCGTCGCTTCTTTCCATTCCCGTTTCGTTGGACGCCAATGGAATCGGCCATCTCCTCGTCTTCCGAGTCCGAAAGTTCGCCCGGCTTCTCGACTTGTTGCTCCCATCTGCGCTGAGTGTGACGACGATCCATTCCCACAGTGTCCTCTTCCAGATCGTCAAGTATGGCATCCTGTTCCTCTTGGTGTTCAGTGGTTCCCCTTCCAACATCGGACATTTGTACAGATGGTGCGTGACGAGTACGTTCCAAATTCGAGAGAACCTGCATCTTGATCTTTTCTAGGTATTCGCGAGAATTAAGATTTTCCATATTGGAAGGTCGGACATTTAGTTCGTAATCGGGACCAAAATACTCATAGAAGTCACTGTATGGCAATTCGGGCCCAACAATCTGATCCACCAGAACACCAGTCTCATAGCACCAAGCTCTGCTGACGTTTCGCATCGTATAACCTCCTCCACCGACTACCAGTGTAGGCAGGCCAAACTTCTTCACATACTCAACGCAGTTTGCATGCCCCTTCATGCTCAGGTTGAAACAACCCAATCTATCTCCCGAAAGTGAATCCGCACCACACTGAAGGACGACCGCCTCTGGACGGTAAAACTCCATAACATGCTTGATCACAGGTTCGAAAACTTCTTTGTACGTAATGTCCGTAATACCGTCCCTCAACGGGAAGTTTACGGCGTAATACTTTCCCGCGCCGACACCAATATCCCGGAGTTCACCAGTCCCAGGGAAGTATTCACCATACTTGTGGAAGGAACAAGTCATGACTCGGTCGGTAGTATAGAAGGCTTCCTCGACACCATCCCCGTGATGAACATCGATGTCAATATACAACACGCGCTGCTTATAGCGGAGAAGCTCAATTATGCCGAGGACGATATCTAGTCGCACTTGTTAGTTTGTTTATCCAGGCCACAGAGGCAGCATCATTACCATTCAGGTAACAAAAGCCCGACGCTTCGCTCTTCTTGGCGTGATGCAGACCACCAGCCCAGTTGATCGCGATGTCGCACTTCCCACGGTTTAGTCGAGCCGCACCCTCCATACTTCCTCCCCCGGAGATACCGCAAAATTCAAACAGGCCATCAAATACGGGACAGTCGTCGCCAACATTGTATTTGCCTTGTTCCTTTGCGTATGCATCCATGTTGTCCGGGGTCACTTTCGACAAGAAGTCGATGTATTCGTCGGTGTGGAATTGGCACATTTCTTGTTTCGTGGCCGGTTTCGCTCTCTGGTTTGAACTGTTAGCAAGTAAAGGAATAGATTTAGTAACACCAAACTGACGTAGATTTCCATTTTCTTGTATAGGCCATAGTTCATGATGAGACTGTGGGTCATTCGTATTCTGTGTGGTTTCATCGGATGTCCAGCGACGTAGGAATAATTTCTGTATTGTGGCGGTCAGATATAAGGCTGCAGAAGCTAGAAATAGGAGAAGTTCATACCCAACATCGGCTGTGCATAGTCGGGAAATCGGGTCAGCCAGATGCTTCAAAGTCCATTTATATCCTTTCCTACCCATTCTATCCGCCCATCCTTCCATCCTCGGTGGTACGGACGAGAAGTCAATACTTACAATCGTAGAACTAATCTAGAAGTGAGCGGCGCTCGAAACATAACAGCGGGTCGAAATGGGATCACTTACATATGCTACCCTCTTGCTTTGCGCCCCATTGGTCGACGGAGGGTCGATGGGTGCGCCGGCCTGAACGTGCGCCATTGTCGCTGGTGCTGGTTTCTCAACCCAAATCGCGCGAATCGGCAGAAGTTGTGTTGGTGGAAAAGTAAAAACGGTATGGAACTTGAGAAGTTGTATGTCGTATTGATGGGAAGTCCTCAGTATCGAGTTGACTGCCGATTGCGAATTTAGACGTGAGCGCGACAGACCAAGTGATAGAGAGGGTGAGAATGAACGAATGGTGTAGACGAGCTACGCACCCTTGCACCCAAGGGATGGTTTGCGAGCTAAGCCGGGTAAAACAGATGCAGGTAGTTTTTTGGGTTCGCTTTTGGGTTCGCCTCTATTCTCCGTGCTCCCATATTATGACTTTTGAGTTCTTCTCTAGGCAGCATCTAAGTTACTAGAGTACGATCCCTCTAGCTAGTTGCGAGTCTACTCGAGTAGAGCATTTACTCTCATTATGACTTTGATTACAGTTTCCCAGCGCCGACTGTGGTTCATCCAATGCCAGCTTGACTAATTTGTCGTTTACCTCATACGTGCTCACTCATACACTCACGTGGTAATTCTCGCATGGCGATCCGGCTGAGTATAAAGTGCGTAGAGAAAACGTCATTTCCAAGGCAGTGCAACAAAAGTCGCTACCATGGAAAACCCAACTCGCCCTCGACATCCTTTCAATTATTTCATTCTCCACTTGGTACTCGGAATCACCAGTTTCACTACTCTCTAGAGTACTTTATAGACTAACATCTGAATCGCCACATTTCCGGTCACTTCCCACTGCGATTATCACCAACAACCATCAATATGGCAACAGACGTTCATGAGGCCCTCAAGACCCTGTCGCCAATCGAACACATTGAATTTCCTTCAGATCCTTCTGCACTCGACGTCCACCTGGTGACTTCACTGGCCGACGTCCACACTCTAATCAGTTCTATCCCTCCACCAGTTATACTTCCGAAGTCTCTTAATCTCCCCGAACCTCCAAACATGGACACAGCAGCTCTTCAGAAGGAGTGGAAACCTGTGAAGCTGTCTAACAAAGAAAACCAAATTGGAATAAGCGTTTTCAAGCTGTCGGCAAAAGATGGAAAGGGCACCTGGTTTGCTCGCCGCTCCATTCACACTAATATATCCTTCGATCGCTTTAAAGCTGGCCTTCAATATGAGTTCAAAGAGAAGGAAAAACCGGGGCCAGTACGTGGGATCGGAAGAGATGTTTTAGTGCGCCACGAGTCATCAGAGCTGGGAAGGGGGGAGATATTGCAGCTTTCGGCTCAGTTCCCTGGTCCATCGGCGCCGAGAGACTTTGTCGAAGGCTGCCTATCAAGCTCAGCTCATCCAGAGGATCATTCCTCCAGACTAAGTGATCGAACAGACTCAAATTCCGGAGGTGGAGGGGAGGGAACCGCAAAAGATAGGCCGAGGCAGTTTACACTTATCTCGAAGCCCGTCCTCAACCACCCCGAATGCGACCAGAGGTCGGGCTACGTTCGTGGAACCTACGAGTCCGTCGAATTCATTCGGGAGATCCCCATCACTCCCAAATCACTTGCTAGATGTCATAGCACGCCAAACGTCCCCTCGGTCGAAACTCCTGCGTCTCCGACACGGCCTCGCGGAAAAACGATCGGCCAAATTGCTGATGAGGTCGCCGAGGCCGTGGAAAACTATCCGGTCGATTGGATCATGATCACGAGGTCCGACCCTGGCGGCAGTGTACCTAGGTGGATGGTTGAACGCGGTACTCCTAGGGGAATAGTCAAGGATGCAGAGAAATTTCTCACGGCTCTTCTCACCATCGATACCATCTCCGAACAGCTAGCCAAGGGCAGGAAAACTAGTCAGGAAAGCTCGAAATTGCGAAGCACACCGCAGCTAGCTGAACGAAAGGATCTCGCAGATGCTGTCTTGACGGTGGAACAAGCCAAAGCAGAGCTTTCGCCAACTGTAGCATCGTCGACGATACTCAATCCTGTCAAAGAGCAAAATATCACCGGGGGTGGGGGTGGGCTTCTCTCAAGCGCTATTAATTCCATGGCCATCGGGATGACGTCACTCGCCCAGTCCATGGTGTCTTCTTCAAACCCTACTCCGCCACCAACCTCGTCATCCGACGACGAGACGCCCTCCTCTCATGGCACTGCCTCCGATGCCTCCTTAGATGATACGGATGATGATGGTGCGGAAACCGCGTCTATCAAAACTTTTGCTACTTGCGATTCTTCACCTGACCTTCCGATTCCCGAACCACCTTCTCGGACCCCTTCGGTGGCCTCAACAATGACCACTTCTAACCAGACACCGGAAGAGCGCGCATTGGCTCAATTTCTTAAGGAGAAACAGAAGCTCGATGAAAAACTCAAGAAGGAAGAGAATAGACTGACAGAACGAGAAAGGAAGACTGCTGACAAGCACCTCAAGAATATGGAGAAACAAGAGAGGAAGTACTGTCGTTCACTGGAAAAGGCGAACGAAAAGCGGCAAAAAGAGGAGGAGAAGAGAGAACGGGACGTACAGAAGAAGCTCGAGAAGGAAGAGAAGGGAAGAAGAAAGGAAACCGAGGAGTTGAAGAAAATCGTTGAGGGGCTCACTAGGGAAAATCTGGCACTCCGACAACGAATTGAAGATCTCGAGAAGGAAAGGGATAAGGAAAAGGAGGCAGCGCCGAAGGCCACCGCCGAGAAAGTCGCGAATTGATCTTTGACTAGCTGAGTGGTTTATGTACGATTCCTTTGTTATGTTTCTTTACACAGACCTTGGATTCTCTAGCATATGTCACATCTATACCCTTTTGTTTCTGGAGCATTTCGTTCTATTTGCATGTATTTATTCGGAGTTTAGAGGGGTGTATGAACTTGTTTGTCTGATATCCGATTTTGAGTCGGTTGAATTTCTTTCAACCTAGTTAATACTCTTTCCCATGAAGATCGTTCAGAGCTTGTACTAGCATTATGAAGGCGAGCAGTATCTGCAGAAAGTCCAAATAATGATGGACCACAGTTCAAATGATATTATTGCTTGACCTTGTTAGAGATAGGTATTCACCGCCTCATATGCATGTATGAGCTTGTGCGAGCTATACTCCCATGTGCTTCATTACAGGAACGTGTACGTTTTCGAGAATTGGAACTTTCAAGCACACAGAACCTTGGGGTCCCATGTGGTCTTCGAGTAACTCTTACAATTGTCCATCTGGAGGCCACGACGAGGTTAAGGGCTTAGAGCCTAGATTTGAGGAGCTCAGGCTGGGAACTTCCGATGCTCGATGAGTTTCTTGAGTACTTCGTTCCGAGATGCACATTTCCATCCTTAAGAAGTCAAAAACCTACTTAGACTTAAGAGATTTGAGTCTGGTATGTATGAACTCGTACAAACTGCGGTTAGCTGCGGTGGTAAAGTTTTTGCAAAATCTCGCCCACTTGCTAACATATGCGAAAAGCCTACCTGATGGCTGTACATACCTACTTTACTATATGATGCAGACGAGGCTCCAGGTATTAATGGGCAAGCTTTTATGTGCTCGTAGGGTTTGTTTGGACTTGTATGTCTTCTTGCAGAGGTGACATTCTTAAAAAATTTCCATGCAAACTGCCTCGGAGTCTTCCCTCTTGCTGTATATGAGCCGTTCGGCTTCTTCACTTCTCTATGACCGCCTGCTGGAGGGACGGTTAGGTTCGTGACCGGAATCACGATGTTGTAGATTGGGTTAGGGTTCGTACATTCGTGGAGGTACTTGATACGCCCAATTCGGGGCCTATTATTGGCCGCCTTATCTCTCGAAGACGTTGAAGTGCTTTTCAATTTGTGAGCATAAAGCCTCCTGAAATCTTTGCGTGTGATGGCTCTGTTATGGTGGGCGTCATGCTGGCAAAACAGCGTCCTCTACGTGTTCAATTTCCCTAAATTAGCCAGTCGACGAGCCTTGTTCAGAAACAAAACAATGATATCGTGCGCCATTGACAGGAGCTTTCAAGCTGGTGAGATTGTTGATCGTATGAAACACAGATACCAATCAGTAAGACGCCGTGGTGATAAGCCGCCAACCATCAGCGGACTACTCTAAGTAGAGTGAATACAGTATGATTAAAACAAAACAAAACCATCAGCGGACGTCCTTTTGTAGAGCTTCGGGTTGCTTCGAGTTGTTTCTGAGAATACCAGCCTTCTAAAACAGCGTTAACAAGCTGTCTTTTCGGGGTCGGGTTCGTATAAAGAGCAGTGTCCTCGAGTTGACCGCGTTTGCCCAAAGGACTATATTCGGGAAATCCTGTGACGTAGTTTCCCGAATTTGGTAGTGACTCACGAAGTTTAATTGCTTGGCGCACGAAGCAACATCCTTGCTAGTGTTTCCCTCTCGTTCTCGCGATCACGTTTCCTCGACACGAAACCAGAGGCCCCAATTCCATCAAGATCCCTCTTCAAGTCGCTCTAATTCAATCAATTTGGCCCCTTTTCGTGCCCTGGGAACTTTGTTTTGCTATAATCACGGATACAACTTGAGAACTCTGCCATCATGGCTAACGCTTTCATCGAACCCCAACTTTACGCGTGAGTACTACTGCACGTACTTTACGCGTCGCGTCTCCTCGGCTGTAATCAGCATCAGCTGATCGCGTAACCAGTAACTTGCGAGCAAAAGCTTTTCAGTTGAGGCCAGCCAAGAGATCAGATTCTATTCTCGTTGGCTTATATACCGTGAAGGATCAATTTCCGGATCCTGACACGTTGGAAACGGGCGACTTTGGATGGTTTACCGCCCGATTGGTACGTGATGCCTTCGTTGGTAATAGTGTTTGGTTATACTTAGCTTTGTAGACTACCAGAATTTCCACCCTTCGAAGACAAGCCGATCGTATTGATCATGATATTCTCGGAGTCGAGGACTACATCATCAAACACAGTGGCCGCGAGGTCGACGCTAGTGACACTGTGGGATCGTTTGATATTATTGGTGATGGCTTCGTTTTTTTCATTGCTGTTCAGGTGAGCAAGCCAACCATTGGTGGTGTTGGCAGGATTGATCTGGTGATTACAGGGACGATTGCCATTTAACTATATCGTTGCGAATTCGCAGCCTGCAATACCATCTAGGGCAATCAAAAATGAACCTATTGAATCGTCAGAGGTGCTTTTCCCGGGAAGAGCGCTGCCGGCATCGCCGTCAGTGGTTAAGAATCTTCCTGATACACGTGGTGTCTCTCCTAAGGGATTCATCAATCCGTTCGTACGCTATTCGCCCTCTACGTCACGACATGCTTCCGAAGAGCGTGGACGCTCGTCACAATCGCCAGCTGTGCATATAAAGCCCGACCCTGCTGCGCGGGTGTCGCCATTCCCCACTCGTACTTCACTGTTTACTCCTGAGATCAAATCGGAGCCAGGTCTCCGCTCTTCGCCGCTTTATGGGCTTTCAAATAGTCAGCCTCCTCATCATGGACAGGGTGACCTTCACATTCGTACTCCAAATATGCCTCAGGCATCACCGTCCTTGTCACAGTCAATGTCGATGGGACCTCCATCAATACGGCAACCTTCTAGAGAAGCATCTGTTAAGTCAGAGGTTTTAGATATAATCAAAAATGAATTCGACGACGGTGCCATGCCAAATACCCCGCACGTACAACTTCAGACTATGTTCAAAGATGTTTCCGTCGAGATTATGGAGGAGGGGATTAAGAAGGGTCTCAGTCTCTTGGACAAGCTTGACGGGTCACTTGATGATGCACAAGGGGCAGACGCAATTGCATTCAAGACGCAAATTGCCAATATCCGCAAACAAGCGGCACACCACAAGACAGTTATCGGTGTTGTCGGAAATACAGGAGCTGGCAAGAGTAGCGTCATCAACGCTTTACTAGACGAGGAACGGTTAGGTAAGTGATTTCGGGTTCGGGACCGTGCCTTATTATCTCGTCTATAAGATACATTCCACCTCAAGATGAGGAATTCTGATCGGATTCGTTGTGCACGGTTCAGCCAAATTGTTATCCCCAGTCTCAACTCATTCTCTACTCCACTTGTGAAATTGGGCACGAGAAAAGCCTAAGCTGTTGCTCCGGGGAATATATCTATTCTCGTATGGTATGGATCTTATCTGGCGTTCGCCTATTATCGTCTACCCGACATGGAGCAGGAATGTATCTTATATTCGATAAAGACGGGTATCTTTGTAGCATCACAATGCTAATTTCTAACCTTTGCCCTATATAGTGCCAACGAACTGTATGAGAGCTTGTACAGCGGTAGTGACCGAGATTTCGTACAATACAGAGACAGATGGCCCATACCGGGCTAAAATAGAGTTCATTTCCGAGGCAGACTGGTTGAAGGAGCTTAAAGCTCTGTATCAAGATCTGATGGATGAGTATGGAGAAATGAAGAATGTGTCTCGGGATCAAGATGCCAGCGTGGCGTGGGCAAAGATCAAAGCTATCTATCCCAGGAAAACAAAGGAGAACATTGTCAATAGTACTCCTGAGCAACTGGTGAGAGACGGATTAGTCTAGAGCGTGTTAGGTAAAACAAAGGTAGTTGAAGAGACGCACCCTTTGAGGTTTTACAAGCAGCTTCAGAGATACGTCGACAGTCAAGAAAAGAAGCAGAAAGACGACAGGTCTCCAAAGCAGATGGAATTCTGGCCTTTGATTCGCGTCGTCAGAATCTTTGTCAAGTCACCTGTTCTGGAGACTGGGGCTACAATCGTAGATTTGCCAGGTGTTCATGATGCAAATTCAGCAAGGTTTCTCTTCCTTTTAGATGTCTTGAAGGGTATATGTTAACAAATATTAGAGCTGCTGTCGCAGATTCCTACATGCAAAAGTGCACAGGATTATGGATTGTCGCGCCCATTACTAGAGCTGTAGATGACAAGTCGGCGTAAGCATCTGATACCTCCTGTCTCTGGAATAATAGCGGCTAACTAATCGTTATATCTTCTCAGGCACAAACTTCTCGGTGACGGCTTTAGAAGACAACTTTTAATGGACGGAGGCTTCTCGAGCATTTCCTTTATTTGTTCCAAGGCAGATGACATCAGTGTATCTGAGGCAGTATTGAGTTTGAATCTCGACGACGAGCTTGAACCTCAGACCGAGAAAAACGAGGAACTAGACGAGGAGCGAAAGGAGAAGAAAGAAAAGCTTAAAGATCTTCAAGATACGAAGTCAGACATGCAGGATGCCTCTGACGAGCTGGATGAGCTTCTAACAGCCTGGGAAGATTTGAAAGATAAAGCGGAAGAAGGAGAGACTGTTTATGCCCCCAAGATGAAACCGAAGGTGGATAAAAACAGCAAGAAACGGAAGAGAGGAGGTAGCCCTGCCAAAAAGTCAAAGAAAGCTCGGCGTTCATCTGATGACGACGAGTCCGACAACGATGAAGAAGAAGAGGAAGAGGAAGAGGAGGATGTGGATCAGGGTGAGCCTGTAGCTTTGGAGATGATCGAAGAAAAGATCGATGAGCTCAAAGCGACAAAGAAAGAGGGACGTAAGGCCAAGCAGGATATCGTCAAACAGATAACTAAAATGAAGGCTGAAATCGCTGAGCTCAATGAAACTATCAAGAAGCTCGAGGATGAAGTCGCTTGTAGGTGTATAGCCGAACGCAACAAATACTCTACTGGTGCCATCCAGCAAGACTTTGCCGCGGGTCTTCGGGAGTTAGATCTGGAGGCAGCAGAAGAAAGAGACGGTGAGAATTTCGACCCCAATATTGACCAAAGAGATTACGAGGAGATTGCAAGTTCACTTCCAGTCTTCTGTGTAAGCAGCCGAGGATATCAAAAACTCCAAGGACGCCTCAAGAAGGACGGCGATCTTCCAGTGTTCAAAGATATCGAACAGTGAGTAGTTTTCCCCACTGGGCTCCGACGATAGTTAACGGTAATCCCAGGACTGGAATGCCGGCATTACAAAGCCATTGTACGAAGCTCACAGAGAAGGGACGACTCGCCAATGGCCGCAAGTTCTTGACGAGTGTTAGCCAGTTGTGCAACTCGCTGAATCTGTGGTCTTCGGGTGCTAGCGTCAATCTCAGCGCAGCTGAAAAGGATCGGGAGGTTCAACGTTTGGATAGGAAATTCACCGATCTTGATCGAAAATTGGATAGGGTGTAAATCGCTGATCTACAGGAGGCATAACACTCGTTGCTAACTGGCGAATAAGGGCATCGAAAGCACCATATCCGAACTCAAAGAGGAGATGAAAGATTCGATTTTTGACCGCTATGGTACTGTGCATCCTGTATACGCATAATGATATTTTTTTGTTTTTGGAAGAGGCGCGGGCGGCTGTGGAAAGAAGCATTATATTCTGACATTCGGTTTCTATCCAGCCGATGCGGTTAATAGTGCTGCCAAACAAGCGCCTGAAACTGTGGCGAAGTGGGGAATGAAAGTTGTGCGAGAATCACCACCCGTCGTTGCGTTTTTAGAAATAGCATATGGTAGCTAATATATATGGGTTTCCAGAATCGAAGTGCTCCCCAAGAAGGCGGATACTATTGGTCGACGTACAAAGCTCTGTGTAGAAGAGACGGCGTTTTCACCAATGATGGTGCGTAATTACCTCTCCCGCCAGTCAAGACATCCAGCTGACCCCCCACAGGTCCCCACGATTGGAATTCCCAGCTCACAACTCCTGTAATCCGCACCCTTGCGGGAAACTGGGAAAGAGTCTTCACCCGCCGCGTCCCGCACATCATCAGGAAATATATCAAAACCGCTAAAAACAGCATCCTATCCTTCCACAACGCTGTGACCGCCCAAGCCGGTCCCGGCCACGCCGCACACCTCCACCTCCTCTCGGGTCAACTCACTACCCACGGCGATGCTGTGCAAACAATCGGTAATGAAGTCGTGGAGGTGGTCAACGTTGCCCAGCGCGAGATCAACCGCGAATTCACCCCCACCGTCCAGCAGATCATGGGCGAAGCATATCTTTACTGTGTCCAGGAGCGCGGCCCGGGGAGCTTCATGCGTATGAAGGCGTTTATGGAACAGCATGTGGATACGCATAAGCGGAGCATGTTCGAGAAGGCGGTTAAGGTGAGTTCTCTGAGGGGGGGGAAGTGACAATAGCTAAACCAAGTAGAATGTTAAAGATAAGCTCATGGCACTGATGAAGCGCGTTGAAGACGTGTTCGATGAGTCCACTGCGCTTATGTACGCGGAGATGCAGCGGGACTACCATTCCATATTTGGGGGAGAAACTCAGGATTTTTCGGGGGGCCAGGGACGACAGGTAAGGGATATGAAAGAGAAGGTTCAGAAGGCACTGGAAGGGTTCCAGGGGCCTTTTAGAGCTGTGGTTGGATTGGAAGATGAACCTACTGCTAAGAAAGAGGAGGAGGAGGCTATGGGGGATCAGGTTATGGGGGAGGCGGGCCCGAGTGGTTCTAGGAGCGACGATGAGAGCGGAGAGGAAGATGGAGGCGGGAGTGAGGGTGGATATATCCCCACGGCCTAGGAGCCCCAGGATCCTGACGACAATTTGTCGGATTACTTCTGTGGGTATATCCGAAACAGCGGCCGCAAATGGGGGAAGGGGAAGGGGGAAGGAGAAGGGGTTTCTTTTGTTCTTTGGAAATATCACACAGGACTACTCTACTTAACCTAGTCGCTACTTACATTTTCCTATCTCTTTGTTGTAGTGGATTGGGGATATCCACGGCTATTTTGTCTGCTCCTTTGTTCTGTCTGGTCGACTAGCTTTTCTTTCCTCTATAATCTCATCCAGCTTTCATCGCTGGGGCTAGCTATTTCCTCTGCACTGGCCAAGTTTCTTTGGTTCTATTTTGAAATTTTGCATCAGGGTTGTGGGCTACATATATTTGCATATTCTTATCACAATACAAAGGGTGTATGAAGTGTCTGTCCTGGCATAGTGCAGGTGTTGTGTGGTAGAGTGTTGTCCATTACCTTGCATCTCATCTATTCACAAGCAGGAACATAGAGTAAGGTCAATAGGCCGTATCATTTCTCCAATCCATATACCACGACTAACAAAGTAAACCAGTAGTCTCCCCTATCGAAAAACAGACAAATAGCAACGCCAAAACACCCCCACCAATCTCCAACTCCATATGATGAAACCTACCCTCCCCGGTGTTTACATCTTACAGCTACACTCACAATCCGGCACTGGACACACTGTATGTCGCTCAAACCACTCTTTAGCGTGGCCTGCATGCATACCATGATTGCAGCTCAGACAAAAATTAAACCTGTTCCACATCAGCCATCTCCCTCTCCCCCCGGAAGTAAAAAACTCACCACCTATCATAATCCCTCTCAGGGTCCTTACTCTTCTCCTCACCCTTATAATAAACAGTCCCCAGATTCAACAAACACACCGCACACCGTGGCAAACTCTTCCTGCAGTGCGGACACACGGTAGGTTTCGTGCCCTTCCCTGCCGCCGTCCCAGCAACCGAAACAACCTGTGGTCTTCCCCCTGCAGAGCGTCTGGGATCGTCCCGTCCCGCGCGTACACCCACGGTATTATGCGAGATGCTACGATCACAGTTTGCGCACCGTACATAGACCTGTCGCTGGGGTGGGTTCATCGTTATCGCGCCATGGCGGTTGCGGGAGGCTTGTCCGCGGGCAACATCGAATTTTGCGCGGGCGTGGAAAAGGCGCCAGGAGTTTAGGAGTTGGCGGTAGGATTCGATCCAGCAGTCTACGCGGTCGTCTTTGAAGAAGCGTGGGGAGCCGAAGGCGGCCACGAGAGCGGCGGTTTGGACATCGCCAAAGCGGTTGATGTATTCTTGTAGTAGGTTTACGGCTTCCTCAGTGACGCCGGTAAGGATTATTCCTTCTAGCTCCCCGCCCTTGATGGCTGCGGTGGTCGCGGTTTCGAGGTAGTTGGTTAGTTCGTCGTCGGTGAGCCAGCGCAGTGCTATGCCAATGCGTTCACGGATTGGAACGCCGATCTCATCGAGGACTTCGCGCCACTCGCTGTTGGCTATGTAGGCGAAGATTGCGCGCTGGTATGGGTCGCGAAGCTCGTTTGCCATTTCTCCGGCGAGTTCTTTCCAGGGGCCGTTGGTGGTTGAGGAGGGATCCCGGGTGGTCGCAAAGTAGCCGGCGACAGCGGTAGACATGAGTTTTAGTGCGCGGCCACCGCACTGGAGGGATTTTATGCAGCGGTCAATTTTGCCATGGAATAAGGCTAGGCCTGCGGCTTTGCTGTGTTCGTCGTTTTCTTCGAGTCTACAGAGCATTAGCAAGCCAGCACGAAACCGGGGAGGAGGGATATAATATACCGCCGTAGTTCCTGCTTCAACTCTTCGGGATCATAGTTGCTTCCGCAGATAGCCAGACACAGCCTCCTTTGCTCCGGAAAGTCAGTTTTACAGCTATCAAACTTCTTCCTTCCATAGTGTTTATTAATCTCACTGCAAGCGGCAGTCCAGTCTTCTCTTCTAATACGCCTATTAATCATAACCCTTGATTCTGGCGTTGGGCCTTTCCCTCCGCGCCATACTGCCAGGACTCCCAAAAAGCTCAGGTTCAGAGTTTGAGTTGTCATTCTCTCATTCCTGACACATTCCTGCGCCCCATCCAGCCATACCCACATATCCTCCAGATACTGGTTCTCCTTCTTTGTCAGCGCCGCGTTCTTCGCGCAATCCATTAGATATCCCGCCTCGACACGTTTTCTCATAACGACGCAGATGTCATTCTTCAGGACCTGCCGTACCGGTAGCAGAAAGTCTTCTGGACGTACGATGCTGTTGCTACGTTGGCGTGCAAGTTCAAGGATTCCAGCCTTCTGGTCTGGGCTCTCCCCACCGGAGTACGATTGGTATTTATCGTCCAGATCCTCGAGCTCGGAAACGCTTTTTCTCCTAAATCTTATCGTTTCTTCGTCTGCCTCGAGTTTCGGCGTGGGCATGATCTTGAGATCGTTCTCGCAGGTAATAGCGAACTCGTTCCTGCTTCCCCAGGCAATGCTTGGTATGGAGCCTGCGCATTGCAAGACCTCCAAATCCCCATCTCCCTTAGCCGCTAGAATCTTCAGCGTGCCACTATGTGCACCACCCCCGCGCCCTTCAAGCATCCAGTCAAAACAAACGATCTGTTTATCCGTCTTTCTAGTCTTATAGGAAGTGGCGATATCGTTGATTCTGTTTACCAGCAGCGTCTCACCGTCAGTTCTGGGGTTTGGTGTCCTCGTGCCTGAAGTAGACGTTCCATCTTTTCCTCCTCCATACGCGCCTCTTCCAGCTTCCAACAAGCTCGCCGCAGAATCCCGCCATCCCCCAACGCGTGATTTATGGCCCTCCACAATCCCGTTGTCGTTCCCAATAAGCCCAATCGACGAGGTCGACTCCTGGTTCAAGATTTTCGCAGTTTCATATACCCTCAACCCACCGAGAGAATTCAGCACCGCAAACACCCCTTCCCGCGAGTTCGAGTACCGTAAATGCGTAATAGGCCGATTAAACTCTTCCGTAGAGCGTTGAAATAGTAGCGCGGGTTCTCCAGCAGGGTTATTCCTCGCAAACCTACGATCCCACACCGTAACCGCACCCTCTTCCGAGTAACCCGCAAAGTAGTTCGGATCCAAATCCAGTGACAGGCCATAAACACATCTTGAATTGCAGCTTATCGCCGGATTACTCGGAGACTCTCGGAGATCGAATAGCCGCACCCATCGGTACGCGACGCCGGCGACGAGGGAATTAGGGTTGTCGCGCGTGAATTTCACACTGGTAATTGCTTCGCTACTGGCCAATTGTCTCGACGGACGTGCGGCGTCCTGCTGACCGAGCCGTTGGCTGAGGTCCCAGATGTTGAGACAGAAGTCGCTGCGAACTTTGTCGAGGCCTGTTGCGAGGTAGGTTCCATCGCGGTTGAAGGAGACGCTATTACAGGAGCGCTGTTGCTTCACGGCTAGTGATGTTGGAGTGCTCTGGGTGGAGGAGAGGCGGAGGAGGAGGGCTTCGCCTGAGGATTGGCCGACGGATACTAGGTCTATTATGATTGTACCCTCCTATCAGCATTTATACTTCAAACGCATGGCAGGCAGGGATGGAAAGAAACCTGGATCTACGGGAGACCAATCGAAACACTGTCCCCCAATTCGTTCTTTCAGCACTGTCCCAACGACGACACATACTCGCCCGCTATGAACGCAGACTCACCCGCATATACGGAAGCCTTGTATGTTTCGCATACTGCTTATACCTGATGTTGCTGCCGGCCTTTTGCACGCCCCCACCCTCCTTATCAGCACGTGTGTTACCGCTTTCTTTGGTGCGGTTGAAAAAGAACATACCGAGTTCACAACATCGTAGACCGTCAACTCCTGATCCCTCGAGTTTATCTTGACGAAGCGTTGGGAGGCGGCGGTGGAGTGTGGGGACCACCAGCATTGCAGATTCGAGCTCATGGTGTTGGTAGTAGTATATTCTGTGCGGAATGGTGCGGGGGGAAGAAGCTCAGCCTTGCGAGCAACAACCCATCATTGCTCAGAACCCAAAGTAACTGGCAGAAGCAGTTAAAGGCGTGTTAAGAAGCCCGTATTATCGGCGAAATCGGCACGTGCTTAAACCCCGATGTCATACCCTCGCTACCCGGCCAAGTCTAGCCGTTATCGATTGTCGTGTGCCTTAGTTCTGCTTCCCACTACTCACCACCACACGCACCAGATGGGGGGGGGGGGCGGCCCCCCCCCGCCCCACCAACCAA